>ERZ808286.1112-NODE-1112-length-14254-cov-3.925417_pt1 | contig 14254 bp, 7 predicted proteins | sample MGYA00521276_ERZ808286 | MGnify/ENA primary metagenome ERZ808286 (study PRJEB31516, sample SAMN03275607) | gut metagenome | biome: mammalia-associated habitat; material: feces | host: Papio cynocephalus | place: Kenya | collected 2012-08-01 ... | reverse complement strand
CAGGGCGCAGGAACGCCAGGAACGCGAAATGCCTCAGACGGTTTCTATCGAGAAACCCAAAGAGCCTGTGCATATCCCTACCGAGGTGCCGCAACCGAAAGTAGTGGGTAAGATCGATCTTGACGCAGAGCGCAAAGCCAAAGAGGAAGCCGAGGCAAAAGCCAAAGCCGAAGAGGCTGCCGCACGTGCCAAGGCAGAGGCGGAGGCTGCTGCACGCGAGAAAGCCGAGCGCATAGCCCGTGAAGAGGCAGAACGCAAAGCGAAAGCCGAAGCCGAAGCGCAAAAGGCAAAGGCAAAGGCGGAAGCAGAAGCGGAAGCCGCACGCAAAGCCGCAGAGCAACAACCCGAAGTTGAGACGGAACAGGCGGCTCCTCAGCAGGAGGAACCCAAGAAAACGGAAATCTTCCGATTGGAGAAACCTGTGCTCAAGAATGCTCCGAAAGTGGTCGGGAAGATTGACCTGAGCAGTATAAACCAATCTACTCACCCCACCAAGAAAACCAAGGAGGAGAAACGCAAAGAGCGTCAGGAACGCCAGCAGCAGCAACAGCAGGCTAACCAGCAGGCTACCGAGAAACGGAAACGCGAGCGCATCAAGCAAAACAAGGTGGACATCAATGATGCACGCAACCAGAAAGGCAAGCCCAACACCAAGAAAAAAGGTGTAAAAGTGGAGGTTGACGACGAGGAGGTACAGCGTCAGATCAAGGAGACTATCCAGCGTCTGCAAGGGCAAAAAGGTAAGACAAACACCAGTAAATACAAGCGTGAGCGTCGTGAACTCGAGCGCGAAAAAGTAGCGCACGAGAAGGAAACGGAACAAGCACAAAGCAAGGTATTGAAACTCACCGAGTTCGTTACCGCCAACGACCTTGCCGTGATGATGAATGTGCCGGTTACCAAAGTCATCAGCACCTGTATGATGCTCGGTATGTTCGTCAGCATCAACCAGCGTCTCGATGCCGAGACCATCAATCTGGTAGCCGAGGAGTTCGGTTTCTCTACCGAGTATGTCAGTGCACACGTAGTAGAAGAACTCAATGCCGATGAGGAAATCAATGAGGAGGACATCGAACCGCGCTGCCCGATTGTTACTGTTATGGGACACGTTGATCATGGTAAGACCTCGCTCCTCGACCATATCCGCAACACCAATGTCATTGCCGGTGAGGCGGGTGGTATTACCCAGCATATCGGTGCATACAATGTGAAACTGAAAAACGGACAGCGTATCACGTTCCTTGATACCCCGGGGCACGAAGCCTTTACCGCTATGCGTGCACGCGGTGCGAAAGTAACCGATATTGCTATCATCATCATTGCTGCCGACGATGCCGTCATGCCGCAGACTATCGAGGCGATCAACCACGCACAGGCTGCCGGAGTACCGATGATCTTCGCTATCAACAAGTGTGACAAGCCGGGTGCTAACCCCGATAAGATCAAAGAGCAACTCTCTAATATGAATATCTTGGTCGAGGACTGGGGAGGTAAGTACCAGTGCCAGGAAATTTCGGCTAAGAAAGGCGACGGTGTCTTCGAACTCTTGGAGAAAGTACTTCTCGAAGCCGAAATGCTTGACCTCAAAGCGAACCCGAAACGCCGTGCCAAAGGTTCTATTATAGAGTCGTCGCTCGACAAAGGACGCGGCTATGTGGCTACGCTGCTCGTGGCGGACGGTACCCTCCACATGGGCGACATCGTCCTTGCAGGTACATTCCATGGCAAGGTAAAGGCAATGTTCAATGAGCGCGGACAGAAAATCACCGAGGTGCTACCGGGCGAACCGTGTACTATCCTCGGTCTGAATGGTGCGCCGCAGGCGGGTGATGAGTTCAACGTGATGGCTACCGAGCAGGAAGCACGAGAGATTGCCAACAAGCGTGAGCAACTACAGCGCGAGCAGTCAATCCGCACCAAGAAACACGTGGGATTGGAAGAGATCGGGCGTCGTCTGGCTATTGGCGACTTCAAGGAACTCAATATCATCGTCAAAGGTGATGTGGACGGTTCGGTAGAGGCGCTGACCGACTCGCTTTTGAAACTCTCGACCGAGAATATCCAGGTGAATGTCATCCATGGTGCTGTCGGCGCTATCTCGGATAGCGATGTGCTGCTTGCTGCGGCTTCCGATGCCATCATCGTCGGCTTTAACGTGCGTCCTACCGCTACCGCACGCAAGATGGCGGACAGTGAGGAGGTCGATATACGTATCTACTCTATTATCTACGATGCCCTCGAGGAAATCAAGGCCGCTATGGAGGGTATGCTTTCGCCCGAAATAAAGGAGGAAGTTACTGCTACGTTGGAGGTGCTGCAAACCTTCCACATCTCCAAGGTGGGTACTATCGCCGGTTGTATCGTGCGTGAAGGAAAGGTGAAACGCGGTAATAAATGCCGTGTCATCCGTGATGGTATCGTAATCCAGACCAGTGAATTGAGTTCGCTCAAGCATGGTAAAGACGACATCAAAGAGGCGGGTGTGAATACCGAGTGTGGTTTGAGCATCAAGTCGTTCAACGACATCGTTGTGGGCGACCTCATTGAGACCTTCGAGCAAGTGGAAGTGGCAAAGACCTTGTGATAATAGTAAATGCAAATAAAAAAGAGACTGCTTGACATCTTTGGGCAGTCTCTTTTTTGTTTTTTATTTGCTTAATTGGTATGCCAATCGGAACAGCGGGTTATCGGCTTGTATATCTTCTTGTACAGGTTGCAGTTCTTTCGGCAGCCGCTCTGATAAGAGGATATTGCCGCAATAGCGAAACCCGTATTTCTGTAGCAGGTGCTGCATACGCAGGTTGTCTTGGTGGGTATCGGCACGCACATTGTCATATCGGCTTGCTACGTATTCCAGTACTGCTGCAAAGATACCATGATAGCCGTCCAGCGATGCCAAACGGTGAATGGTGGCATAAGGTGCATTGTTCAGCCACGCACCGTCTATTTGGCTATACGACGGGTCGGGGTCGGTTAGCATTACAAACGTGCCGGCAATGTGGTCATTATCCAATACTATATAATTGCGCCCGAGTAGTATATCTTTGGTAATCAGTTCTGTGGGCGGGTAATTATTCCCCCATTGATTAGGGTTCCCCGCCGCCCGCATTTTCTCTCTCGCCCCAGCATATATCTTTTCCAACTGTGGCAAATCCGTTATTTTCGCTTTCTGTATTGTGTACATAGTCATAGTTTCTTGCAAATTTCTTTGCAAAGATAGTGCTTTTTGCACAGATACACAATATAATATGGCTATCCTCTCGAGGAGCATTCGATGCAGTTATGTGGATGCTATACGGCAGCCAATGCATAGCGGGTGGTATAAGACGATACTGCCGTCAGACCATAATAATCTATCCCAAATGGGGCGTTATGAATATAATCTTCGATGTATGTCTGCGGCAGGTGTGCCAATATGGCACTCGCTTCGGGAAAATTGACTCTCCCGCATGTAGAGCGTACTCGCAGCAATATTATGAGCCAATAAAAATCGATGTAACTTATTCGTAAAATTACATTCTTAAAAACATAGAGTAAACGACGTCATCTTATTTTGGAGCGTAGAAACCCACTATGATTTTAGGAATTCTTGTAAGGATAGAGTTGTTATACCTAGTCCAGAAGCACGACTTTGTAACATTACATCAGAAGTAAGCAAAATTGGATTTTGTGATTTATATTTCAATGCAACGGACAATATCATACAATCTGGATTTGTTCTATCAAAACCATTCGGTAGTAAAGTTGTGTCAGCATCTTCCATGTGAGAAAAATGTTGTACAAATGCGGTATTGATATTTTTAGCAGCCTCGTTCAATTTGGTTTTGTCAACAGATGGTTTTAATTTCAACTTATCCAATTCTTCCAATACTTTTGAAGGAACTATAATTTTATAATTTTTGCCTATTCGTTTGATAATGTCGGGGCAATTAACAAATACATTTGTGTCAATTATATATATGTTTTCTTTGTCTTTTTGACGCTCTTTATGACGTTCAGGTAGTTCTATTCTACCTAAAATCTTAGGACCACTTAGTTGCGGGACCTTAGTACGAAAAATGCCATCATCAACGCCTATTGGAGTAGCAACTACATCATTAAAGACAACATATTTGTCTTCTTGTGCTTTCAGAATGTATTCGCGCACGTTTGTTGGCATATTCTCTCGGAGCATATTGCTATCTCCGACGAGAATTGTATTATATCGCGCACGAGACGTTGCAACATTAAATAGGCTTTCACTTAAGGAATAACGGAGTGAGACATTCGGAATGAAATAAATACAATAGTCTGTTGTTAATCCTTGTACACTATCAACCGTATCTATTTGTATAGCGTTGTATAGTTCTTCGTCTCCATACAGCAGGAAATACCTTTGAAGTGCACCAATAGTACTTCTGAACTTGCTAAGAATTACCAATTTGGCATTTTTATTCTCGGAAATAATAGCCTGCGCTATTTCTAACACTTTTTGTAGCCCTTCCTGAGGGCATTTGTCTCCTATAGGAAGTTTGATGTCTATCACAGATGGTCCTCCTTCTGCTTTCATAAAAGGCAAATGTGAAGGTGTTTGTTGATTAGGAGAAACAGAACGCAATTCATTTTCATAAAAAACTCCCGTACAACTTGCTGCACGGCAGGATAGACGGTAGGTGTCCTTTAACATATAGGACACATATCCGCTATATTTGCAAACAGTATCAAAACCTGTTACTATCGGGAGCCAATCAAAACGAGCAATAACATCTTCGTTCATAGTCACGATAGGAGATAGTTGATTTTGATCTCCTATCCAAATTACTTTCTTCCCCAACAAAAATGTTGCAGCAATCATAGGTAGAAATGCTTGGCTCGCCTCGTCCATAATTACATAATCAAAAGGAGGTTCTTGTGCATCCACAGCCCACCGGCTTGCAATATAGAAACTTGCTAGGGTCAAACGCCCTTGAGAGGCATTGCATTTGTTACTACAAATTGGTAATAAGCCCGGTAATTCTTTAGTTTCATCCGTTGATAAATTTGTCTTTGATATCAATCCTTTTTTTAGGAAAGATTTGAGTTGTTCTTTATTTGCTAATTCTATTAAAGCCCGATTTGTGAGTGCTATTACTAACACACTTTTCTCTTTGCTCATCAGATTTGCAGCCAAATCTGCCATACGATGTGTCTTCCCGGTCCCCGGAGGTCCTTGCACTATAATCTGATTTGTGGTTTCCCAATCTTTAAGAATAATATCTTTGAATGGAACATCAGATTCTATTTTATTAGGATTCCATAAATTGGATTTTTCTCCGTAATTCAATATATTAGCGGCAGAAGACGGCAATGTTTTGTTGAGAATATCAATTAGATTACACAGGTATTGGAGCGGAGGTTCTTTTGGACCAAATGCAATAATAGGGAACTCTTCCTGCATAATTTGTGCGAACTCCATCGGAATGCTTTTGATTCCTACCAAACAAAAAGCATGATCTGTAGTCTTACTAACCCAAACACAATATGCATCCGAGAAATCACGTTGATAATGTTCACGTAAATATCCCCACGAGTAGTCTCCCCAATTTTTAAAACTGCTCATCTCATTAATTAGATATACAGCAGTCCAATAAGTGCGGCGACGAGGGATATGTTCCCCGTTGCGTACTTTAAATACAGCGATGCCATTATCATCAATTTTTATAAATTTGCCTACAAAGAGCCCCCCATTATCTTTAAGGGTGATAGCCTTTGTGTTTTTGACAGATTCATACTCTTTATTTTGAGCATCAATCTCTTTTGCAAGAAATTGTATGTAGTCTTTATGTTGGTATTTCATACTTATAAATCATCATCTCCGGTATGACATTGAGTTCCTTCGTGCTTGTTATACATATTACGGATAGATTGTGCCCTTTCTGTTATGTTGAAACTGGCAAAATCAAAATGGATATCTTTAAAGAAGTGAAGAATATTGGATAACTCTTGAACCTTATCTTCGATTTGTAGATTCTGAGTGCTAAACGAGAGCGTTATATTGCTTTGGTTCTGAAGAATATCTTCTTTGCTCATTTCAACAATGTCATTGTTTGTATAGATTAGAAGATGTGCGTTCTTTTGGAAAATATAGTCCCACTCTTCAGGATTGATTTTGAAAGGTTCATCCTGGTATTTATAACTCTTAAGAACAATAAACATCTTATTACCATCTCCATCCTCTATTGTAGATGTACTGAAGTGACATAACCGACCTGCATCATCAAGTTCACCATAATTGCTCTCAAATTTCCAAATGCCTAATTTCATCTGCTTCAAAAATCTTTGCGCCTCCCGTTGTGCTTCTATCTGCTCATTTTTATTGATAGGGGCATCAGTTCCTGCGCCAAACTCTGTCGAATATCTATAATTCTCTTTCAAACGCTGATTTTCTTCCCTTAAGTGCCGATTCTCTTCTTCTAAATGATTGCGTTCTTCCTCTAAGTTATGATAGTCTTTGTTTGATATCATAAACAAACGATACCAATCATCTCTAGTAAATGTCTGACCATATTTGCTGACGACATCATTCATTGCATCCTGTATGTCAAGGCGCTCTGAGACATAAATGTCATTATTGTAGCAAAATGGTTTGTCGTCAAACAAAGTGCAAAATGTATATTCACCATAATATAATTCATACGGAACTCCTTGGGGACAAACAAAAATACGACGACTCCTTTCGTTTTTCCATTCGGCATATATTTCAGTGCCAGACCATTCTTTGGCATATTTTCTACATAGTTCTACGTTTTTCCGCTCAAATGAACGATTCGTCTTTTCTAACATTCGTTTTAGTAGTTCAATGCGCAAGCCTCGTTTTTCGTCTTTTTCGGACAATTTCTTTTCCGATAAGTTTGCTATCCATTGAAAGTTTGAACTATCACAGGAAATATCGCCGTCATATTGAACTCCATTCCAAAAAGCCTCCCTCGTTCGGATGATAACATCATCTTTTCGCTTTACTCCCAAATTATACAAAAAATCAACTTTTTCAGGAGTATCTGCCCATATTCGAATATCAGATGATAGTATTTCACTCTCTAATAACAAATTAGGAATATCAAAATACTTATTTGATATGTTCCAATTAACTATTCCTTGTTTCCTAAACAGGGGTAAATTGCGAGCGATATTATGTGCGTAGCAATAGTCTAAACATTCAATGATATGGTTGTTTATACTTTCAACCTGTTCATTTGAAAATGGGGAATAAGTTGTTGTATAATTCCGACTTGTATTCCACAAACATATAAATACAAATTGTGCGGGCGAGATAGATTTTCCGGTAGTGTTAAGTTCCTGCAAAATCTCTTCTGCTATTCGCCCTTTGCCTAATTCTATCAAATCTATATGGACAAATGGAAAACACCTTTCAAATCGTGTTGCTATATAAGTTTTCCGAGAAGGTAGAATTTCAGACAATAATAAATGATATGGTTTATCCTCAATGACTATTGTTATATCATCTTTGATAGTATAGTTGCTGACAAGTTCGCCATCAATATATGTTTTCTCCAAAAGAATCTTGGTGTTGTGGGGGTTGTTCGCCAATTTGTAAACACCATACTCGAAATCTTGTTCTAAATAGATATCTTTGTCTAACTGAATATCAGGAACTTGTTTTAAGTATTCTGCAACGATTTCAGAATTTGCATTATGCATAATAGGAAGCATTGCTTTCACGGGCAGAGATTTTACCAATTCTTTCCAGAAGGGTTGTGTCCAATCGTTATGATAGTCATTATAAATTTCAACAACATTATCATTGTTAAAGATGTTGAATTTGTATGAAGTACATAGGAGTTTGTCATAGACATCAGAATCTTGAAGTAATAATTTATCCAATTCTTCGTTATAATCTTCATCACAGATGGCAAAATTGCAGAGATATGACTTCTCCGTCTTTACCAAAGAATCCAGAGGCGTAACGTTTCCAAGTTTGTTGCGGAATATACACATTGATTGAATAGTAGTTTTACCTACACCATCGAATTCAAGCAATCTTAATACCAAATTCCTTTTTTCCGTAGCGGATAATTCTGTAAAAGGACATTTTGTATTGATTCTATCAAATACCGATTTATCTGTAGGAACATCAATCAAATCAAATAAAGGATGTTTAGATATAACATCTTCTGTACAAGTGAACCCTAACTTTGATAGTATAGCACGCAATGGAGCAATATGTTCTGTTAATAAGATATATTGAGGACGACTTGTGAGTTCTGCAAGGGTCAACATCTCAGTTCCGCATTTCAAAATAGGTAGTGATGATATCAAACCATCACAATCTTTTCCATTTTTTGCAATCCATTGAAAGAAAGTATCCTGACATTCTTTTTCTGCGGTTCTTAGCCAATTCTGAATGGACTCATTTTCAACGAGTAGTGAACATACCTTAGGGGCATTAATGATTTCAATTTTATTAAATAATTTATCACCATTAGTGTCTTTACTTTGTTCCAGAATCTCTGTATTAATTTGCCTATTGGGAAGTCTTCTTTGAGTATTAAGTATGTACCTAAACAAATCAGAGCCAATAATGTCGGATAAACCGGATTTGTCAATGATAATATCTTCTTGTTTTGCAAGATGTCCATATTCATCTAATATGAAAGGTACATTTTCTATTGATTCCAAGTAACCCCGATTGAAATGATGAGATAATTCATCATCAGCCGCAAATAACTGACTTTGAAGCAGATTAAGATATTCGGAATTATTTACAGATGCTGATTCTGAGACCCACTTAGGAATACGAGTACCGATTTGATAGAATAGATACCAATTCCATGGATTGTTAGTTTGAACCCCCTCCCTATCCGAAGTTGGAATAAAATCTGCATTGATGTAAAACCTGAAACAATATGACATCTGGTTCATTGGTAGATACGCAAATACAGTATTGCCAACGTTTGTGCTTATTGGTTGTATTTGCCCTTTTTGATTCAAAGGTATGGCATAGGATATTGTTGTCATAGTAGAGGCTGCAATTCTGTTAGGAACTTCCACTTTCTTATGGCTTCCCGTTACAGAATCGAATTGTTCCAAGATATCCTCTTTTTCGTCTTGCCCGGGAATTAATTCTTGATTCTTCCTTATGGAAATATGACAGGTTTGAAAAGCATCATCAGAAACAGGGATGTCATCATTATTTCTGACATCAAATAGCCTCTTTGTGCTATTGTATGAACTAATAATTTCGGTCTTGCCCTCTCTGTATTCTTTTTGAATAGTTATAATCTGCTTATTATGTAATAATTGCACACGCTTAGTGTTTCTCAAAAATAGCAAAAACAGTGGTTCTAATAGTACTTTATTGATTGATTCATCGACTTCTTGAATATCTATTGGGGATTTCTTGATAGCAATCGCCACATTAGCCGTTTGTCTAAAAGAAGTATTGCGTAATTCTTCTGGAATACTATTCTCCCAAATGGGTAATAATTGCCATGGAATATCTTTAACGCCTCCAAATTCTTTTTTGTTATCACGGTATTTTTTCAAGAATATCTCTCTATCCTCCTCTGTCTTGATGTTGTTGACATTAAAATAAAATTTATCAAAATTATTATATTCCGCATAAGTACTATCGAAAGAAAAGAATAAGCCTCCTGTCTTGATAAGCACTTTTTGTGTTCCTGTAAATACAGACTTAAATCCGATACCTTTATAGCCGGTTTTCTTCAAGTTGGCTCTTTTGGTGCTTTTTGCTGCTGAAATAATTGATTCAAAGTCTTCAGCATTAAAGGAAAGTCCATTGTGAGTAACAATAAGATATTCGTTTGTTATCTCTACATTAAACTTTACACCATCAAGCGCAGAAGAATCGTCTGCATTTTGGAGAAGTTCAAAGAACATTCTTTTTTTACTAGAATATAAATTTTCTCCGACTTCATCCAAAAGTCGCGCTACACTTTGATTGGTTGCCGGACTTGTGTGCTTGGCATAGGCTAATTCAACTGCTGCTTTGTAGGGATTATTGGGAATTTCTTTAATTACGCTATGTATGCAAAATATGAAAGGATCACGAGAACGGAATCTATATTGCTCAGAAGCCAAACCTAAAGTTATTTGGTAGTAGCCATCTGCGTATTGAGTCTGGTCGTTCGGTATCCAAATAGATATGTTTTTCCCTGTGATTGGATCTACAAGAAGCCTTCCTCTGTCGTCATTTTCTCCATCAATTACAGCAATGTTTGTCAAAACGGCTTGACTACCTGTATTATTGGCTTTGGCAATAAATTCATTGGTATGTATTCCCATTAAGTCTAATAATTCAAGAAGTGTTTTTTTATATAAGGATTGGTCATAAATATCGGCACATAACTCTTTAAGACTGAATTCTAAGGTGTCGGAATTATACAATCCGATGCATTTTGCCTTCAATTGCTCTCCTACAAAAACTTCCTCCTGCATATTCCTGACTTTGTTTACAGATAAATGTTCTTTTTTAATAACAGCAGGACAATGATTATAGTCTGCAGTTACCAATTTGTGATTGTCATCAAATCCTGTAATTGTAATATAAACAGACTCTGTTAGTTGTTTTGATAAAGTCTCGGCAACTCTTTTGAGGCTTAGCAAAATTCTACCTTGTGAGTCAATATCCTTTATCATAACTCTAATCTCTTGACCTTTAGTTACGATATCAGAAGGATTAGAGATGCGTCTCCATGACATTTCAGAAATGTGCAACAGTCCGCTTTTGTTATCCGAGAATTTGACAAAAACACCATATTCTACGATGTTGCTGACGGTGCCAACAACAATCTGACCTATGGTTAGGGCGCGTTGTCTTGTGTATTCCATTTTTGTATCATTATTTTGGGGCGTAGCACTAATAGGAGTTGTCTCTGATCCTTTATATCCTTGTTAAATTCCTTGGCGAGAAGCAGATACAAGTCGTCATCAATGCGGACATTGGGGTCTGCATTGATTTCCTTACCCAACGATGCACAGAAGGTTACGGCGGCGGACATACCGATATTGAGTTCCTTGCAGGCTTTTATCAATTTGATAGACATAAAAATAAGTAGTTTAAGAATGGATTATTGTTTTGATGCGTCTTTGATATAAAAATTCTTTTTCCCTTCTCCCATAGTTTTTATATTTGTTGGATAATTTTTGGCAGTTTGGGAGGCTTTCTGGCTTTGTATTAAGGTAAATCTTATGGGAAAGTTATTATGTCCCATAAACAGAAAGACTATTTCTATTTCTCTTTCCAGTGGCAAAGTTACAACTAAATTTTAATATATGCAAGTGTAATCTAATAGGCATATAAACAAAAAACAGAGTGCACTATCCAAGTAGCACACTCTGTTTCTTAATTATATAGTGCATTTGTTTACATCATTCCGCCCATACCGGGGTTGGGCATAGCGGCGGGAGCAGGGTTCTCCTCTTTCTTGTCCACTATGACGCACTCGGTGGTAAGGAACATACCAGCGATAGAAGCAGCGTTCTCCAAAGCCACACGGGTAACCTTTGCGGGGTCAACCACACCGGCTGCTTTCAAGTTTTCGTAGGTGTCCTTGCGGGCATTGTAACCGAAGTCGCCTTCGCCCGAGCGAACCTTGTCAACAACCACTGCGCCCTCTTTGCCGGCGTTGGTAACAATCTGACGCAACGGCTCTTCGATAGCACGGCGGACAATCTCGATACCCGTCTGCTCGTCTTCGTTGTCGCCATTGAGGGCATCCAATGCCTTCTGTGCGCGGATATAAGCCACACCGCCACCGGCAACGATACCTTCTTCGATAGCCGCACGCGTCGCGCTCAATGCGTCGTCCACACGGTCTTTCTTCTCTTTCATCTCCACCTCGCTGGCAGCACCTACGTTCAGTTGTGCCACACCGCCTGCGAGTTTGGCGAGACGCTCCTGGAGTTTCTCTTTGTCGTAGGTTGATTTGGTAGCCTCGATCTGTGCTTTGATTTGTGCGACACGCGCTGCAATAGCGTCTTTGTCGCCTGCACCGTTCACAATCGTGGTGTTCTCCTTGTTGACGTTGATGCTCTCTGCCGTGCCGAGCATATCGATGGTGGCGTTTTCGAGTTTGATACCTTTCTCCTCGCTGATGACGGTACCGCCCGTGAGGATAGCGATGTCTTCCAGCATCTCTTTGCGGCGGTCGCCGAAGCCCGGAGCCTTGACGGCGCATATCTTCAACTGTGCACGCAAACGATTGACAACCAGAGTGGTCAGTGCTTCGCTATCTACATCCTCTGCAATGATGAGCAACGGACGACCGCTCTGTACAGCGGGTTCGAGTACGGGCAGCAATTCTTTGAGGTTCGATATTTTCTTGTCGTAGATTAGGATATACGGCTTGTCCATCTCCACCTCCATTGTCTCGGTGTTGGTAACGAAATACGGGCTGATATATCCGCGGTCGAACTGCATACCTTGTACCACATCGATCGTGGTATCCATACCTTTGGCTTCACCGATGGTGATTACACCGTCTTTGCTTACTTTGCGCATAGCGTCGGCAATCAGTTTGCCGATCTCGGCATCGTTGTTGGCGGATATGGTAGCCACCTGCTCAATCTTGTCGAAATCATTGCCTACCACCTCGCTTTGTCTCTTGATTTCTGCCACAACGGTACTGACAGCCTTGTCGATACCGCGTTTCAGATCCATCGGGTTAGCCCCGGCGGTTACGTTCTTCAGCCCTACGCCTACGATGGCTTGTGCCAGTACGGTTGCCGTCGTTGTACCGTCGCCTGCCTGGTCGCCGGTCTTCGATGCCACCTCTTTTACAAGTTGTGCACCGAGGTTCTCTGCTGCGTCAGCCAACTCAATCTCTTTGGCTACCGTAACACCGTCTTTCGTGATGTGCGGAGCACCATATTTCTTGTCAATGATGACGTTGCGTCCTTTCGGACCGAGCGTTACTTTTACTGCATTAGCCAACTGGTCAACGCCTTTTTTCAGAGCCTCACGAGCCTCTGTATTGTATGTGATTTCTTTTGCCATAGTTGTAAGTCAATTTGTAAGTTTGTAAATGTGTAAATTGGAAAAATGAACTCAATTCGTAATTCATAATTCTAAATTCATAATTAGCATTAGCCGAGTACTGCGAGTACATCGCTCTGGCGCATAATGAGATATTTTTCGCCTTCGTATTCGAGTTCTGTGCCGGCATATTTGCCATAGAGTACTTGGTCGCCTGCTTTGAGCACCATCTCCTCGTCTTTGGTACCTTTGCCTACAGCCAAAACCTCTCCGCGAAGCGGCTTCTCTTTTGCGCTATCGGGAATGATGATACCGCCAACGGTTTTCTCTTCTGCAGCCACGGGTTTTACCAGTACGCGGTCTGCTAACGGTTGAATCTTACTCATGATATTTTAGTTTTTAGAATTTGTAAATTTGTAAATTATGCATTGTGCATTGTCCAAAAAGTGCGGGCTTCGGTCGGCTTTCCATTCCAGCCTTCCTACGCCCCCGCCCTTTCTTATTCAAACTTTGTGCCAAAAAGGATTTTACTTGTTTTGGCAGGTGGTGTGTGTCAAATTGGCAGGATAATGGTAAAAGGCGATTACCCGGCAGTTGGCATCAAGGGTGTCTTATGCCTCGTCGAAATGGACTTGCGACATTGAAACTCGTTGTACGAGTTCAGGTTGCCGGCAATTCTTCTCTCTGTCTTAGGAGTTCTGCTCAAGCCATGGCTTTCGTGTCGCTTCGGCATTAAGTGTGCTGCGCACACCTGCCTTACGCTTCACGTCTCCCATACAAAGCATAGTCATACGGTTTGTGGCAAACTGACCGCGGACGAGGCGTCCGCGTCCCCGGCGGGACTTGGTGTCAACTCCCGGGTAAACGCCTGGTAAAAACTGCAGAATCACATACGAATCACATACGAATCACATACGAATGACATAGACCTGATGGCACGAGGATATAGAATGACAGAATGATAGATTGTGTCTTGTGTCTTGTGTCTTGTGTCTTGCGTCTTGTGTCTTGTGTCTTGCGTCTTGTGTCTTGAATTTGTTGAGTTAACTTTTTCTGTACTAAGACACCATAAATGTTATTCACCTATGGCGGCAAAGTATGCAATTGCGCTTATGTCGAACCAGTGTTACTTAACAATAGTATCTATTTTCGTAACATAAGGGCTTGTGGGGTTGCGTGAATGGTAGTAATTTTGCAGTCGATAAGAAAGTGCATATTTTTGCGCCATAAACACGGATATTTTTAATAAAAATCTTAATATGAGGAAACTTTTGCAGAAAA
>ERZ808286.1110-NODE-1110-length-14258-cov-4.094698_pt1 | contig 14258 bp, 9 predicted proteins | sample MGYA00521276_ERZ808286 | MGnify/ENA primary metagenome ERZ808286 (study PRJEB31516, sample SAMN03275607) | gut metagenome | biome: mammalia-associated habitat; material: feces | host: Papio cynocephalus | place: Kenya | collected 2012-08-01 ... | reverse complement strand
ACAACTGCGCGGACGAATGGCGGTATTTCTGCATGTCGAGGCCGGTGCGGCCCTTGCGGAAGATCCCGGCGCAGCCGGTCTGGGCCGATCCGCTGAATCAGATGCGGAAAGGGTGAGACGGATATGCAGGTGAGAGTGAATGAATATGCACGAAGGCGGCAAAATTTCCGGGGGAAACACCCGGCAAGGCGTGCATGGAGGCGAATACATGCAAGAAAGGGGTGAAGGGCGATGCGGATGCCGGCATTGACCGACACGGAAAAGAGCACCGTCACGACGGAGGTATTCGGAGGCTACAACCACAACCTTGAAATCGGGGACGGCGAGTTTTACGACATGAAGAATCTGAGCTCGGAGCACTATCCGCTGCTCAGCCCGAGGCCGGGGCGGAGCTTCGACCGGCAGCTGAACAGCCCGCAGGCGCTCGTTTCGCGCGACGCGCTGTGCTGGATCGACAATCAGCAGCTCTACATTTCGGGCTATCCCATGACGGCGTACATGCCGGCGGTGAACATCACAGCGGGGAAGAAGCAGATTGTGTCGATGGGCGCGTATCTCTGCATCTTCCCGGACGGGATTTACTTCAACACGGAGGACTACGCCGACAACGGGTACATGGGGCACGAGAACAGCGTGGCGCTCGGGAACGGAAGTACACTGAGCATTTCGCTCTGCACGCTGGACGGCACGGCGATCACGGTCAGCTACACGCAGACCAACCAGCCGGAGGACGCGGCGAACGGCGCATACTGGATGGACACGAGCGGAAGCGTCCACACGCTCAAGCAGTGGGCGGAGAGTTCGTCGCAGTGGGTATCCGTGCCGACGGTCTATCTCAAACTGGCCGCGAACGGCATCGGGCAGGGCTTTTCGAAATATGACGGGATCCGGCTGAGCGGGCTGGACGGAAACGACCAGATCAGGGCGCTGAACGGCTCGCACATCCTCTACGACGTGGCGGAGAGCTACATCGTGATCGTGGGAATCGTGGATCAGGCGGCGAGCATCACGAGCGGGACGGTGAAGACGGAGCGGAAGGTTCCGGCGATGGACTATGTGACCGAGAGCGGGAACCGCCTCTGGGGCTGCAAATACGGCGTGGCGGACGGGAAGACGGTGAACGAGCTCTACTGCTGCAAGCTGGGCGACTTCAGGAACTGGGAGTGCTACGAGGGTGTGGCGACGGACAGCTGGCGGGCGAGCTGCGGCACGGACGGCAGATGGACGGGCGCGGCGACACTGGCCGACGGGCCGGTGTTCTTCAAGGAAAACTGCCTGCACCGCATCTATCCCTCGGCGCAGGGCGCGCATCAGGTGGTGGAAAAGAAGTGCGAGGGCGTACAGGCCGGGTCGGAAAAAAGTCTCGTGGTGGTGAACGACCGGCTGTATTACAAATCGCGCATGGGCGTGTGTGTCTATGACGGCGGGCTGCCGACGTCGATCGGAAGCGCGTTCGGAAATGATCTCTACTACGAGGCCGTGGCCGGCGGCGTGCGTGGAAAGTATTACGTCTCCATGCGAGACAGCGCGAACCGCTGGACGCTCTTCTGCTACGACACGCTGCGCGGCCTCTGGCACAAGGAGGACGCGGTGCACGCCGTGGAATTTGCCCGGGTGGACGACGAGCTGTACTGTCTGGACAGCGGAAATCACCTGGACTGCCTGTACGGGAGTGCAGGAGAACAGGAGGGCGCGGTCGACTGGATGGCGGAGACCGGCATGATGACCTGCGGCCTCGTGGGAAAGAAGTACCTCACGCGGCTGAACCTGCGGATGCAGCTGCCGAAGGGCAGCAGCATGGATTTCTGGATCCAGTATGATTCGGATGGGCAGTGGCGGCACAGCGGACATCTGGAAGGACGGGGGCTGCGGACGTTCCTGCTGCCGATCCGCCCCTGCCGGTGCGACCATCTACAGCTCCGGATGACGGGGAGCGGGGATGCGAAGATCTATTCGCTGTCCCGCGTGCTGGAATCCGGGAGCGACGTATGAAGGAGGGAGCATCATGGGCAGTCTGACGCTGGCCTATCCGTCGCTGACGGGAAAGACGACCGGCGAACAGCTGGAGAGCATGCGGCGGTATCTCTGCACGCTGACCGATCAGCTGAATCTGGCGGACTGGTCTGCCGGAGCGGTGCTGCGGGAGGTATCGCAGGCGATCGACGCGGACGGCATGACGGACGACGAGCGGAAAACGACGCTCTCGGGCTATGCGTCGCTGAAGGCGCTCATCATCAAGACGGCGGACTTCGCGGCGGCAAACAGCGAGGAATTTCGGACGAAGCTGTCCGGGAACTATGTGGCGGTCTCGGACTTCGGGAAATACTGGGAAGAGGCCACGATGACCGTAGAGGGAAACGAGTTCGGCATCCGGCAGCTCTACGACTATGCGGCGGGCGTGAACAACGCGTTCACGGTGAACGCGCAGCAGTATGTAAAGACCGGGCTGCTCTACTACGACGGGGTGAAGCCGGTCTACGGCGTGGGCGTCGGGAATATCGCGACGACGGTCACGGACGACGGCGGGAACGTCATCGACAGGACGCAGAACGAGCTGGTGACCGTCACGCCGGGGCGCGTGTCGTTCTGGCAGGACGGGGACGAGGTGGCCTATCTCTCGGGGAAGAAGCTGCATTTCCCGTCCGGCACGCTGGAAGCGACGAACGCGGTGCTCTCCGGCACGCTGACGGCAGGTGCAATGTCCAGGATCGGCCCGTGGACGGTATCGCAGACGAGCATCTATTTCCTGAAAAATCAGCTGGCAAACGCGGAAGGTCTCTATTTCGGCGTGAGCGGGCTGTCGGTCAAGGACAAGTTCAAGGTGGATGCAGAGGGGAATCTGACGGCGACGGGCGTCAACGTATCCGGCACAGTGACGGCGAGCAGCCTGTACGTCGGCGGCGTGGACATCGCGTCGCAGCTGAACTACCTTGCGAACACGGTCTATTCGCAGCTGAGCGCGCTGATGAGCTACGTGACGGAGCAGGGGCAGTACAGCGGCAATCTGGCCGGGGACACGATCACAGTCGGAACGCAGGGCATCATCTACGCGGGAATCAACTCCGTGGGGACGGCGGGCCTCGAAGTGTATGGCATGAACGGCCTGCGCCTCAGCTCGGGCGGCAACGTGTATCTCGGCGCGGGAGGCGGCGGCGCGAACGGGTCGATCACCATCGGCGGCGGGCAGGTCAGCATCTACGCCTCGGGCGGGCTGTACGTCAACGGAACGAAGATCGCATAAGGAGGAGAATATGGGAATCGGAACGGCAATTGCGGCATTACGGGAAAAGCTGATCGCGGACATCAACGGTTCGGGACTGCCGCCGGTGGTGGCGGAGCTGGTGGTGCAGCCGATCATGGCGGAGCTGCACAGCATGGCGCTGGGGCAGGTGCAGCACGAAAAGGAACAGGAAAAGGGGGAAGAGCATGCAGAATGCAAATCTGACAATGGATGAGCGGGCGGACGCGGCACCGGTGCAGCCGATCGGCGAGAACCAGGTGCGGCAGGCGTTTGCGACCTTGCAGAAATACAAGGCGGGAAAGGCCAATCTGGAAGCGCGCGTGACGGCGAGCGAAAACTGGTGGCGGCTGAAGAGCTGGCAGCAGATCCGGCGCGGCAATCCGGAGGATGACAAGTGGGCGAGCGCATGGCTGTTCAACGTCATCATGGGCAAGCACGCGGACGCGATCGCGGCCTATCCGGCCCCGGCGGTGCGTCCGCGGGAACCGGACGACCGGGACGAGGCGGAGCGGCTTTCAAGCATTCTGCCGGTCATTCTCGAACAGAACGATTTTGAAGAGGTCTATTCGGACAGCCAGTGGACGAAGCTGAAGCAGGGGACGCTGGTCTGGCACGTGAAGTGGGACCGGCAGAAGCTGAACGGCCTCGGCGACATTGCGGTGCAGGCCGTGGACATTCTGAGCTTCTTCTGGGAACCGGGCGTTGCAGACATCCAGAAATCGAAGAACGTATTTGTGACGGAGCTGGTGGACAACGAGACGCTGACGGCGAAGTATCCGGAGCTGGAAGGGAAGCTGCGGTCGAACGGAAATATCATGTCGCAGTACAACACGGACGACACCGTGCCGACGGACGGGAAGAGCATGGTGGTGGACTGGTATTACAAGAAATATCAGAACGGGAAAACCGTGCTGCATTTCTGCAAGTTTGTGGGCGACACCGTATTGCAGGCAACGGAGAACGACCGCGAGCAGCGATACCGGGCGGAGATGGGGCCGGACGGCGTGCCGGTGCAGCAGCCGGTGGGGCGGCCGATGGCGGAGACGGGCCTCTACGACGACGGAGAGTATCCGTTTGTGGTGGATGCGCTGTTCCCGGTGGAGGGCAGCATTGCGGGCTACGGATACATCGACATCGGCAAGAGCGCGCAGGAGCAGATCGACCGGATGAATCAGGCGATCATCAAAAACGCCATCATGGCGGCGACGCCGCGCTGGTTCCGCCGCACGGACGGCAGCGTGAACGAACAGGAATTCGCGGACTGGACGAAGCCGTTCGTCCACGTGGACGGCAATCTCAGCCAGGATTCGCTGATGCAGATCCAGGTGAACCCGCTGAACGCGAACTATCTGACGATCTTGCAGAACAAGATCGAAGAACTCAAGTGGACGACAGGCAACACGGACGTGAACAACGGCGCGACGAGCTCCGGCGTGACGGCGGCCTCGGCCATTGCGGCCTTGCAGGAGGCGTCCGGCCGGTCGAGCAGGGACAGCACGAAGTCGGCATACCGGGCGTATGCGCGCCTCATCCGGATGGTGATCGAACGCATCCGGCAGTTCTATGAGCTGCCGCGGCAGTTCCGGATCATCGGCCGGCGGGGGACGGAGCGGTTCGTGCAGTATTCGAATCAGGGCCTTCGGATGCAGCCACTGATGGGCATGGACGGGCAGCCGGACGGATTCCGCAAGCCGGTCTTTGACATCGAGGTCTCGGCGCAGAAGGCCAGCGAATACACGGCCATGGCGCAGAACGAGCTGGCGCTTCAGTTCTTCCAGCTGGGCTTCTTCAACCCGCAAATGACCGACCAGGCGCTGGCGACGCTGGACATGATGGACTTTGAGGGGAAGGACGGAATCATCCAGAAGATCCAGGAGAACGCGGAGCTGGCGGAACGGCTGGCACAGTGGCAGCAGATGGCGCTGGCAGTTGCAGACCGGTATGACCCGTCGCTCGGGCAGGCGCTGGCGGAACAGATCCTTGCCGAGGGCGGGCAGGCAGCGCCGCAGGCGGCTCAGGGCGGAGAACGCGCGGAGATCAACACCGGAGAGCAGCAGGAACCGCCGAAGGTGCAAAATGCCCGGGAACAGGCACAGCAGGCCGCGCAGCCGGAATAAAAGACCGGTCTGCAACCCGGCAGCGCGTTTGCAGGCCGGCGTGGGGTGAAAAGCAAAAAAACGTGTGGTAGACTGAAATCAGAAAGCCAGAAAGGAAGAATTTTATGGCAGACAATATGGCAGGAGTGCCCCAGGCGGGCGCAGCTGACGTCGCCGGTCAGCAGATGAGCGGGCAGGCAGCCCCGGCGCAGGCGCAAGCGCCGCAGCAGCCAGTCAACGTCCCGGACGCTCAGGGACAGCAGGAAGAGACCTTTGAGAGCCTGATCGCGGGCAAGTACAAGCAGCAGTACGACAGCGCAGTCGGCGCGGCGGTACAGAAGGCCGTGAAGCAGCGCCTCAAGGGGCAAGGGGCGATGAAGGCGCAGATCGATGCAATGGCCCCGCTGGTCGATCAGCTCGGCGTGCTCTACGGCATTGACACGTCCGACCCGCGAAAGATCGACTATGCGGCGCTGGCGCAGAAATTCAGCGCGGACAACCGCCTCTACGAAGCGGAAGCCATGGAGCGCGGCTCGACGGCGGATGCGGTACGCAGCGAGTACGCTTCCCGCGCGCAAACCGCAGGGATGCGCCGGCAGCTTCAGGAATACCAGATCCAGGAGACGTTCGCGAATGTGCGTGCGGGATTTGAGCGAGACGTCGCGGCCCGGTACGGCGCGAACTTCGACGACGAGATGGCAAACGCGGACTTTGCACGGCTGATCGCCGCGAACGTGCCGCCGAAGACCGCCTATGAGGTGGTGCACATGGCAGAGATCCAGCAGGCACAGGCACAGGCTGCGGCGAACATGGCGCGCAGCAACGTCATGAACACGATTCAGGCGCAGGCCGCACGGCCCGACGAGATCGGCGGGAACGCTGCGGGCGGCGAGCTGACCAGAACCGACCCGCGCAGCTGGACGAAGGAGCAGCGCGCGGACATCATCAGAAGGGTTCAGAGGGGGGAAAAGATCGTCCTCTGAGCAGAAGGAGGAATATCACATGGGGAAGAACAAAATCGGATTCCAGTTTTTCGCGGACGCGGGTACGCTGGCCAACGCGACCGGCAACTACGTGAACGCATATACGGGCCAGACCACGGCGTTTGACACGACCAACAAGCTGACGCCGACGATGAAGACGTTCTACGACACGCAGCTGCTGGAGAATGCGCGTCCGGAACTCATCTTCGCGCAGCTGGCGAAGAAACAGGCACTGCCGCGCAACCACGGAAAGAGCGTGGAATGGCGCAAGTGGAACACGCTGCCGGAGGCGGAGACGCTGACGGAAGGCGTGATCCCGACGGGACAGAAGCTTGGCATGTCCAGCATGACGCAGGACATCGTGCAGAAGGGCCTGTACGTCACGATCACCGACCAGCTGGAGCTGCACGCCATTGACAACGCCATCCTCGGCGCGACCGAGGAGCTCGGCGCGTCCGGCGGCATGAGCATTGACAAGATGGTGCGCAACGAGGTCATCAGCGGCACGGTGAAACAGCTGTGTGACAAGGTGAACGCGACGACCGGCGCACACACCGAGGTGACGAAACGCGGCGACATGGACACCACGTCCGTGCTGACCCCGACCGAGATCAACAAGGCCGTGACCACCCTGAAGAAGATGCACGCGCCGACGATCAACGGCAAGTATGTCGCCGTCATTCATCCGTCGGTCGCCTACGATCTGCGGCAGAGCAAGGAGTGGATCGAGGCGCACAAGTACGCCGCGGCGACCGAGATGTTCAACGGCGAGATCGGCGAGCTGCACGGCGTGCGATTCATCGAATCGACGAACCAGAAGATCTGGAACGACAGTACATGCCCGGTCAAGACGGCGGCTGCGGACAGCAAACCGGCTGTTTACTACAGCGTATATGCGACGCTGGTCATGGGCAAAGACGCTTTCGCGATGATCGACCCGGACGGCGGCACGATGGAGATGATCGTGAAGACCAAGGACGAAGCGGGCGGCCCGCTGAACCAGTTCAGCACGGTCGGCTACAAGTATGAGGGCGCGGCGAAGATCCTCTATGAAGATCGCATGGTGCGCATCGAAAGCCTGAGCGCGTATTCCGCCGTGGACGACGCGAACTGAGGAAGGAGAAAACCTATGGAAAAGACAGAAGCAGCCGCAGCTGTGACCGAAGAAAACGAACCGGTATATGTCGAGGGGCGGAGCACCCCGAAACATGACCCGTGGACGGACATGCGGGAGATCACGCTGCCGCGCGCAGGCAGCAACGAACAGCAGTTCTGGTTTGTCGGCGTGAACGGCCGGACGTTTCAGGTGCCGCGCGGCAAGCGGACGCAGGTGCCGCTGCCGGTCTACGAGTGCCTGATGGAGGCGCAGGCGGCGCAGCAGGAAGCCTTTGAGGCCAACCGCAGGAGCGAACCGAAGTAACAACGAAATGCCGGTGCGGCATGGACGGGAGGGGGCTGCAAAGCCCCCTCTTTTCCGTAGAAGGAGGGTTTATGAAAATCAGGGAAGCAATCGAAACGATCGATCGGCTGATGCCGAACCAGTACGGCGAGGAAGACAAGGTGCGGTGGCTGAGCGAGCTGGACGGGATCGCAGACCGGGAGGTATTCCGGGCGCACGAGCGGGAGGAGGACACGGGGGAGTTCACGGGGTATCCGGAGGGCGTCGACCTCGATACGGTGCTGCTGATCCCGTTTCCGTATTCGGAGATCTACCGTTGGTATCTGGAAATGAAGATCTGCGACGCGAACGGCGAGATGACGAAGTACAACAACGCGGCGGCGAAGTACAACAGCTACTGGCAGGGGTTCTGGAACGACTACAACCAGGCGCACATGCCGGTGCAGGCGGCGACGCATTTCAAACTGTAAAGAGGTGAGGGTATGGCAATCTACAGATCGGAAAACGGGAAAGCGCCGGCGGGGCTGTCTGTCGGCGACGAGGTCGTGACCGGAGGCGGCACGTACCGGATCACGGGCGTGAATGCGGACGGGACGTATCAAAGCCAGATGAGCAACAAGCAGCAGACGAGCTACAACTACAAGGGCCAGTACACCCAGCGGCAGAGCCCGCTGCTGTCGCAGGGCGTGAGCGGCTACACGCAGGGGAAGCTGAACGCGCTGGAGGGCGGCTACACGCCGGGCGATGCTGTGCGGCAGGCGCAGGACTACCTGAATCAGGTACAGTCCCGCAGACCGGGCGCGTATCAAAGCCAGTGGGACGGGGAGCTGACGGAGCTCTACAACAACATCAAAAATCGGAAGAAATTCAGCTATGATCTCGGGACAGACCCCGTCTATCAGCAGTACCGGGAGCAATATCAGCGGCAGGGCAGGCTGGCCATGCAGGACACGATGGGGCAGGCGGCGGCGCTGACCGGCGGCTACGGCAGCACCTACGGCGAGCAGGTGGGGCAGCAGGCGTACAACGCCTATCTGCAAAATCTGAACGACATTGTGCCGGATCTCTACGACGCGGCATACAGCCGGTATCAGCAGGAGGGGCAGGATCTCTACAATCAGTACGGGCTGCTGAGCGACCGGGAGAATCAGGCATACAGCCGCTACCGCGATGCGGTGAACGACTATTACTCTGACCTCTCCGATGCGCGCAGCGCCTACAGCAGCGCCTACGCCAACGACTACAACCAGTGGAGCGACCAGCTGAGCTACTGGGCCAATAAGGCAAACAGCGAGAACAGCGCCTATTTGCAGCAGCTGGCCGCGCAGAGCAGGGGCAGCGGCGGTTCGGGCGGTTCGGGCGGTTCGGGCGGGAGTGCGACCGGCCTGGCAGATCGGACACTCATCAATGGGTACGGCGATTTCGAAAGCAACCGCGCAATGCTGGATGCCAGCTACCGCGGCGTGAAGAAGACCATCGAGACGCAGATCGCGCAGGGCAATCTCAGCGCGGCCTATCAGACGGCGGTCAATGCGCAGAGTCAGATGAGCTATCAGCAGTGGTCGGATATCTCGCGCCGCATTTTTGAACTGACAGGCAAGAAGATCGACGACGCGGTGAACTACTACAACAAGGGAGCGGGAACGTCCGGGGCGGCGACGAAGAAAAAATAAGGAGCGACGATATGGCGATCATTTCGGAAAAGAGTTTTGTGAACGGCGCGGAGAAGAACCAGAGAAAGAAGACGCAGCGGCCGCAGACGGCCATTGTGGCCGAGGCGGATTTCCTCTCGCGCGGCGGCGACGAGATGCAGCGGCGGAAGACGGCGTTTGAGAGTTACAAGGCCGCGCGGGCGGCATTGCAGCAGGAGCAGCAGCGGAGGCAGCAGGAGGCGGCGGCCCGCAGGGTGGGCGCGCAGGCGGACGCGCTGCAAAAGAACTACTACGCCTACAGGCAGGCGGGTGCGCCGCAGGCCGCGCAGGACGCAGCATACCAGAACTACAAGCGGGCGCTGGGGCAGCAGTATGAGCTGGATCGTGCAAACGCGCTGGGGCAGCAGCTCGACCCGAAGCAGATGCAGCACCTGACCGCGATGAGATACCGCGACCCGGCACAGGCTGCGGCGCAGGAGGCTGCAAAGAATACGCCGGCGGCAAAAAACCGCCAGTGGAGCGAGGAGCGGGAGCAGAAGCGCAGGGAGCAGCTGAGCGAACAGGAATTCAACCGGTCGAGCGCCATGCAGAAACAATATGGTTCTTATAGCAATTATCTGCGAGGCGTCTACGCCGGGTACGACGAGGCTGCTGCAAAGCGGGAAGCTGAACAGGCAAAGACTTCGGAGGATCTGCGGGCAGAAAGCGATGCACTGCAAACCCGGCTTGACGCGCTTTCTGATCAGCTCAAAACGGCCTATCAGAATCCATCTGCAGAGAGCTACAAAAACCTTATGGAGCTTCAGCAGCAATGGAAGGACGTGCGGAAGCAGAAGAAAGAGGCCGACCAGCGCGTCGGCGAAAAGCAGCGGGGCGAAAAGCGAAGCGCAAAGCAGGCGGCGCAGAAAACCGCGCAGGAAAAATATTCCGGCTGGTCGGAAGAACGGATGCAGGGCCGCCTGGATGAGCTGAACCGTCAAATCAACCTGGCATTGGCACGCTCGGACGGAATGGCAGATGTTTCGGCGCTGAAAACGGAACGCGAGACGCTGGAGGAAGAAAAGCGGCGCGCGTATCCGACGGCGTGGCAGAAGGCCGGGCGGTTTCTGGAAGACGCGGGGACGGCGTTCTATGAGGGCGGCAACGCGCAGGCAATGAGCGGGCTTGAAATGGCGCACAACGTCGCGGAAACAAAGGTCAATCAGGGCGCGGCATGGGCGCTGCGGGACATTGCGAATTCTGCGACGCTGCATGCGCTCGGCGGAGACCGGTACGCAGAGAAGCTGCGCTCGCTGGCCGACCGGCTGGCGACGGAGTATGACTATACAGACGCGCAGGCATGGCAGGATGAGTATAACCGGATCATGAACGAGGTATCGCAGGATCACAGCCCGGTCGGGACGTGGATCTTGCAGCAGCTCCCGTCCGCCGGGGCGATGATGGGCGACCTGATGGTGTCCACGGCAACGGGCGGCACGATCAGTCCTATGACGGCGATGGGAATCCGAGCGGGCGGCAACGCGATGCTCGACGCGCACAACAAGGGCGCGACGGACACACAGGCCGTGCTCATCGGCCTGCAAAACGCGGCGGTAGAAATGCTTTCCGAAAAGCTGTTCGGCGGGAACCCGGTCTATGATGAGGATGTTGGGCTGGTGAACAAAGCTGTTTCGAAGCTGACGAAGAGCAAGACGGTCATGCGCGTGCTGGACAGCAAGGCGTTTGATTTTGCGTCGGAAGGTCTGGAGGAAGTTGTTGCAGAGCTGCTGGAACCGACATTCCAGAGTTTCGTTCTGAAAGGGACGCTGAAGGGCGCAACAAACGCGGAAAACATCGGAAACGCATTTCTGGGCGGCGTGTTCCTCGCGGCGCTGGGCGACCTCGCCGGTCTTCCGGGCGGGCTGACACAAGCGAAGCAGGAGCGGCAGACAAGATATTATGCGAAAATCCTTGCCGAACAGGGCGCACAGTCTGAAAACGCGGGCGTGCGCGAGGCGGCTGCCGCCGTGCAGGAGAAGCTGGACTATGGCCGGACGCCGGACATGGAAGACATCGGGCGGGTACTCTCTGCGATGGATGATGCCGGAGAGACACAGGCGGCGCAGGAGGCGGCGGAGGCCGCGCAGAGCAGCAGAGCATACAACCAATACGAAAAGGCCGTGGAGGACGTGCAGCAGTCTCGGGCGGCCTATGAGCAGGCACAGAGGCAGCAGGCGCAGCAGGGCGTCGACCTGTACGACGAGGACGGCAGTCTGCTCGACGTGGGCGAGGGCTGGGCCGAGATCGACCCGGAGCAGTACGCCGGCAGGCAGGCGGCGCAGGCCGAAGCGGAGATGAATGCGGCGGCTGCGGAGGCAGACGACGCTTATCTGGAACGGCAGGCGAAGAAGCACAGCTATGACGACCTGACAACATCGTATTTTGCAAACGGAAACACGACAGATCTCTCCGTGGAAGAGTATGCGGGAAAATTTCAGAAAGTCTACGAGCGGGGGCAGATGGGCGTTTCGAAGGAATGGGCGCTCGCTGCGGCGACCGGCATGAACCGGGATGTGGCGGCGGCGGCATGGGAGGCCGGGCGCAAGGCGGCGCAGCAGAGCGGCGCGGCGCAGTATTCCATCTCGCAGAATTACCGGCAGAAGCTGCGGCAGTGGAGCCGGGACGGAAAGCCGGAGGGCGCGTCGTTCGAGCTGGGCACGACCGGCGCGACCTTGCAGGGGCTGGGCGCGGTCGAGAGCGACATCTACATGAACGGCGACAAGATCAAGACCATTCTGAAAGAGCACCCGGAGATCACGATGCAGGAGATCGAGCGCGTGCCGGAGATTCTGGAAGACCCGGTGCTGATTCTGAAAAGCAAGGCCGGACGCGGAGACAACAGCCGTCTGGTGCTGTTCGGCAGCGTCAAGGCGCAGAACGGACAGCCGATGCTGGCCGTACTCGACCTGCGGGCAACAGAGGGCGGATTCCTGCTCGACGATATGCAGAAGGTCAACAGCGCGTACACAAAAAAGAACCCCGCCAGCTTCATTCAGAGCAGCGAGGTTTTGTATGCGGATGAAAAAAGAACCATTCCGCTTCTTCACCGGACTGGGCTTACAATAGCGTCCCAGCGGCTTCTGCGGAATGGCTCCATGGGTAGTATATCCTATAGCCGCGAAAATGTCAACCTGAAAGGCGTGCCATTCGGCGAAGTGGTACAGGCGGAACAGAAGGGAGAACACAATGGAAGCAACGTATCTGATGAAGGACAAAAACGGAATGCTGGTGCGCGTGCCGGAGAGCAGGCTCGACGAATGGAGCAGGCAGCAGGAGGGCGAAGCGAAAGCGCCCGCCGAGGACGAGAAAGAGCAGCTCAGGCAAAAAATCTATCGGGAGCTTGGCCTCGCGTAACGAACGCGGCGCTGCTGGGCGAGGGCGGCACGCAGAACACGGTCGCCGTCATGCCGGCGGCGGAGATCGCAAAGAACGCGGACGCGAAGCAGGCGGCGGATTTCTTCCGGACGGCGAACATCAAGCGCTACAAGCTCGTCGTCGGGCAGCTGGAGATCGAGCGGGACGGAAAGACGTTCCGCGCGGACGGCGCGACGCTGGCGGACGGGACCGTGCTGGTGCGGCTGGACAGCGAGGAATTTTCCGCGTTCCAGCTGGCAAAGCACGAGGTCTATCACATCGTCGCCCAGCGCAACGCCGAGCTGGCGCAGCGCATCCGCAAGCGGCTGGTGGCCGAGGGCAAGATCAGCCGGGCCCAGATCGACAGCTACATCGAGGCATACAACGCGATCTACGGAGACAATACGGACGCTTACGTCGAGGAGATCGTGGCGGACGCTTATGCGGGAATCAACCGCACGGCCTACGGTACGAACAGCATCCGGGCCGAGGTGACGATGGAGGCCGGACAGTGGACGAAGAAAACTGGCAGCGCGAGGGCGCCGCCGGAGAGCAGATATTCCATTGAGAAAACCGAAGATGGTCGAAAATATGTACTGGTCGATCAGCAGCAGGGGCGGTTCATCGGCCTGAGCAACAAAGAGGCTGCAAAGCTGGCAAAAGAGATCATTCAGGAGGAATTTTCCGGACAGACGCTTCCTCTTGGAGAATACTCGGCTGTGACGGTTCGACGGCGCGGCGGTGAATATGGGTTCGACGGCGCGAAAAAATATGCGTATGACGGGAGTAGATACGGCGACGAAGCATTTCAGGCTAAAATGCGCGCAGCGGCAAATCTGGATGAAATGCTGGAAGCGTCTGAGTACATCGGGCACTCTGATGACCGGAAGAATCACATATTCGCAACGGATGGGTTTGACTACTACAAGACCACTTTTGTTGTCGGAGGGAGAGCGTTTGAAGGTGTATTCAACATCGGCCTGTCTGACATGGGCGCGACGTTCTACGGCATGACAAAAATAGAGCAAGTCACCGATACCGACTCTTTCGTTTCATCCCGAGCGAATGAAACGCGGTCGGATAATGGTGACTTGCCTAAATCAAAGGTAGCACGGAACGGCGAAAATGTCAATGGGAAATTCTCGGCCAGTGCGAAGCGGAGTGACGATTGGAAGGCGGAGCAGTTTGAGGTCATCCAGAACAGCAATGCGGCGGATGATGACTACCATACATGGATTCGCAGCGCGTCAGAAATCAAAACATTGTCCGAAACGCTTGCAGACCCGGAGTGGGCAGAATACGACGAGTATGACCCGGACTATACGCGGCAGATGGCGGAGGATGCAATCCGCACGGGGAAAATCACAGTATACAGCTCCTATAAAATCGGGAACGGCGTGTTTGTAACGCCGTCCCGCATGGAAGCAGAGAGTTATTCCGGGGATGGGAAAGTGTATTCCAAAACCGTGAATGTGGCGGACGTCGCGTGGATCG
>ERZ808286.1109-NODE-1109-length-14265-cov-4.237509_pt1 | contig 14265 bp, 27 predicted proteins | sample MGYA00521276_ERZ808286 | MGnify/ENA primary metagenome ERZ808286 (study PRJEB31516, sample SAMN03275607) | gut metagenome | biome: mammalia-associated habitat; material: feces | host: Papio cynocephalus | place: Kenya | collected 2012-08-01 ... | reverse complement strand
TATTAATGCAGTCTTTTTCTCTTATCTCTCTGAGGATATTACAGTGTTTTTTAAAAAGTTTTCTTCTTCTGCATGGTCTCATTCGCATCGGTCGATACGTCAATCGTCAAGTCTCCTGTCATATTCGCATTCTCCTTCATCGCATCTCTTCAGCATCACCACCACCTCGTCTCCGTAATCCGCTCCGAGGAGCTTCAGCTCCCGGGTGAGATTCAGGCCGAGGGACGTGCCGTGCTTGACGACACGCTTGGTCGAGACGATGCTCCTGTTCATTCCTTTCTCATTCCTGTTCACGGCGGGTTCCTCCTTCCGCCCATGATGTACATTACATAATATGTATATAATATGTTCCATCGACTCAAGACAAACGATATATAGGCACTCTGCATAGAGGAGGATGTCGCGGGCCGAGGCACCGACCCTTCGCTAGAGACATGGTCGAACAGCAGCAGACATGAATGATTCGTTCGACTCCGCCTCTGCCTGCGACACAAGGGCTCGTAGTCTAATGGTCAAAACACCTGGCTCATACCCAGCATCTTGCAGGTTCGAATCCTGTCGGGCCCACCACCTTTCTTCATATCCGCATGTCGCATTCTTTCAAGAAGCGCCGAGCAGACGTCCGACTGCTCCGAGGCATGCGGGCGCCCCCTGTGAACCGCGCTCCATTCCGGATATCTATTGCGGGAGCGGCTCGCGTCCGCCGACTGCTCGGCAGATGGAGCATACATCAAGAGTATATATAGAGAATGGAAGAGGTTTGATAAGAGGTTTTCAACGGATGGTTCACATCCAATATGGGAAAACGGTCACCGGAACTTCACCCTCCCCAGACTTATTTTCGAGACATGCGCGGGGAACACGACCTTCTCGGTTCCGTCGCAGCACACGTATGTCACGATCTCTCCTGCGATCAGACGAGCCAGGCTATCGCGGGCCTCCTTCTCGGTCTCGAAGTCTAGCCACATGTTGTCGTCCAGAGTCCTGATGTTCACCTGCCACTTCACGATGCCGTGCTCTTCGCACAGCTTCGACAGGCGCTGGGACATCCAGACGACCCTCCCGTCATCGAGGACGTTCTTCAGACCGTCCACCGCATCCTCCGGAACACGGGCTCTGATGAGCAGGTCCCTGCCGTCGCCGCCTGCGACGACATCCTCCAGCCCGGCGCGGATGAGCTTCTCGATATAATTCCTGTTGACGTCATCGAACCTGCTCTCGTACTTCCTGATGAAGATATCGGGGTCGCGGGGCGCGATGCTCATCTGCTTCCACCTCTGCTCATTATCTCGCACAGTCTGTCGAGGCGGTCGGCAACCGCCAGCATGGCGTACACCTGCGCCTCGTCCGCCCTGTTCTTCTCGAATAGGCATGCCTTCGCGTCCGATACCAGATTCCTGTATCCGTCCATGTCTTCCACCTCGCATCAGGCCAGCAGGGCCGCGATGAACAGCAGGTTCACGATGAAGCCCAGCACGGCTCCTGCAATGGAGTATGCGGCGGGGCTCATGCCGATGCCGTCGTCCTTCATGGCGACGCATAGCACCAGCACGAGAACGACTGCTATGACGGCGCCGATGAGGCCCAGCAGTATGGTCATGAGCGCTCCGAGCGCCAGTCCGATCAGATTCATTGAATTCTCATCCATCTTATTCACCTTCATATCAGTAAGAGATTCGAGCACCGCGCACCAGAGTTGCAAGCCCGGCGGAGAATGTGAAAAGCATGGCTCCGACAGATATGCCCGTTCCTACGGTTTCATCGATAAACAGATGAATGACAACCGCAAGGCAGAAGGCTGATACGACCCCGCCGATTGCGAATGCCCAGGATTGCGAGTAGGACAGATCCAGTTTGATGGCTATCAGGATGCATATGAGAGGCAGGAACCCTCCGATCAGCTCTCCGATTATCACCAATATGTCTTCTTCCATGTCTGTTTCACTCCTATATTTCAGTAAGAGATTTCAAGATGTTTAACCTTGTTTCCTGCACGCACGACCCTCCTGCATGTAGATTCGTAGACTCTGCCATGCTCGAACCCCTCGCGGTACGCCTGCCCGCAGGCCTCGCACAGCGGAGGGGCGTTGTCGAACACGTGGACGGCCTGACGGGTGCAGAATGCGCACTTCATGCCTCCTTCCTCCCGAACTTCCCGCATCCGTTCTTCTCGGGACAGAAGCCGAGGCGATGGCACTGAGGCATGAGCAGATTCAGGAACGCCGTCTGCGGTTCCCACTCCTTCTCGGAGGACGGCTTCACGAGGATGCCAGCATCGAACATGGCATCCAGCACCTGCCTCGCCATCTCATCGGCGAGAGCGCGGATCTCATCCTGGGCGCGGGCGCATCTCCGCAGGCCCAGGAAATGACTGAGTTCGCGGAGATTCATCGTCACTACCAGATTGGTGCAGCATGCGTTGGGAAGGACATAGCGGGCATCCTCCTCAGGGATGCCTGCCTCCACCATGTCGCTATACAGCGACTGGGCATAGGACATGTATTCCCGGAACTCGTGGGCGAAGTCTTCGGATGCCTCCACGATCTCCCCACGTACCTCCTTCGTGAACCACACATCGCCTTCCTTGATGGTCTCGGGCATGACGTAGCCGAAGTCCTCCATGTTCACATAGCGTTGCGACTGCTGGCTGTTGTGTACGACGAATCCATCAGCTATGAAATTGTGATACGGATCTGGCATGATTACATCATATGTATCTTCATATCCGTAATAGTTGATCGACGTTATCTCCGACAAAACTATGCGTTGTGTGATTTCCTTTCTATGAATTGCTTTATGGCAAGATACGCACAATTCGATCAGATTCGTATCATATTCTGTCAGATCCTTGTTCATGTGATGGAATTCCGTAACCCCATGGAACCCGCATAGTTCACACACATTCGTTCTTTTAGGATACATTATGCGGGCGGTTCTGGCACGGAATCCACCGTCTGTAATATCATCTCCCTTCCAGATACAATCCTTTGATACACCGCATATGTCAGCAATATCTTGCTGAGTCATATTCCTCACATGATACATTTCATAGAGCCAATCTTTGTCTTTATATGAATTCTGACCATTGATGTAGACTCTCTCTCCAACTTCGATATCCTCTAGTGCTTTCCATCCATTTTCGGTAAGGAATCCATGTTCTTTGGTAGTGCGGATTTCATACCCATGAACTGTTCTGACAATGTATGTCGGTTTGATGCCAGAATATACAATCTCAAGAGGGCGATTATATCTGATATCGCCATTTGATTCGTCCACGCATCTCAATTCGAGATTGTTGAAATACTGCGGAGTCAAATCATATAGTTCACGAATCGTCCTATCATTGGTTTTTTGAGATGATGTACGAATCCTGGTATCTCCCGATACGCAGTAGGATGCCAGCCTATGCCTCACGAGCTGGTGGGAGCAGGCGCGGGAGATGCCCTCGATCGTGAATGTCACGGCGACATGCTCCAGGATGGACAGGTGCCCGCTCTCGACCGCTCTCATGAGGCCTCCGCGCTTCGGCTCCGTCGGCATCTCGGAGGACACGCAGCAGGACGCGGCGAGCATGGCGGCATCCCAGCCGTCCATGCGGATGAGCGCGACCTTCATACCATCACCTCCGGCAACGGTCCCAGATATTCGTCCATGCATTCATCGCACCAGGTCCGGTTATAGTTGCCATTGGGATACAGCTTAGGTACAGCAGGCTCATCCGCGATGTTCGTCATGCCGGGAATACACTTCTTGAATCTGACTCCTTCATACATAGCATACATATAGCTTCCATTCGCATGCCATTCCATCGTATTCAGAAGAGCCCACACCTCCGAATCCTCGCACAGTTCTTTGAAATCACTGGTGAAGTACATGGAGACGGAACGTCTCTTGAAATCCTGCGTGGTATCCATGAATTCCATCAGCTTATCATATGTCAGATTGGCATCGCCTGCAATCTTCAGATTGATGTTACCTTCGGCTCTGTTCTCCTCTCTCCAGAAATCTGTCTCCCCTGGCGAATGCGTAGTCACCTGGATCCAATCGAAATACGGCTGGATGAGGCGAATAGTGTCTTTCAGGACGCCGTTCGTAGAGATTATCGGTGAGAATCCTGCATCCCTGACGATGCCTGCCAGCTCGATCAGACGCTCTGGACCCGCCATCGTCGGCTCTCCGCCGAGAAACAGGACTTCCATCCCGCACTCTGCGTTTTCAGAGAGCAGCCGCATGAAACGCCTCACGGACTCGGGAGATACGCAGCCCTTCGCGCCTCTGAGAGGGTCGATGCAATGCGGACAGTTCATGTTGCATGCGTGTGTTACCACGATGTCTGCATGATCCAGCATATTCATGCGATCTCCCTCCACTCGTCCATGGAGGTCTGCTTCGGATGCTCGAAGGCATCCTCCAGCTCCGCGAACATCCTCTGCAGCTCGGGTTCGAGCCTGTGGACATTCCTCACACGCATCGTCAGGGATGCGCCGGTGAGGGCGTTGCGCTTGTGCACATCGATGTCCGTCATCTCTCCTCCCCCTCGTTGATCCAGCGTTCCAGCGCTCTGGCGCAGGATACGCACAGCACTGCGGTCGGTCTGCTCTTCAGAGATACAGGCAGGAACTGCACCTTGGCGAACGGCTCGCCGGGCTCCACCCTGCCGCATCTGTCGCATATGACACCCATCGGCATCTTCGATCCTCCTTCTCCACCGTGCATCTGCTCACATCGATGAGGCATGTAGGGGATTTGTAGCCATCCCACTGCTGATAGAGGAAGCCATATTCGTCAATCCAGTACGAAGCGTGGCAACTCGAGTGAATCTTCCTGCCCTCTGCCAGCGCCTTCAGGATGTCCTTCGGGTCGTTCTTCGGCTTCTCGATCTCGCATTCCTGATTAAGGTGCATCCTCGAGAGGGTGTCGCCCTGTCCGCGGTCCCACCTCTCCATGATGCGTCCTTTGTCGTCCAGAAAGAGAGTGAAGGATTCCGCTTTCGGGCGCACCTCCTCCCCTGCGAGCAGGGCCTCCATGGTCTCCCTGGCGTTCATTCGCCCACCCTCCTGTTGGCCTTCTCGGCGAACTCCTTGAGCCATCCCGGCTTCCTGACATCGACATCCCCTGCGGCGAATGCGAACCCGCAGTCGCATCCGATGATGACCGATTCGACCGTCGCCATGCAGTCGTCGAGGTTCTCGGCGAGCTCTCCGAGGGCCTTCCTGTCGAAGGTTCCGTCGGGGGCCATGACGCTCTTGAGCTCTTCGAGGGGGTCGCCATCGAAGTCGTATAGGTCGAGGTCATCGAGGGTCAGCACGCGCCCGCATACGGGGCAGGGCTTGAATGCGATCATTCCTTTCCCTCCTTGTCCTTATCCGCCTTCATCTCCAGCGCGGTTCTCTTTATGCTGCTGAACAGATTCCTGGCATGCCCGGAGACCCAGCGGATATCCGAATCCTTAGGGGCAGTGCGGATCATGTCGAACTCGCAGAGGTAGATGTTCACCCAGCACGCACCTTCTTCATGCACGTTCATGGCTTCTTCCAGCACATCGTCTCCGACTTCTTCGGCGAGCTCGTCGATCTCCCTGTCCAGATTCACGAACGCATTGTTCATGAACTTCTTGAGCAGAGTCCTTGTGTCCATCATTCCTTCTCCCCCACATGCTCCGTGCCTGCATTCAGCATCCCGCGCAGCTCCTCCAGCTCCATCTGCGTCAGAGGGAATGTGGCGAGACTGTTGCCCATTATCGCCCTGATCTCGATGTACCTGCCGTCGCATTCCAGCACAGGATAGACCCACAGCTCGTTGCCGTTGCAGTCCATATCGTGCCACGCCTCCGTCTTCATTCCTCATTCCTCCTCTTCATCATCCTTCTTCTCTGCGACTCTTCCCTGCTTCCAGACATCCAGAGACCTCATATGGTTCATAACGTCGATATTGCACATCATCATCTCCGATGCCGCATCGAACAGCGCCTTTGTCCGCGCCTTCCACCTGTCCATATCCAGCGCATCGGACATGTCCAGTTCGCAGAGCTCCTTGACGTTGGCGAAAATATCGGTGCTGAGGCTCAGATACGAATGGCAGGTAAACATCTGCTTGAATTCATTGGACGGCTCATCTCTGCGTATCTTCTCCAATCTGTCCTGATCCTTCTGCAGCCTCATCACTGCATCCTTCAATCTCTCAAGGTCTTTATCGCTCAGGTCCTTGAAGCCGGAGCCGGGGAAGAAGCCCCTCGGCAGAGCGGTCTCGTCTGTGATCCTGAATTCGTCTTTTTTGAATCCATCTTTCTTTTCGCTCATTCCTCATTCCTCCTCTTCATCTCCAGCCATTCCAGGCCCTTGCCCGAGCATTCGTTGGCAAGGCGCGCAGCAGTGGCATTCCTGAACAGGAGCTCGTCGAGTTCCAATCCGGGGTATCCTTCGAGAGCCTTCCTGAATTCGGCCATAGGTGAAGGGGACACAGGTTTGTCCTGCTCGCGGAGACATTCTCCAGACGGGAACAGCTCCGCCTCGAAATAGACGAATCCGTCCTCATGCGGATTGAAGAGCTCCTCCCAATCCACATCGGCCTCGTAGACATCTGCGAATATCCTGCACACATCTTCATACATCCTGTGCAGGCTGTCGATGGTCATGACGGTCGGCGTCATGCGGAAAGGTACGATGATGACCTCCCTCAGGGTCATCAGAACGCCTGCGCCTTCCCAGGCATCATCCAGGCTCAGGGTGTTCCTGTCGCTCATCGCCTCGATGATCCTGTTCTGCTCCGACATGTATTTCTCGATCCGTTCTCTCTTATCTTCATCACTCATTCCTCATTCCTCCTCTCTCATCCTGTATTCCCTCATCGTTCCCGAGTCCAGCTCGCGCGGGTCGCCCCTCGATTCGAGCCACTCTATGCACGCCAGCTCCTCTCTGCGGATGTCCGCATCGGGGCCATCATGCCCGAACCGCTTGAACATGTCGAGTTCGGCCAGCAGATGCGCCTTGTATCTGTCGCGCCTCGCCCTTGCGAACTCCTTCGCCTTAGCATTGCTCTTCGGATTCCCCATCCTCATCCTCCTCCCTCGTCCCGCGACGCATGGCCTTGATGGTCACGCCCACGACATCGCCGGGCCTGACGCCCAGGTGCTCCAGCTCCCTGGTCAGATTGACCATGGGGCGTCCCGTACCCGGCTTCCTGGTCACGACGACCGTCGTGCGGGTCATATCATTCTCTCTTCCTATCTCCTGCGGCATAGTCCGCATCTCCTGCCGGGTTCTCCCCGACAAGACATCGTATGCGAACCGCGTATATAAGATTTACATTAACGGCGTGTATTATTTGAAGAAAAGATAAAAGAAAAAGGTTTGAAACGATGCCATAGCATCGATGATCCCGATATCGGAGGTCCCCATCAGCCATCTTCTTCAGGCGCTTCAGCTCCGCGATGCGACGGACGATGAGGTCGGACGCGCCTGCGAAGAGCGATGCGGAGCCGCACACCATGGCCTGCACCCTGTACGACTCCGCATCCGCCATATGCTTCAGCGAATCGTTCAGCCTCTCCTGCGTGCGCCACGATTCCATCAGCATGCCGCGGACCTCGCTCCACTCGGATATCCGCGAATCGCACCATGCGGACAGCTCCGCCCGCTGCGACGCATCCAGCGACTCGAACGGCACGCCCTCCGTGACGGACGAGGGATCGAACACCTCGCCCCCGAGGGCCTCCTCGATGGTCATATCGACACCTCCCTGCCTCCGTCCGCCCTGACGCACGCCTGCATCATGCGCACGGTCCTGCGCGACACCGGCCGCCATCCCGCGCCTACGACGAGCCTGCCGTTCGGGCCCGATATCATGATGCACCTCTGCCCCGACCTCGCCGTGCCTTCGACGAGCTTCGGCGGACATCCCACGCTCCTCTGCACCTCCGTCTCGTCCAGACGCACGCGGGCGACCTCCATCCGCCCCTTGGCGGGAAGGCGCACCGCGCGGACGCGCCTGCCGTATGCCGATGACGGTATCAGCGCATTCTCGAACGTCGCGCGACGCTTCTCCTCCTCCTCGGCCTCGGCCGTCCCGTCGGACACGGGCCGGAGAGGGACGGGCGTGCCGTCGGGCTCGCACAGCACCGCGAACCTCATATCGACGGCCTTCGCATCCTCCGCCGCCTGCGTCATCGCCTGCACCTCGGCCCGACGATGAGCTTGGCGAACACATCGCCTATCCTGTACGACATGTTCGACCTGCTGAGCTCGCGCCATCTCCCGCTGTGGCCGTCGCCGTCATGGTCCTCCTGATAGTCGATGGCATGGCACATCTCGTGCCATAGCACGGAGCGCATCATCCAGCCCATGCTCCTGCCCTCCCATGCCGACGACAGCCTCACCTCGCTCCTGTCCTTCCAGGACGTGCAGCGCCCCAGAACGCCTCTGCCGAGATCCGAGAAGCCCATGAACGTCACGGGATCGGCGATGCCGTACTCCTTCTTCCATATGTCCAATTGCCTTTGTATCCTTGCGTCTTCCGCCATATCGATATCCTCCTACCCTTCGAGGGTATGGTGAAGTATATCGAAAGAATGTATAAAACGGTTTTGAAGAGGTTTCCGCCCCGATGCGCTCAGGACGACGCCGGAACATCCGAAGGATCGATGCACGGCACCAGGCGCGCAGGCGACTGGAGGAGCACACGGCTCATCCACGGCACGCGGACGCCCATGACGTCCCATGCGGAGCCTCTCGCAGGCTCGACGCGCACCGCATCCTCCGCCATCGCGCACACGTCCTCCTCGGACGCATCCGGATGCAGAGCCGACGCCAGCTCGTGCGCCACCCACCATGCCGATGCGGACACCGTGAGGCCGTCATGCGTCCTGACGACCCATGCGCCTCCCGCGGCCCTGCCGTCCTCCTTCCTGTCTTCTCCTCCGGCCTTCTTCTCCGCCGTGCGCAGCGCGGGCATGACGCGCGATTCGTAGCACCATCTGCACACCGGACCCCTGCATACGGGTTCTCCGAGCGAGGGCATCGCCCCCGCCTCGCGGCCGCATAGCGAGCAGAGCGTCACAGGTCCTCCTCCGTGAAATCGTCGATGATGTCCAATTCCTTCATCTCCGCACCGTCATCCCCGTCATCCTTCTTATCTCTGCCGTTCCCGGCGGAGGACGGAGCAGGGGACGGAGCGGAAGGCGGAGCAGGCGCACGATGCTGCAGAGCGTATTCCTCCTCCTCCTTCGACCTCTGCTCCGCCTCCCTCTCGCTCCTGAGCCTGTCCGCGGCGGCCTTCCTGCCCTCCGCGCGCTTCCGCGCATCCGCGTCGAGCTCCTCCTGCGACTTCGGCTCCGCCAGCTCTGCGGCCGTCGGCTCGATGGCATCGGTCTTGCAGGCGAACACGTAGACGGTCTTGCGCGATGCATCGAAGCGCAGGGTCGTCCTCCTCATGCACATGTTGTATTCGGTGCAGAGCTTCGACCGCACCTGCGTCCTGGGCATCGGCCTCCCGCGCCCCGATTCCACCATGGATTCGACATAAGCGTCGTACACCTCGCCCATCGTCCTGCCATCCAGCCAATTGCGGATGGCCTCGCGGTCCAGGCTCCCCACCGCCTCCGACAGGAACTCGCACAGGCTCTCCTGCATGCAGAAGTCGAACCTCATGTCCAGAACCGACTGCGGAGGCTCGAACTCGCACGCCCCGCTCCACAGGAACTCCAGGAACGCCTTCAGAGAATGGTACGCCAGCCATGCCAGCCCCTCCTCCGACCCGAGGGCGTCGTATATGCGCGCCGCGGGATCCTGGCGGGTGACGCAGGGGAATATGACCATGCGCCTCATCATGCCGCTCGACGTGTCGCCGAAATCAGGGATGGAGTTGGCCGCGAACCAGAGCTTGGCCTTGTTGACGAACCTGGAGATGTCCTTGTACTTCTGCTCCATGTCCCACGGCCTGCCCGCCGCCAGAGCCTTCAGGAGATCGCTGTCCACCCTCGCGCCCGACGCATCGCCCGCCTCGTCGCACAGATTGGCGGCCATGCCCCTGAGCCTCGACAGCCCGAACTGCGTGCTCAGCTTGGAGGGGCTCATGCTCGACACCCTCTCGGACCCCAGCATCCTCTCTATCGTATTGAGCACCGCCGATTTGCCCGTCCCCCCGGGGCCCATGAGGACGAACAGCGCGGGAGGCGACAGGACCTCGGAGTACAACGTGTAGCCGATGCAGGTCAGCATGAAATCGACCATCTCGTCGCTTCCCAGGATCCCGCGCCACACGCCCCTGATGCGCCCCTCGACCCCGGGATCCAGCGCGATGTCGGGATCGTACCGCGCATGTATGTGCCCCTCGAACGCCACATCGGGGATGAACGGCACCATGCGCGCCTGCCCGACGTTGAGCAGGCCGTTCTCGAACGGGATGAGCCATCCGCCGTAATCCGCTTCGAGCTCCGCCGTCGCGGTATCCGACGCGACCCTCGAAGGATCGGCGATGACCTGCCAGTACGACACGATGTCCGAGAACCGCGACCGCGCCAGGAGGGTCTTGCAGCCGACATCCCTCAGCCCCTCGACGACCTCCGCATACATGGCGTTCTCCGATGACGGCTGCAGGAACCGCCCGTCGAACCGCATGACGACGTCGCCGACGTACCTGTAGCCTCTGTCGCGGAGGAACTCGGCGATGCCGATGTCGGCGGGCTTCAGCTCCCCGCCCTTCGCCGCCGCCACCATCCCTCTGGGATCCGGAGCAGGCTCGGGCAGCTCGCCGTAGTTCGTCCCCGTCGGGCACATCTCCACCTTCCCGCATCTCCCGCGCATCTCGCGCAGAGCGGAATCCATCACGGAACAATCGGTCATGATATCCGCTCCGCCATAGGCGGACCCGCGTATAAAGCACTGCCGTGCATCCATCCCCATCCATCCGCCCCTGCCCCGCCCCCGGGCCGTCCGGAGGAGGGACGGAAGGCGGCGGAGGGCTGGATGGATGGTCTGCCGTCGCGGCGAGGGCGGGCGAGGATGGGCGAGGGCGGGAGAAGACAGGGAAGCGGGGGGATGAGGGAGGACGGAAGAGGGACGGAAGAGGGGCGGAAGAAGGACGGAACAGGGACGGAACAGGGACGGACGGAAGCGGCCGAAGGCCGTCGAGGAAGCGCCGGGAGAGGGATGGAATGAGGGTGAAGAGGGTGCCGGAAGAGGGATGGAAGGAGGCGGAACGGGAGAAACGGGCAGATCCTGCCATCGAGGGGCACATGCATCAGATGCGGGGGATTCGAGGTAGAAATACATCGAGGGAGGATACCGAGAGGGGCGATTTGATGCATGTGATTTTCGGGGATTGTGTTAACGGCGTTTAACGATGTATAGAATTGTACAGTTAACAGGGGTTAAATGAATGTTTCTGTACATCGATTTTTGGGAAACATGTATAAAATACTTTTCGTGATATCAGGCGGAGATGAGGGGGAAAGATAGATATAGAAGCGCAAATGGATGGGGAAAAATACATTGAGGGAGTGTAGAAATGCATGGAGTGATGTATGGGACGGAGAGGGAAGGGTGCATATGGGGGATGAGGGGGAACGAGGGGGAACGAGAGGGGATGACAGGGGATGAAAGGGGATGAAAGGAGGAGAACAGAGGGAAAAACAGAGGGAAATCGGAAGGAAAGCGGAGAAAAAAGAGAGGGAAATCGGAGGGAAATCGGAGGGGAACCGGAGGGGAACCGGGGAAACGGGACGCAGGGGAGGGGACGGGACGCGGGGAGGAGGGAGCGGACAGGAAGGAGCGGAGCGAAGAGGAGAGGACGGAGAGATCTAGAAGGAATAAGGGGAGAGGAAGGCGCATCCTCCGCCTCTGGCACATGCGATATCGGAGGAGGGCCGGGGAGGGATGGAGGAGAGATGGAGGAGAGATGGAGGAGAGATGGAGGAGAGATGGAAGAAGGCGGGGAGGGGATGGAAGGAGAGGAGGAATGGAAGGAAACGGGGAAAAACAGGGAAAAACGGGGAAAAACGGGGAAAAACAGGGCGAAACGAGGGGGAGGAGGGAGGGAAAAGGGGGGATTGATGTATGTGATGTATGTGATGTATGTTCTTTTTTTCTTTTAAAGGGGAGGGGAGGGAAGTAGTATATAAAGATATAGGTATACACATACACACACATGAGAAGAGTTTCGGAATTTCACATGCATCACATGCATCAACCTGCATCACGTACTGTTTCGGTATCCGAATCCCGGCGGCCTTGCGTATCTATCGCGCGCGCCCGTTGCGCATGATTATATACGCGCACGCGCATCTCTATAAGCGCGGAGTCGGTGCGGCCGAAGGGTCGTCCCGCCATGATATCCCCGGCTCCGCCGCCCCTTTCTTAGTCGCGTACATGGGCGTGCGTTCCTACTACGCGCGCGAGTGCGTTGCGGCACTCGACGCCGACGGCTCGGTGCGAATTTCCGTTTCCTGCCCCTTTGCAGGCGTTTTACGGGACTTTCTCGGCTCAAAGGTATCCCACATCCTCTTGCGTCCCGTTCGTGGCAGGAAGGGGCGTTTCCGTGCGTTTCGCCTGCTGCCGCCCCGCCGACGGGGGGAAGGGGCTCCGGGACGGCCCTCCGAGGCCGGTTCGGGGTCGAAGCAGTTGGATGATATACGATTTCCGTGCATCAACTCACATACCTTTTTCGACCGCGACTTCTCCGGCCCCGTCGTCCCCGGGGCTTTCGAATGCATCGTGCGGATGCATCGGATTCGGCTCGAAAGGGGCTCGAAGCATGCATCCATCCATGTTCATCCAACCTCTCGTTGGACGTTTGCTTTATATATAAGTTCCAATTTAAACCCCTGTTAACTTTCTCTATTCCGTACAACAGGCGGATGTATCGTTCTCATTCTCCCCTCTCTTCCGCCTCTGTCTCCGATCCCGGGGGCGGGACCGTCTCCGCGATGCCTTCCGCTCCGCATGCCCCACCTCCGGGGGAGAGGGGACCCCACCCTCCGCCTGCTCCCGGGATCGATGCGCAGGAGGAAGAGGATGCGGATGACGGGATGGGATCGACGGAGGACCGGACCCCGTCGGCGCGCCGTTCCCTCGGGAACGCCGTTCCCCCGAGAGGGGGAGGATGATGGAAGAACGATGGAAGCTGTTTGCCCCCGTCGCGGACGACGGGGGGGAGGAGGCATCAAGGGGTTCTGAGGAACTCCTTGAAGATCGCCTTCAGGCACGGCACGGCTATCGAATTCCCCGCCTGCCTGTACAGGTCGGTGTCGCACAGGCCGAGGCCCTTCGCTCTGCGGAAGGCCTCGTCGGAGAAGCCCATCAGGCGGAAGCATTCGAGAGGCGTCAGCTTCCTGCACCTCGTCTCCTGTCCCGGCAGCTCCACCTTCGGTATGTGCCCTCCGCCTGCGGCGGTGACGACGGTCGGGGACAGTCCTTCGGGCGAGTATATCCGACGGATGCACTCGTGGCCCTTCCCCGCAAGGGTCGCGGTCTGCACGCATACGAAGTTGTCCGTCTTGCGCGAGCCTGCGCAGGTCGTGACGGAGAAGGCGATGTCGTCGGCTCCCTTCGGCTTGAACGCGAACCCGTTGCCCTTCCCCGCCTGCTTGGCCGTGCTCCTCATCAGCCCTTCGAGGCGCGACTCGGACAGGTAGTACTTCTCGGGCACATCGTCCGCAGGCTCCAGCACATCCTTCAGCACGCGTCCGTCGGGGCACGGCTCCGGCCATTGGAACGAGCCGAGCCCTCCCTCGGATCTCAGGATGGATATCATGAAGCATCTCTTCCTGTTCTGCGGAACGCCGTAGTCCTTGGCGTTGAGGACGCGGTACGAGGACTCGTAGCCCATCGCGTCCAGCTCCTCCACCAGACGCGTGAACTCCGCGATGTTCCGCTTGTTGAGGATGGCGGGCACGTTCTCCATCAGCAGCGCATGGGGGAGCGTCTCCTCGTCCTTCGCCTCGCGGAGGAGGCGGATGACCTCCCAGCACAATGCCGACCTCGTCCCGGTCCCCTCGGCCATGCCTTTTGCGACGCTCGATGCACCGCTCAGATCCTGGCATGGGAACGACCAGGTCACGAGGTCCGCCTCGGGCAGACGCTCCACCTTCGTGATGTCCCCGAGGTTCGGCGTCGGCCCGTGGATGGCGCAGTACGACGCGTACGCCTTGTCATCGATTTCGCAGCAGATGTATTCCCAATTCGGGTCGAGTTCGGACATGGCCTGCCTGGTCGCTCCGATTCCACTGAACAATTCTATCATCTTCAGCTTCTCATTCATTCCTCTTCCTCC
>ERZ808286.1108-NODE-1108-length-14266-cov-8.199142_pt1 | contig 14266 bp, 10 predicted proteins | sample MGYA00521276_ERZ808286 | MGnify/ENA primary metagenome ERZ808286 (study PRJEB31516, sample SAMN03275607) | gut metagenome | biome: mammalia-associated habitat; material: feces | host: Papio cynocephalus | place: Kenya | collected 2012-08-01 ... | reverse complement strand
AAGAACAAGGGACAAAGAACCAAGAAACGGGCGGCGATGAAAACAAGTAAATGGAGACGTATGCTGCAGTCGCGGCGTACGTGGGCGTGGCCTTATGTGCTGTTCCTGATCTGTCTTGTGTTGCTGCCGCTGCTGCTGATCGGCGTATATGCGTTCACAGACCCGCAGGGGCATTTCACGATACAGAACTTTGTGAGTTTCTTTACCAAATCGGAGGCGGTAAACACGTTTATCTATTCGCTGGCGATTGCGCTGATAACCACGATTCTCTGCTTGGTAATCGGTTATCCCGCAGCGTATATCATGGCGATGCAGTCGTTCCGTACGCCCGCCGTGATGGCGATACTGTTTATCCTGCCGATGTGGATCAATTTTCTGCTGCGTACGATTGCCACGGTGGAGTTGTTTCATATGTTTGGTCTGCCGCTCGGCGAGGGGGCGTTACTTTTCGGTATGGTATATGATTTTTTGCCGTTTATGATTTATCCTATCTACAACACGCTGCAGAAGATGGATATGAGCCTTGTGGAGGCGGCGCAGGACTTGGGGGCGAACCGCTTCAAGGTGTTTACCAAAGTGATTGTGCCTCTCTCCATGCCCGGTGTCTATTCGGGTATTATCATGGTGTTTATGCCTACGGTATCGACGTTTGCCATTTCGGAGTTGCTTACCCACAACAAGATAACGCTTTTCGGTTCTCTGATACAGCGCAGTTTCTCGGAGGGCGGTATCACGATGTGGAACTACGGTGCGGCATTGTCTCTTATTCTGCTGGTAATCATCAGTCTGACTTCGTTTTTCGGACAGAAAGACGAGAATAACCGGGAAGGAGGGATTGTATGAAAAACGGTTCAATGGTGGAACGGCGCAGTTTTTGGTCCCGCTTTGCGGGGCAGGCGTATCTGTGGCTGATATTAGTGGTGCTGTATGCACCGATACTCCTTATTTTTGTTTTCTCGTTCACCAAGAGCAAGGTGTTCGGCAACTGGACGGGTTTTACCTTCGGTTTGTATGAGAACCTGCTGACGGGTTATGACTATGTCGATCAGGTGCAGGTCGATCCGAACCTGTACCGTGCCATGCTCTATACAGTGGTAATCGCCCTGTCGGCGGCGATAGTCTCGACGTTGCTCGGTACGCTGGCGGCGATAGGTATCTACAACATGCGCCAGCGCGACCGCAGGCTGATTCTGTTTATGAACTCTGTGCCGATGATTAACCCCGATATTCTGACTGGTATATCGCTGTTCCTGCTATTCGTGTTTCTGGGTATCAGTCGCGGTCTGGCGACGGTGCTTATCGCCCATGTGGTGTTTTGTACGCCTTATGTGGTACTGAGTGTAATGCCCCGTCTGACGAAGATGAATCCGAATATCTACGAGGCGGCACTTGATCTTGGCGCTACGCCTTTTCAGGCACTTCGGAAAGTGCTGATGCCTGAGTTGTGGCCGGGTATGGTGTCGGGTTTTATCTTGTCGCTGACTTTGTCGATTGACGATTTCGGCGTAACGTTTTTCACGAAGGGCAGCAACGGTTTGGAGACGCTGTCCACTTTTATCTATGCCGATGCACGCAAGGGCGGTCTGACGCCCGAGTTGCGTCCGCTTTTCAGCCTTATCTTCCTCACCATTCTGGTGTTGCTGTTGATAATCAATTTTCGTACAAACAAACAACAAAAAACAATTAAAAAGAAATGAAACGTTCCTTTTTTGCATTAGTGCTTATGGCACTGACTTTTGCAGGTGTAACTTTTCCGGCTCCTGCAGCGGCAGCCGATCGTGCGCACACACTGAAGGTGTACAACTGGGCAGACTATATCGATATGGACAATGTACTCAACACGTTCCCCGCATGGTATAAAGAGCAGACTGGCGAGGAGGTAACCATCCAGTACTCCACTTTCGACATCAACGAGTCGATGCTCACCCAGATTGAGGTGGGGCACGAGGATTACGATGTCATCTGTCCGAGCGAGTATATCATCGAGCGTATGCTCCGCAACAACCTGCTGCTGAAGATAGACAAGAATTTCGGTCAGACTCCCGACTATACCGTTAATGTAGCGCCGTTTGCCAAAGAGAAATTTCAAGAGATGGCTCCGGACAGCACGGTGAATGTGGAGGATTATACGATAGGCTATATGTGGGGGACAACCGGTGTCTTGTACAACACGAAGTATGTGGACGGTGCCGATCTGCAGTCATGGTCTTTTCTGACCAATCCGAAGTTTGCAGGCAAAGTGTTTATGAAAGATGCTTTCCGCGACATCTATTCGTGTGTGGTACTGTATGCCTACAAAGACGAGATTGCACGGGGTGAGGTTACGCGCGACGACCTTGTGGCGCATATCACTCCCGAGCGTATTCATCGTGTAGAGGACACGTTGAAGGTTGCGAAGAGCAATATTGCCGGCTGGGAGGTAGACTTCGGTAAAGAAGAGATGTGCAAAGGACAGACATGGATGAATGTATCGTGGTCGGGTGATGCACAATGGGCGATAGACGAGGCTGCTGACGGAGTGGAACTGGCATATATCGTTCCCGAAGAGGGGTCGAATGTATGGTTTGACGGCTGGTGTATACCGAAGTATGCCAAAAACCAAAAGGCTGCCAGTTATTTTATCAACTATCTGTGTATGCCGGAGAACGCTATTCTCAATATGGAAGAGATTGGCTATGTGAGCGTCATCGCTTCGCCGGAGATACTTGAATGGGCTGACGATGCAGCAGAGAACGAGGAAACGGCGGACTTGAGTTATTTTTTCGGTGAAGGAGCCACGGCAGTACATGCCAACCAGGTGCTTTACCCCGACAGGAGTGTGATTGAGCGTTGCGCCCTGATGCATGATTGCGGCGACCAGACCGCTGATATGTTAGAGATGTGGAACCGTGTAAAAGGCGACAACCTATCGAGCGGAATGGTTATTTTCCTGGCGGTTGTGCTGATTTTGATTGTCGGTGGTATCATTTTTGCTACTGTCAATAAAAACAAAAAGAAAGCGCAGCAACGCGGACGGCGGAAATAAAGACCGGAACAGACCGCCTGCGCTGACAGTAAGCCGGGCGGATGAGGGGTTGGATGTAAGGTGGATAGGCTTTGCCTTCCACCTACATCATATATCTATACTATACGGAATCACCCACTAATCACCCACTAATCACCTACTAATCACCTACTCTTGTAAGCACGAAAGTATAATACCGATAATACAACTGATATGAAGCGAATAATCCGAACATTGGTGTTTTTTGCGCTGCTGTTGTGCGGGACGCAAGGTTTTGCACAGCAGTCGCAGATGGAGATTGATTACAACCGTATTGCAGAGCGCTTCGAAGCGCGCGACAAGACACTGCAAAAGGATTTGAAAACCTATTTGCAGAAGTACCCCTATACAACCTACGAGGACGAAATACATTTTATGTCGGGTGTGTTGCAGGCGGAGAAAGCCAAATGGAAACAGGCTACAAAAGAGTTGGAGCAGGTGGAATACAAGGCACTAACCCGCCCTCACCAGGCTGATTATCAGTTCTATCGCGGTTACTGTTACCTAATGTTGCAGGAATACTCCCGTGCGGCAGTTTATTTTGCGCAACTCAAAAAAACGGCTACCCCCTATACCAGCAAAGCGACCTACTACTACGCTTACGCCCAATACAAACAGAAAAAATACGACAAGGCTTTGCCTGTGCTGCTTTCGATAGAAGACGCCAGCGAGTATCAAAAGACTGTGCCTTACTACATTGTGCAGATTTATTATGCACAGCAGGAGTATATAGAAGCAGAGTCCCGTGCCGAGTCTCTGCTGGCGGCTCAACCGGACAACGAGAACAATGTGGAATTGCATCGTATGCTGGGCGAGATATACTATATGAAAGGAACAAAGGACGAAGGACAAAGAACAAAGAACGAAGACCTCAAAAAGGCGGTAGAGCATTTGCAGGCATATGAGAAACAGGTGCGTTCCACCGATGTGCCGTTGGTGCGCAACGACCTGTATCTGCTCGGTATGGCGGAGTATCAACTCGGAGCGTACAAAGAAGCGGTCGGATACCTGAAACAGGTGAAACAGGAGAATGACACCATCTCGGAGAGTACGTGTCTCACATTGGGGAATGCGTATATCCGACTCGGTCAGCCGGAGCAGGCCAAACTGTCTTACCAGGCGGCTGCGTCTTATCGTCTGACGCCCGCTGTGCGCGAGGAAGCACTCTACAATTATACGCTTTGCACCTATAACTCGTCCACGGCTTTGGGCGAGAGTGTGCGGGCATTTACCGAGTTTCTGACTGAGTTTCCCGACAGCAAATACGAAAACGAGATTTATGCACTGCTGAGCGATGCATTCGTGCGCTCGCGCAACTATGCCTCTGCGTTGTCGGTGCTGGATTCAATAGAGCGACCTACTCCCAAGATGCTGCAAACCAAGCAATACTTGCGTTACCAGTTGGGTGTGGACGCTTTCCTACAGAACAAGATGGAGCAGGCGCGCAAGCGTATGACAGAGGTGATTGACCATACCGCGGAGTCAGCGCAATACACTACCGAGGCGTACTATTGGCGTGCGGAGGCTGCCTACCGCCTGCACGACTATGATGCCTGTATCAGCGACCTCAACCGCTATATGGCGCAGAAAGATGTGCGCTCTTCAAGCAACTATCTGCAAGCCGGTTACCTGATCGGCTATGCCTATTTTGCCAAGAAAGATTATCCGAAAGCACAGACGCAGTTTTTGCGCTATGCGGACAATGCAGATTCCAATGACCCGACGTATGCCGATGCACTCAACCGCATAGGCGACTGCTATTTCAATGCCCGCAATTTTCCGTCGGCTATTGCCTACTACGGACAGGTAGTGGACAAGAATGGCACAGGAGCCGATTATGCCACGTTCCAGCGCGGTTATGCACAGGGCTTGCAGCACAAGTATAACGACAAAATCAATACGATGCGGACTCTCGTGTCCCGCTATCCGAAATCGGATTACGCGGACGACGGTCTCTATGAGATGGCACGTGCGCAACTGCAATTGGACGACGAGCGCGCCGCCATCGGTTCGTATAAACAACTGTTGCAGCACTATCCTAACAGTAACCTTGCCCGCAAAGCGTCTCTGGAGTGTGCTATGCTTTACCGCAACTTGCACGAGGACAGTTCCGCCATCGCCGCTTACCGCCATACGATAGAGACTTATCCCGCTTGCGAAGAGGCCTATACGGCATTGGACGGGCTGGAGGCTCTCTATGTGGAGAACGGCAATATCAACGAATATCTTGCTTACGCCAAACAATTGGGGCGAATAAACATGCAAATCACCACACAGGACGATTCGCTTAGTTTTGCCTCCGCCGAATTACAATATATGCAGGGCAATTATCAGCGTGCCGCATCGGCACTGGCGGTGTATTTGGACAAGTACTGTTCGGGAAGCCGCTATTGCACCACGGCGCAGTATTATATTGCGGATTCGTATTATCGTCTCGGAGAGTCATCAGACGCTCTGCGCGAGTACAAGACGCTGTCAGACATAGCAGGGAACCCCTATATGGAAGAGGCATGTATGCGTGTGGCGGAACTGAGTTATGACGCAAGGGACTACCGCACATCGCTTGACTATTTCTATCGTATGCTCTCACTGGCATCCGACCACGACAAGGTCAATATCGCCCGGTTGGGTATTTTGCGGTGCAGTTACTATCTCGGAAACCATCAATCCACTATAGACATCGCCACACAGATTCTGGCAGACGAACCGGTGGCGGACGATGTGCGTAATGAAGCACTCTACAATCGGGCAAAAGCGTATATTGCTTTGGCGCAGTATCAGGAGGCTATTAGCGACTTGACCCCGCTATCGCAAGAGGTGCGTACTGCTACCGGTGCCGAGAGCAAGTACCTGCTTGCCGAATGCCAGTACCATCTCGGAGACCTCGACAAGGCAGAGTCGGAGGTGATGTCGTTTGCCGGTATGAATACGCAACAACAGTACTGGTTAGCGCGGGCGTTGGTGTTGCTTGCGGATATCAACATGCGTCGTGGCGATGATTTCCAAGCCCGTCAGTACCTGCTTACGTTGCAAGCCAACTACCGCGGGCAGGACGATATTCAGACGATGGTCAGCGAGCGTATCGCCGCATTGGATGAGAAAGAAAGAGAACAAGTAGTAGAACCCGAAAGCGAAGAATGATATGAAGCGCATTATATTAATTGTTAATTGTACATTGTTAATTGTACATTGTGCATTGGCACAGGACTCCGCCCTCAACCGCAATGTAACAGTGGAACGTGAGTTTCAACCGATAGTACAGTCGGCAGGAAAAATCAATGTGCGCCCGCAGGTGCAAGAGACCACTCTGCCTGCTGCGGAGATGCATTATTCCGATTACAATGCAATGCTGTCGCCTGTATTCAATACCAATTCGCTCTTGAGTCAGCCGATGCGTTTTTCCACTCCGCACCGATATAACGGATACGTGCGCGGCGGGTTAGGGCATACCAATACCTTGTTTGATTTTGCATATCATCTGGACGACAAGAGAAACAGCATTCTTGATGTTTATGCCAACCATTGTGCGCAGTGGGGACGGCGTGCCTACAGCGATACTCGCTTGGGCTTTGATTTCCGTCATACATTCTCCACTTGCGACCTCTATTTCGGTTTCAACGGTGCCAACCGTTTCTATACCCGTTACGGGCGGTACTACGATGGAGGCAAAGGACTGACCGTTCATCGCTACAGCGAATTGCAGCCGGAAGACAAACAGAATATATGGACAATGGATGCCTTTGTCGGTGTGAAGAGCAACCACAAATCGGATATTCAGTACAAGGCACAGGTGGGTTATACGCTTTTTGCACTGCCCAAGTACGTGTCCGAACATCAAGTACACACCACCGCAAATATCGATTGGCACAGCAATTCTCACCACGTGGGCGGCAATGTGTATGTACAGACCGCATTTCTGCAGACCGACCAAGTGGCAGACACCCTGTTCAACGCCCGCCATGCCCTGCGGATAGAGCCGTATTATGCCTACCAAGGGCGTCGCTTCTCTATCCACGCAGGTGTAAACTTTGATGTGAACATAGGTCGAGGGCAGTTCCTTTCCAACCTTGAACAAGTTACGTTTGCTCCTTCTCCCAAGGTGGAGTTCGAGGCTCAGATTGCCAAGAAATGGCTTACAATGTATGGTATTGCACAAGGCAGTCTGGCTGCAGGAACGCTACAAAACTATATGACGAATATGCCTTATCGGGCTGTCAATCCCGGTATTACCTCCCACCACGTAGGTGGCTATACTCCCATTGATGCACAACTCGGTTTCCGCATACGCCCTTATCGCGACCTGCTCATTGACATCTACGGTGGTTATGCTTATCAAAAGAATAAACTCACTATGGTGGCAACGGCTGATTCTGTTACCTCTGCTTCGGCGGTAATGCTGCCCGGTATGTTCTCATATCTCTACTCCGACTACGGTTGCGGCAAGATTGGTGCGGCGTTCTCTTATCATTATCAGGATATCGTCACTGTCCATCTGTGGGGGAACTATTATTTTTGGAAGGCTCTCCGCCACGAGAATATACAGGACGGTTATTTCGACAAACCGGGTTATACACAGGTGGCTGTTCGTGAAGACGGAGTATATGACCGTGCTTCGTGGGATATGGGTTTGCGCATTGATGCGCGAATCGACAAGCATTGGTCGCTCTATAGCGACAACCGTTTCATTGGCAGCCGTACGGCTTTGGTCTCTGCGCCTGATGCCAATGGTTCGTTTGAACGGACTCTCAAACCGACTATCCAACTGAGTCTCGGATGCCAATATGAAATGGTGGTTGGCAGCAAATCTTTCCGCGAGAAGACCACACAGCCCAATTTGGTTGTATTTTTCCAACTCAACAACTACATCAATCGCCACAACGACATCTGGTACGGCTATCAGACGGAGGGTATCAATTTCCTAATGGGCGTAACCTACAAGTTCTGAATCAAAGGGAAAAAAGATAATCTAATGCTTCTGTGATGGAAGAAGCGGACAAGGTTTGATTGATAACCGGTTCGCCGATACGGCGCAGAAGGGTGAAATTAGGCAACAACGCTGCGTTTCTGCTATCAGCCGAAATGCTGTTTTTCTTATCCTGCGACATCAGTTCAAGAATACGTTTCGCCCCTTTGCAGTTGCAAGCGGGACGTCCGTAATAGTCCGACATCAGGCGGGTCAGTTGCTGTAGCGGTTTGCGCGGACAACCGAGATGTACCACACTCAAATAGAGTTCGGCAATCATGCCCCATAGGACACAATAGCCGTGCGGCGGTTGCGGTTCGGTGTGCTGTTCCAAAGAAAGCGACTCGATAGCATGTCCGACCGTATGCCCGAAATTCAATGCGTGGCGAAGCCCTTTCTCGTGCGGGTCTTCCGCCACAATGCGTTGTTTTTTCACAAGGCTCTTCTCTATCAGCGGAGCAAAGTCAGTTATCTGCTTCTGTGCCTCATCACTACGCACAGCCCGCATATATGTCTCTATATCAAATGCCAGCAATTGCTGCCAATCGCTTTCGGACGACAACAGGGCGTGTTTGAGCATTTCAGCAAACCCGCTGAGGAACTCCTGATCGGGAAGCGTTTGTAAAAATGCAGGGCAGATAATGGTCTCTATCGGTTCGGCAAAGGCTCCGATGCAATTCTTCAATCCGTGGTAATTAAACCCTGTCTTACCGCCGCTTGAAGCATCCACCATAGCCAATAGCGTGGTAGGGATATTCAGAAAGTCAATCCCGCGTTTGTAAGTTGCTGCGGCAAAACCACCCAAGTCGGTCGTCAGTCCTCCGCCTATGTTGACAAGCAGCCCTTGACGGGTGATATGATGTTCAAGGAGAAAATCCCATATCCGCTCCACCGTCTTGATAGACTTGTTCTCCTCCCCTGCAGGGATAGTCAGAAGCGGATATCCATTGCCTATCGAAGTAAGGTGGATATAAGGTGGATATAAGGTGGATAGCAGGCATATCTGTGTCTGCGGATAACGTGCCACAATAGGGACAAGGGAGGTATGCAGGTCTCGGGTAAAAAGCATTTCCTTATTTCACATCAGCATTGAACTGTATCTGCTGCGAGGTGAGAATATATGGCGAAACAATGTGCAGATCTGCGCCTTTGTTCAATCCGGCAGGTATCACCACCGTCTTGCTTGCGCCCGGCTGCAGTCCTGCCAAAGAAGTGGCGGATTGCGTGGTCCCTATAGCGAAGTATGCATCACGGTAAAGTGGAGCAACACCTTCGTTGACAACGGTTACCCATGTCTGTTCGCCGTCTGTTTGGCATTCCGTTACGCGGAAACAATAACCGCTTGCCATACCGGCTGACTTAAACCGCGCTGTCGTACCGTAACTGCCGCTTGGGGCATCATTGGCTATCATAAACGAAATATGATACTTTTTTGCCATCTCCTCCCATGTGTGTCCGTACATACCCGCTGGATTGAGAAAGTTCTTCTGATCATTGCTTGTGTAATAACTGATTTCCCCGCCGCATACACCGGTCTGCCACCGTGTGCCTTTGCCGATAGCGTTCCAGTTCTCCTCGTTGTAACCGTCCGATGAACCGATCTCGTGTCCCGCATGCATAAAAGAGTCGTCAAACAGCCCGAATGACAATGCCATAAGTGTCTTGTCTGCCACAATCGGGCTATATGACTCATCGGCTGCATCAATAGAGACAAGCCACGGAATACGCACTACGGATGCCATATGTTGGAGAAACTCTTTTTGGTAGGCTTTCGACGGGAAATTAGTACCGAGTTTAAGACCGGTACCATAAATATGATACTCCGACCAATGCCCGAAACCCACTTCGAGAAAAGCAATACGCGGGTCCTCGTTGTAGCGGGCTGCCAGATCTGTGTAGAACTGCTTCGTAAACCATTGCAGTTCGCTATTGCTCCAATCGGCATAATAGGTCGGTCCGTCCCCGCCCGGATTTTTGCTGTAGGTCTCTTTGTAGTCAGACAGTGCTTTGATGTATTGCGGGACGGCTGTTGCTCCTTTCGTACCGTCCACATCGGTGCTGCTGGGATACTCGTAGCGGAAACGGATAATCGCCTGGTGTCCACGCGAAGCAATATCATTCAATATATTCTCAAGATACGCCCAATTGTATTGTATTTTTCCGTCCTTTTTGCCCGTAACTACCTTGCATGGGAGGCAATAGTGAAACTCCAGACTGATGGAAGATTTATATTCGTTGATACGGCTGTGCGACGGCCACATCACAAGCCCCGTCATCGGCTGGACGGCATCTACACGGCTGCTTACCGCCACGCGATGCGTATTATCGGGTATGGCAGGTGCGGAAAAAGTGATACTGTCCAAATCGGAAACGGTGTATTTGCCGTCTTTCCAAAGGTACATCTGTGCCGGACAAGTTGAGGAAAGAAATAGGGCTGCAAGTGCCAAAAGAGTGTGTTTCATAGAGTATGTGTTTTTGTAAACCGATTATTTTTTGTACCTTTGCAGGGAATATCGGTTGCAAAGATACACATTTTCAGGCAAATGGCAAAACGAAAAGTTAATTTTTATGTCGTATGGCAAGGACGCACTCCGGGAATATATACCTCGTGGACGGAGTGCGAAGCGCAAATAAAAGGCATAGCCGCCAAATACAAAGGATTTGAAACCCGACAGGAAGCCGAAAAAGCCCTTTCGGATGGTTTCGAAGCATATCTTGTGCCAAAGGGGAAAACGGAAAACAACACTATCGCCACTGCCCGATACAAACCGGTATATCCCGCTTTGGCAGTGGATGCTGCCTGTTCGGGAAACCCCGGTGTATTGGAATTTAGAGGCGTGATAGCCGACACCGGTACAGAGGTCTTCCGCAGGGGACCCTACAAGGGGGGGACCAACAACATCGGTGAGTTCCTCGCCATCGTCTTGGGCTTGGCGTATCTCAAACAGCATAACCTGCCTTGGGTATTGTATTCCGACAGCCGAACCGCTCTGGCATGGCTGCGCAAAGGAAAGGCACAGACCAAACTCGAATGTACACCCAAAAACGCAGAACTGTTCGATATGTTGCGGAAAGCCGAACAATGGCTTGCCTGCAACACCTATACCACCACTATCTATAAATGGGATACCGAACATTGGGGTGAAATACCCGCTGATTTCGGCAGGAAATAACAAGATACAATCCGTTCAATCCACTTGTATGTCGGGTACCTCGTCCTGACTGGCGGCAATAGTCTCGTTCTGACGGTTGCGCAGCGAGACCTGCTCCCTGCTCACGCACATCATAATACCGAAATAGACACTGGTTATCAGCACACTCGTACCCCCCCGGCTGATAAGCGGCAAAGGCTGACCGGTTACTGGTCCCAGACCGACCGCCACAAGCATGGAAATCAATGCCTGGCAGGTGAGCATCAGTGCCAAACCCATCACCATCAGCATAGAGGCATCATCGCCGTAGCGGGTAGAGATGAAACAGGCACGGAAAAGCAGCCACAGGTAGAGCGCAATCACCACCAATGCCCCCACTATCCCCGACTCTTCCACAATAATGGCATAAATATAATCGGCATACGCAAGCGGCAGATAATCACGCTCTTTGCTGTTGCCGGGAAACACACCGAGAGGAGATTTGCCACCACGGGCTATGGCAACATTGGCATACGCCTCCTGACGGTTCTCATCGGTGATAACGAAAGTGGCGGTATCGCTGTCCGCCTTGTCTGCAAACAACTTGCGGTCAATACGCTTCACCCATGTCTCGGCACGCCCGAAAAGTCCCGTCATCTCACGGTCTCGGCGGACAAAAGCGAACTCTACCACACAATAACCCAATACAAGAAAAACGATGGCGATACCTGCCGTAAAACCCCAGAACTTGAACGGAATACGTGCCAGAATCCACAGCAGAAAGACAATACCGCAAATCAGGATGGCTGTGGAGAGGTTGCTCGTCATTACGGGCAGTGCCACCACTGCGGCTATACCGAGTGTCCAAAAGAAATACTTGCGCTTGTCCCCCTCGGTCTTGATGCGCGAGAGCAGGTCTGCAACCACGATAATAAGCGACAATTTCGCCAACTCGGATGGCTGAACAGTGAAACCCGCAATGCGTACCCAACGTGTGGCACCATTGAGCGTTACGGCAAACGGATTGCCCGGAATGAGCAGCGAATAGAGCAATACTATGGAAAGCAGCAACAGCACATATCCCCCGATCCGAATGATATAGGACGGCAGAAACTGCACAAAGAAAGCAATCGCCACACCCAAAGCGATAAACACAATCTGTTGCCCGACAGGACCGAGTACGGAATGTTTCTGATAGACCAACATACTCGATGCCGAGAACAGTGCAATAACCGCCACCACAATCATCGAGATATAAATCGCCCACAACCCCTTGTCTGTATTTTGTAAGTTCGGTAGTTTCATCGTTTTTTTATTAAAACCGTTAAAAATCTCCGTTAGTCAGCCGTTAATTTTTGTGTTGAATTTGTTATAGGATCGTTATAGGTTGGTTATAGGATAGATATGTTAAAAAGTTTATCCACCTTATATCCGCCTTACTTTTGCATACGCTATCCACCCGTCATCCACAGAACATCCACCTGTGTCGGACATATCTGCTTTCCCTGTTTTTTCCCTGATGTTACCCTGAGGATAGGCGGCTATTCTGCAGAGTGGTTGCGGAGAATTTCCACCGAGCAGTCGCGCCAATGCTGCAGGTAACCTGCCGTCATCTGCATATTGCGCATATCGCTGGCATCCCATACGGGAAGCCCCCACCAGTTGTCTGCCTGCCAGTACTTGAGTTGTCGGCAGCGGCTTTGCAGTACATAGACTACCCCGTAGTAGCGGTTGCCGATACGGAAACGGTCGAGGCAAAGCAGTCGGTGGTGCTGCGGATTGACGATTATATTGCGCCACACGATGTCCGCCCGCTGCTGCGGCTCTGCCTGATAGACATCGCCGTGCAGGTTGATTGTTACCGAGTCGGCATAGATGGCATAGTCGGGTTGCAGATTGACAGGGCGGTTGGTTTCGATAAGCAGCACCTCGTCACGATAGATAAAACACAGCGAGTCGGGACGGAAAGGCAGGTCGCGCAGTACGCTCTCTGCAAACCGCTTACCCTTGTAATTGCTGAGACTGTCCGCCGAAACGAAATGCGCCCCGTACGAGCCGTCCGACATATTCTGCTCCATCTTCGGCTGGTCGGTAAAATGCCAATAGACCTGCGACAGGTTGTCCGTTATGCGCCCGGTTGGTGCATTATATTGCCAGCGGCCGCCCGACGAAAGCCCGCATACACCTGCACAGGATGTGAGTGTTCCGAGCAGGGCAATTCCTAAAAAGTATTTGTATCGTGTTGTCATTTGCTGTATTCTTCGATTCGTTTTTCCAACATCTCCACCTGGTGCGGGAGCAGGTCGCCTTTCTCCGCCGCCTCACGGAAAACAGGCAGATATTTCTTCCACATATCCATGCCGTAGTGCTGCACCACGACCCAGACGGCAGAGGTGGCATCGCCTATCTCCTTTTTGCCCAGCCAGCCGCGTGCGGTGTAGAGCGAGTCCACAAACTGCATGTGGAGCGTGTCGGTGCGCAGCATTTCACGGCAGAGACTGTCTTTATCGGGCGCATTGGCATTCCATGCTTGTACGTAGCGGTGGCGGATAGACTGGTCCTCGTCCCAGATAGCCATCAGTTGGTCGTACAGCGGGTGTTCGTAAGCGGCTACCGCCCGTGTATAGCGGGCTTGGCTCTCGCCGGCAATCGCCTTCCAACGGGGATCGCTGTGCAACGCCTGCAGATCCGCATCTGCTTCCAGTCGGCGGCTGTACCATTCGGGGAAACGCTCCAGCATGGTTCCGAGACGTTTGAACGCTTCGTCCGTCTGCCCCGCCTTGGCGGCACAACAAGCCGCATTGTAAAAATTGTTGCTGCCTGCGCCCTCACACATCAATGCTTCCCCGTACAGGGCGGAAGCAGCAGCATAATCGCCCGCCATATAGCACGAATCGGCTTGGTGAGCCAGCGACAACAACTTACCGGACGGAGCCAGCGCCATACCCGGCAATACACTTGCTGCCAACAACAATCCTACTGCTAAAATCTTGGTATTTTTCATATTCTATGCATTATAATTTCCGAACAGCCGCCATAAATTGTTCGCCGCGGTCTTCGTATGACTTAAACAGATCGAAACTTGCACAGCACGGTGAGAGCAGCACCGTATCGCCCTCATGTGCGGCT
>ERZ808286.1106-NODE-1106-length-14279-cov-5.562992_pt1 | contig 14279 bp, 12 predicted proteins | sample MGYA00521276_ERZ808286 | MGnify/ENA primary metagenome ERZ808286 (study PRJEB31516, sample SAMN03275607) | gut metagenome | biome: mammalia-associated habitat; material: feces | host: Papio cynocephalus | place: Kenya | collected 2012-08-01 ... | reverse complement strand
TTATATTAAATTCAAAATCAGCCTTGATTAAGATATCGTTTACACTCCATCGTCTTTTATTTTGGAAGTTTGGCTGTTAGTCATAATTATAGGTGGTATAACTTTGTATATACCACTTCACTATATATACTATTTTACTATATATGCTATTTTACTATATATACAATGTAATGTTGATTTACTCACTATGTTCGTAAATCAAGTTGCTAGATGCAACTCCACGGTTTATCGTGTCATCACAGTTTGAATATTGTCAGTTTTTCGAAAATATTGCTTTGCACTGCTCTCGTCTAACTTTCGATGATACCAAAAAAACACTAGGATATAATAATCCTAGTGTTTTATATTTTGTTTAATTATTCGGCTTAATATTTAACTGCTACAGTTGTGCCATCTGGCATAGTAACAGTAACTGAAGATTCGTTAGTATCTGTTGGGGTTTCTGCTGGAGTTTCTTCAGCATCACCTTTAGCGCCTTCAACGTTCTTACCAAGAACATCATCAATTCTATCTTCTACAGTTTTTGCAACCCATTCATTAACATAGCCATAAATGAAGTTACTCATTTTGTTCTTTTCCATTAATGGTTTAACACCCTTAACACCGCAAATACTTAAAATAGATGCAAGACCTAAACCTACGCAACCAATTAAGAAACCTTTAGCAGCACCAAAGATTAAACCTAAAACTCTGTTTAATCCGCTTAAAGCAGAACTTCCGCTTGTAGCATTGTCAAATAATTTAGATAACAACCAAATTGCTAATTTGATTAATAACCATACAGCCAAAATTGAAACTATAATTGTACATGCATTACCAATTTGAGCGGCAGTATAAGTTTTACCAAATACAGTAGCACCTTCGCTAGAAATCCATTTCCATTTGATTAGTAAGTCACTAAAGAACTTGTTGGCATTTACCATTTTATTAATGAATGCAGCAACTGGCTTGCTTACCAAGATAGCAACTACTACTGATAAAGCAGAACTAAAGATACCTAAAATGGATTCAAATAAGCCTTTAGCAATACCAATGATTGCAAATATTACTATTAAACATATAAATACAATATCTACCCAACCCATAATATACCCCTTTATTTTACGTTTTGTTACTTATAATATATCATATATTTATTCAATTGTCACTAATTGTTTGAAAAAAATATTAAAAAAGTTATTTGTTTTCTTTGTTATTAAATTAATAAAATATGTAAATAATCTCTATATAAAGGCATTTTTTATGATTTTGTATAAATATTAAATATTAGAAAAAATTTATTAATTTTTTGTATAATTATGTATAAAAGGAGTCAAAATGGGAGTATACGGATTAAGTAGTAATAATAACACAAGAAAAATGGCATTTGAAATTGCTGAAAAATTGCTTGATTATGGGGAAGAACCAGTTTTTTTATGTGTAGGAAATTCGAATGTTGTAGGCGATATGTATGGTGCTATGGTTGGCGATATACTAAAGGACGAAACACGACTAAAAGGAAAAGTTTTTGGCACTCTTAATGATAATGTTAGAGCCAGTAATTTATATGATACATGGGCGGAAATTAAGAACAAATTTCCTTTAAGTCCTATAGTGATTATTGATTCGGCATTGACTGACGAAAACCAAGTTGGATATGTTAAATTTTGTCCTTATGGGTGTATACCCAATGCCACACAAAACAACAAAATTATGGGTAATTTAAGCATACTTGCCATGGTTAATAGTGTAGGTATAAGTCAACTAATGTTTTTGAAAAGTGTTAAGTACACTATGGTAAAAGATATGGCTCAATTTACGGCAAAATCAATATTAGAAAGTCTAAAATTGTATGATACTATTAAATGTAATTTTACTAAATTTTCTTCCAATAAAACCCATATGTCAGTTGGTTATTAATAGTGTTATGCTAAATATATTTCATATTTTTTATCACGTTCAATATGTTTAAAAAATCGTGAAATTACGACATTATTTGATATATTTTATTGTTTATTATAATTATATTTATAATAAGAATTGTTAATTAGTGTACAACCCCAAAAAAATATGGTAAAATTATTAGGCATAAAAATAATCGGAGGACAATATTTTTGGATAAAAAGAAAAAGAGCGCAAGTTCTAGTATTATATCATTAATTATTATTTTGCTTGCCGTACTTCTTGTTTTTTATATTGGCAACAAGGGTAGTAGCGGTAAACAAATTGATGTAGGTGCTGCCTATAACATGGCAGAGAATCAGGAGATTACTGACATATATTTCTATGGTGGTATAGCCAAATTAAGAAAAGCAGACAGTAAGATTACTGATAAACAATGGCCAAAGAATGCAGACTATTATTTTGAATACACAACAACTATAGAAATGCAACAATTCTACGAGTTAAGTAAAAATATAGACTGTGCAAAAGGTTTAAGAGATTTTGACCCAGAATTAACTGCCGAACAAAAAACTGCAATTACTAATAAATACAAAGATTACCAACGTATTGTAGTTACATCTGCTCCAGTTAAAGCAAGTTTGCTTTCAACATTATTACCATATATGAGTATAGTAGTTGTATTAGTAATTGGTATACTTATGTACAAGATGTTAAGTGGTAAAGGTCAAGGTGCAGGTGGTTTTGCAAAGAGTAAAGCCAAATTAAATGAAAAAACTAATATCAGTTTTTCAGATATAGCAGGTGCAGAAGAAGAAAAAGAAGAAACTCAAGAAATAGTAGAGTTTTTAAAGAACCCAGCAAAATTTAAAGCATTGGGTGCTAGAATTCCAAAGGGTGTACTACTTGTAGGTCCACCAGGAACAGGTAAAACTTTACTTGCTAAAGCAGTTGCTGGCGAAAGTAACGTACCATTCTTCTCAATAAGTGGTTCGGATTTCGTAGAACTATACGTAGGTGTAGGTGCAGGCAGAGTAAGAGACTTGTTTGAAACTGCAAAAAATAGTGCTCCTTGTATCGTATTTATAGACGAAATTGATGCTGTAGGTCGTCAACGTGGTGCTGGACTTGGTGGTGGTAACGATGAAAGAGAACAAACTCTTAACCAGTTGCTAGTAGAGATGGACGGTTTTGAAAGTAACGAAGGTATTATTGTGTTGGCAGCAACCAATAGAGCCGACGTATTAGATCCAGCCTTGTTAAGACCAGGCAGATTCGATAGACAGATTTATGTTAACGTTCCAGATGTTAAGGGACGTGAAGGCATAATGAAAATTCATGCCAAGAACAAACCTATTGATGAAAGTGTTAATTTTACAGAAATTGCTAGATTAACTAGCGGATTTACTGGTGCTGATATTGAAAACTTCCTTAACGAAGCCGCAATTTTGGCTGCTAGAGATAATAGATTAACTATTACTATGGAAGATATTAGCGAAGGTATTAATAAAGTATTAGTAGGACCACAAAAGAAATCTAGACTTATTACTCCAGAAGATAAAAAACTTACTGCATATCATGAGTCAGGTCATGCTATATTAGCAAAACTTCTTAATTATGGCGATGCCGTACACGAAGTTTCTATTATTCCACGTGGTATGGCAGGCGGATTTACATCTACTAGACCAGAAAATGATAATGATCACCTATTCTATAAAAAATTGTGTGACAAAATCAGTATGACTATGGGTGGACGTATCGCTGAAGAAATAGTATTTGGAGATATTACAGCCGGTGCTAGTTCGGATATTAGCCACGCTACTGATATTGCTAGACGTATGGTTACAGAGTGGGGTATGAGTCCACGTTTAGGATTTATTAATTTGGGTAAATCCAACGAAGTATTTATTGGACGTGACTATCAAACTCAAGTTAATTATAGTGAAGAAACAGCATCTATTATTGATGAAGAAATTAAATCAATTATGGATAGTTGTTATGCTAAAGGTAAAAAGATATTGACTGAAAATAGAAATATTTTGGACAATATGGCCAACCTACTTATGGAAAAAGAAACTATATATAGTGAAGAAGTTGATGCTATTATTAATGGCGCTGACTATAAAGACGTAGCCAAAGCCCTTGATGAAAAAGAAGCAGAAGCAAAAAAACGTAACGAAGAACGTAAAAAGAAAGCCGAAGTAGAAAATTTTAAGAAAATGCAAGAACTTAAAATTAAGGCTGCCGAAGCATTAAGTAATGCGGGTGTAATAACCAAACAAGACTATGAAATGATTAAGTCAGAAACCTTGGCACAAAATCTTCCAGAAGAAAAGCCAGATGGTGAAAAAACCGAAGCCGAAAAACGTACCGAGATAGAAGCAAAGAAAGAACTTAATGTAGAAGAACCTACAGAAACTGTAGAAGAACCATTAGATATTAAAGTAGATGCTAAAGAAACTAAAGAAGAAACCAAACCTACTAAAAAATCTAGTGCAAAAACTACAAGTACTACTAAAAAATCTACAGGTACTAGCAAGGCAAAAAGTACTAAAAAATCAGAAGAAAAAAAGACAAATGAAAAATCTGATAAACAATCAGACGATAAAAACGAATAATTTGTTTTGACATTTTGATTTTTATATAATACAATTTAGTAATAATTTTAATGAAAAGGTAAATGCAATGAAAAAAACATTAACAAAAGTTTTTACAATTATAGCAATAGTATTGGTAGGATTAATTGCTACTGCTGCCATTGTTTTGGCTCTAGTAAAGAGTAATTTTAACCAAGTTATAGATACCAACAAAATAGCAGGTATCACTGTGTATACACACGAAAAAGACAATTATTATTCGGATAATCATGAAAAAGATGATTTTAATAAAATGAAATCTTTATACAATGCTGGTACTAAAGAATCTGTTATGAGTGCTTTATTCCAAGGTGCTTATGGTAAAAAAGCAAAAGCCGAAGTATTAAAGAATACTGTTTCTACAAGTTCTTTAAAGAGTCCATCAGAAGGTAGTTATGTATTAAGAATAGACTTTAAAGAAACTATGACTTTAAAAGTTAACGGCGAAGTCGTAGAAGATAGCACTATCACTGGCAACGACAAAACTGTTAAATTTACTTCAGTATATTTTGACGTAGCCAACAATGAAACATTAACTAAAGTTAAATGCTACATTGTAAGTAGTTCTAATGAGAATTATAGTTATCGTCAAGTATCTTTCCCTACACATCATAGCGAATTATACAACTTTGTAGATAATCTAGAATTCCCAGGCTAATATAAATTGTTGATATACAAAAAGACACCTACTAGGTGCCTTTTTTATTGTATTATTATTTAACTTATTTAATAAACAATTATTTATTATCAGATTTATTTTCTGTAGAGTCGACTTTCTCGGTTTTTGACTCTTCATTTTTTACACGTGAATTTTCGTGAACTTTCTTTTCTTTAATTTTTCTCTCTTTTTCTACTGGAGTTACGTCTTCAGTAACTTCGGCTTTTTTAGTAATATTATCTACTACTTCTTGGTTGTTTTCTTTAAGTTTTTTAATAAGATTACGATAATATTTGTGTTGAACTTTCTTTAATAACTTAATAATGTCAGGGTTGTATGCACCTACAAAAGAAGTGAATACGTTGCCTTCATTATTAAGCGATATAGTTATTGCAGTACAACAATTTTCATCGACAAGTACACTATTATTGTTGGTGATTTTTATATTAAGTTCGTTAAGTGCTTTAAATTTTTCCATATTGTTAATTCCTATACATTAAACTTAAATAGTATTACATCGCCGTCTTGTACAACATAGTCTTTGCCTTCCATACGTACTTTGCCTTTTTCTTTAGCCTTTAGAAAATTGCCTGCTTCAACGATGTCGTCATAACTTACTATTTCGGCTTTAATAAATCCACGTTCGAAGTCAGTATGTATTTTGCCTGCTGCTTGTGGTGCTTTAGTGCCTTTAGTTATTGTCCATGCTCTTACTTCTTTTTCACCTGCTGTTAAATAACTGATTAGTCCTAGCAAGTCATAACCAGCAACTATCAATTTGTTAAGTCCGGTTTCTTTTAATCCCAATTCTTGTTTAAACATTTCGGCTTCTTCTTCAGTAAGTCCGCATAAATCTTCTTCAAATTTAGCGCATACAACAACACACTTTGCATTTTCGCTTTTAGCGTATTCTTTAACTTTTCTTACGTACTCAATATCATCTTCAGGGGTGGCGATATTATCGTCACTGATATTGGCACAATATATTACTGGCTTATCTGTGATAAGAAAGAAACTTTTTATAAGTGCTTTTTCGGCTTCGGTTGCTTGATAACTTCTTACAGGTTTTTCATTCTCTAGCACAGTTTTGATTTTTTGTAATACTTCAACTTCGTCTATTATAGCCTTGTTTCCAGTCTTGTACAACTTCTCTGATTTTTCTAGACGTTTGGTTACTGTTTCTAGGTCGGCAAGTATTAATTCAAGATTGATTTCTTCTATATCTCTTATAGGGTCGACACTGCCATCAACGTGAGTGATTTTTGGATTGTCAAAACATCTTACTACATGCACGATAGCATCTACTTCTCTTATATGGCTTAAGAATTTATTGCCTAGTCCTTCGCCTTTGCTTGCACCTTTTACTAGTCCGGCAATATCAACAAATTCAATAATTGCTGGGGTAATCTTTTTTGTATTGTACATTTCGCCTAAAACATCTAGTCTTTTATCTGGTACAGCAACTATACCAACATTAGGCTCGATGGTGCAGAAAGGATAGTTTTCACTAGGAATACTATTCTTGGTAATAGCATTAAATAATGTACTCTTTCCTACGTTGGGTAAACCAACTACACCTAATTTCATATTAGTCCTCCGTATGTGGTTAATATATATTTGCTCTACTAGTATATATTAAAAACAAAATAATTAAAAGCGAATATACAATTTTCGATTAATAAAATATTTAATATAAGGAATTATTGGCTTAATTTTTAAATATAATAAGTATATATGTTGAATATGTATATGTTTTGTCTAATAATAATTTTAGTGTTGTAGGTTTTTTAGAACAAGCAATAATGGAGTAGGTATGAGTGAACTATGGATAATTATCATTTTGGGACTAGTGCAGGGTGCTAGCGAATTTTTGCCTATAAGTTCCAGTGGACATTTGGTATTGTTCTACAATATTTTGGGTGTTAAAGAGAATACAATGTTATTGTCTGTAGTATTACATGTGGCTACATTAGTAGCAGTGTTATTATGCTATAGAAAAGAATTGTGGGTTATGCTTAAACACCCATTTTGTAAGACCAATCTTAAATTAGTTGTGGCTACTATTCCTACGATTATTTTAGCCTTGGCACTTAACAATCTTGTAGAGATTACTTTCGGTAATAATTTTATAATTATAGGATTTTTGATTACTGCTATATTGTTATTGATTTCGCAAGTTATTGATAATAGGAATAAAAAAATATGCAGTGTCTATCATGATAATATTAATAAGAATATTGTTAATGGTAGAGATATGACCAATCTTAATGTAAGTTATAAGCAAGCAATACTTATAGGTATAGCACAAGGATTAGCAGTGTTTCCCGGTATATCAAGAAGTGGTAGTACTATAGCGACATCATTAATATTGGGAGTAAAAAAAGATGATGCTGCAGACTTTTCTTTTCTGTTAAGTATACCAGTAATATTGGGTGGACTGCTTAAAGAAATTATCGAATGTTTAGGTGGAAATGTGGTATTAAACTTTCAGCCATTTAATATTGCTGTAGGTTGTATATGTGCTTTTTTAAGCGGATTATTCTGTATAAAACTTATGTTAAAAATGGTCAAACGTCAAAACTTGTCATGGTTTAGTTTTTACCTAGTAATATTATCTATTGTATTAGTTGTTAATCAATATGTACACTTTTTATATTAATTTGGTTTATTACTTATAATTCAGTTTTAAAAAAACTATTATTGTGTTATTATATTATGACACAATAATTTTTTTAAAGGAAAAATAATGGATATTAAAAATACAGTTTTTGAAGAACTTAACAAAATTAAATTAACATATGATTTAAAACCATACACTAATTTGTTTACATTGTCTAGCGATGGTAAAAATGGAGATGTTTGTCTACCATGTTTTCCACTTGCAAAGGAATTAAAAACCAATCCTATGGTTATCGCAAATAGTTTAAGTGAAGATATTAACAACAATATTACCGCTAGTGGTATTATAGAAAAAGCCGAAGCGGTTAATGGTTATCTTAATATTTTCCTTAACAAAACATATTTGGCAGATAATATCGTTAAAGAAGTTATAAGCGAAAATAGTAATTTTGGCAAAACCGACACCTATAAGGGTAAGACAGTTGTTTTGGATTATTCAAGTGTAAACTTGGCAAAGTATATGCACATAGGACACTTGAAAACCACTATAATTGGTCTTGTTATGAAAAATATCTATGAACAATTGGGTTACAAAACAGTTTCTATTAACTATGTGGGAGACTATGGTACACCATTTGGTAAGATGATTACTGCTTACAAGCGTTGGGGAGATAAAGACCTTATCAACAAAACAGGAGTTGATGCTATACAAGACTTGTATGTTAGATTCAATCGTGAAGCCGAAAATGACGAAAGTTTAAATGACGAAGCAAGAATGTGGTTTAAACGTATCGAAGATGGAGACAAAGAAGCAACCCAACTTTGTGATTGGATTACCGAATTATGCCGTGGCGAAGTAGAAAGATTATGCGGTGAATTGGGCGCTAAATTCGATAGTTGGCGTGGCGAAAGATACTATTCGGACAAGATGGAACCAGTAGTTGAAGAACTTAAAAGTAAAGGACTTACAAAAGTAAGTGAAGGCGCTTTGGTAGTAGATTTAGAAGAATATGGCTTGGGTATCGCATTAATTAAGAAAAGTGACGGCTCTAGTCTATATTTAACACGTGACTTGGCAGCAGTAGAAGATAGATATAATACATATCACTTTGATAAGGCTGTATATGTTACTGACGTTGCACAAAAATTACACTTTAAACAATTGTTTAAAATTGTCGAACTTTTAGGTAAACCATATGCAGGTAAACTTGAACATATAGCCTATGGTAGATACAGTTTGCCTACAGGCAAGATTTCTAGTAGACTAGGTAAACAAGCCTTGTTAAGAGATTTACTAGAAGCCGGCATAGAAAAGAGCAAAGAGATTATGGCAGAACGTGGCACTAAAGTTACCGATCCAGATAAAGTATCAAAGCAAGTTGCTGTAGGTGCTATATCTTTTGAAGCAACTAAATATGAAAAAGTAAAAGATACTGTGTATGATATGGAAGCGTCATTAAATTTTGATGGCGAAACAAGCCCTTATATGCAATATACTTATGCAAGATGTTGTAGTATTATTGAAAAATCTAATGTTCAATTGGACGTATCAAAAATTAATTTTGCTGACATAGATGAAAGTAAAGGTTATGGACTTATCAAACTTCTTAATAAGTTCCCATCAACTGTAGTAGATGCATATGAAAAAGTCGAGCCTTGCTTAATAGTAAGATTGCTTATGGATATAGCGAGCGAATTTAATAAGTTCTATACCAACAACCGTATTATTGATAATGGCGAAGTTAATCTTAACAATTTGGCTATTGTGTATGCTACAAAAATTGTTTTTGAAGATGGCTTTAAACTTGTTAATATACCAGCAATTACAAAAATGTAATTATAGTTATTGTATTTAAGTCTACAATAATTTAATAATATTAATGTATAAAAAAAGAACACTATTTTTAAGATAGTGTTCTTTTTGTTTATTAATTTTGTTATGAAATAATTATTTAATAATTCTTATATCCCAGAACCAAGGAGTATTAGTCTCTTTACCTTGTAGGGTGGTAACAATCATATAGATTTTAGTGATAAGTGTAAGGACTAATAGTCCAGCACCAACTATTACAAAAATCAACATAAGTGCTTGTACACCTGCTACTGTTGAATCTACTAATGCACCTACCAATAGTAGTGTTAAACCTAAGAAATCGAAAATATTAATTTCCAATCCTTCATTGGCATGATGTCTTACAAACGCACTATTTCTATTAATTAATAGTGGTATGAAGAATAAAATGTAAGCCAACCATGCAATATTTTTGGTTTGCATTGCATCTTCAGAAGGTACGAATTTAGGTTTAGTTGTTTTTTCTGTTGCAGGTTCGGTAGCAACTTCTTTTACAGGTTCGGCTGGTGTTTCGGCAATTTGTTGTTTGTAACTACCAACTTCTACAGTTTCTGTTTCTTGTTTTTCAACTTTTTTATTTGCCATAAGTCCTCCTTAACACAAACAAATATTTGTGTAATATTTAATTACACTTTTAGTATATTGTAAATCCGTATTATTGTAAAATGTTTTAAGAAAATTACTATAAAAAACCTTACTAACTAACATTGATTAATTTAACTACCTAAAAAGATTAACTTATATAACTACCTAAAATGAATTAACTTATATATATAATTTGATTAACCAACATCACAAAGTTAACCAGACCTTGAAACTGTATTGTTAACATAAAATTGAATTAAAGTATACTAAAAAATAGTTGGTGATTTATACAATAAAAAAAGTCCATCAATGATGGACTTTTTTTATTGCAAAATATATCTATTAAAATATACTAATATCTACACCTTGTGTATTACTTATAGTGTGGAATGTTTCTACATAATCTGTAGTTAATTTAGCACTAACGGTAGCATTGTTAGGTTCGTTTCTGATAGAAATGTTAAATGCTTCTTGGTATTGAATGGTTTTAAAGTTACCATGTTCATCAAAAGTAACTGTAATTTCACAACTTTGATATTGTGCTGGGGCTGTACCATCGTAAAGACCTTTTATAAGTTTTGCCATTCTAGTAGCCGAATTTTTAACATTAAGTGTTGCTTTACCAATGTAAGTACGGCTTGTAGTATCATATATCATACTGCTACTTGTTACCGAATTTTTGTTAATAATATGGAAAGTTTCACTTGCGTCCCAACCATATTTTTCTTGCATACCACTATTAGAGATTGTTTCCCATTTTGGATTGTCTTGACCATGTGCAATTCTTTCTTGGCAGGTAGCACCTTGTTTGTATAGAGATGTCCAGTAGTTTAGTGGCATAGATGTACCAGCGGCAGAAATTGTACCTTTTACGTTATATGCGAAAAACTTTTGTGTTTTGTTTTTTGCACGTTCATACGAAATAGTAATTGGTTGACTACTTAAATTAACTTTTACTGGTGAAGTAACTGAACCAGATATAGTACCAGTACCTGTGGCAGTTGAACGAATGTAAGTGATTTTGTTAAGTTTGTTTTCAGCATAAGAATATACAGAAATAAAATCTGTAAAGTCTATATCACTTTCAGAAGAACCATTACTACCATTGTTGGCTTGGTTGTTTTTTTGTGTTTGTGAAGCATCGTCAAAAGTACTTTGGTTTTCGTTTTTACGTTGCTCTTCCATTTGTTTGTCATAGGCTTCGTCCAATTGACGTAACCTTTCATTTTTTATATATACCGAAACGCCAAATATTACACAAAACAATATGGCTGCTACGATCATAATTTTGTTTAATGTTTTACTTGTCATAACTTTCTCCTAATTTTGTTTAACATATTAATTTTACCCTTTATTTTGCTTTATGTCAATACCCAATTATAGTTAAATCATTTTATATATACTATTTATTATGGTAAAATAATAATAGTTTAATCACTAGTATTATACAATTTATGTTTTTTGGACACTGTATGTGCTATTTCCAATAAAATATAGGTAAAATTTGTTATTTATATAGTGGTTAATTGTGGGTTACAAATGGATAAAAAATTACTTGATGATTATTTAGTTAAATTAAAAAAAGGCGAAGAAAATGCCTTGGACTCAATATATCACCTTACAAAAAGGGGTGTTTTTTCGCTAGCATTAAGTATTGTCGGTGACCCAAACACTGCTGAAGATATTATGCAGGACACATATTTAAAAATTAAAGAGAAAATTTTGTACTATAAAGATGGCACTAATGGTTATGCTTGGATACTTACAATATGTCGTAATTTAAGTATTAACTACCTTAACAAAAACAAACGTGTTGAAGTTATGGACACGTCCGAACATGAATATCTTAATCCTATAACGGATAAAAATATAGAAAAAGAAGATATGCCTATATTTAAGATAGCACGACAGCACCTTAACGAATTTGAAATGCAAGTGCTTATATTATATTCGGTATATGGGTATAAACATAGAGAGATAGCAGATATTCTTAACAAACCGCTAGGTAGTGTACTATGGACGTACAATAATAGCATTAAAAAACTTCAAAAAATATTAAAAAAGGGGGAAGAGAAATGAAAGCAAGAGACATCTTAAACAAACTTAAACTCGAAGTAGAAAATCAGTTGCCAAATAATGATGTTTTGGACGAAGTAAAGTCTACAAAAGTCGAAAAAGACTTAACCCCTGTGTATGAAGAAATTAACAATAACGACACAAAAGTAATTAACAATCGTACATCAATAATATGCTTTATGGGACTTGCCTTACTTATGCTTTTGCTTTTAAGTTGGCTTATGCCGATAATCGCCAAGTGGTTTAACCCAGAAAAATTGGTAGTCAGTAGATTAAGTATAGATATTAACCCTAGTATCGAACTTATGCTTGATGCTCACAATGATGTTATTATGTATATGGCAAAAAACAGACACGCAGAAGTATTGCTTAAAGACGAAAATTTGCAAGGTATGAGTGCCGAGAATGCTACCGAACGTATAGTTTCGCTTGCGTTAAAATCTGGTTATTTTGATATGCAAGGTAAAGATAGTGTGGTTAATGCAGTTATGATGAGTGCGTACAATGATAACCAGAAAAAACAAGAAGAAATAGTTAGCAAAGTAAAAGAACGTATAAAAAATTTCTATATTACTAATCAAATCTATGGTGTTGTATTAACACAGTACGAGTCAAAACAAGATTTTGTAGATATGATAGCGAGTATGAATTCTAAAATAGATGGCAATGAAAAAAGCGATATGATTAATTATAGTGTAAAAAATCTTAACATGATGTTTGCCACTGCATATCAAAAATTACGTCATTGTTTCCGTAATGATTTTGCTTTATCTGATGTTGTTGATAATACACAACCATTATGCAGTCAATATTATCAAACTTATCAAAACTTGGTTAATGAACTTAATACTAATAGAGAGTTATATGACAACTTTGACAAAAATTGGGCTAGTGCGAAAAAGACTTGTCAAGATAATATTAGATTGTGGGAAAGTGAGATTCAAAGATTAAAGAATGAAAAAGAAAAAGAAGAAAATCCAGAAGACAGAAGTGACATTGCTGATGATATAATCGAATCACAAGGGTTGTTACTTCAAGAACAACAACAACTTACAGAAAAATATAACAATGTAGAAGCGTATAATACAGAAAAACAAACTCTGCAAAACAATATACAATCTTGCCAAAACCGTATGACTAGCGAGTATCAGCAATATTGTGATGAGATACACGATAGTCTGAAGACTGTTAAATCTAAAGTAAATAGTGTTAATTCAAAATTAAGGAATGCTAAAAATGTCCTTTTGCAGAATGGTAGAGATGCGTACAATAAACATATAAATAGTAGGGGAGATTATAACAAATTCTACAATAGTTATTCTAGTTGGATTATCGTTAAGACAGAAGAAATTAATGACTTGTTTAAAAATTGGGAAACGGTAAAGAACAACTGGCAAACAACATATGCTGATACTCTATTGCAATTGTAATCAAATTATTAGTTAGTAAATAATTATTATGAAAAATATTTTATTGCAAAAATGGCTTTATTTAGCCAATATTAAAAAAATGAAAAATATTTTTAAAAATTTTTTAAAATTTTCCAATAAAATCAATATTTGGTTTGTTGTATAAGTGTTGCAAGTTAAATTTAAAATATCTTGCATCCATAAATCCCTTTTAGCCAAAACATAAAGACGTCAACTTTTATAGTTGGCGTTTTTATGTTGTATAGAGATATTAACTTTACGTTTTGGGATTCCAACAACTTACGTTGTTGCCCTACGGGTTCGACTTCGCTACCGCTACGCTCAGAATGACATATATAGAGTGTACGTTATGTAATATTAGTGGTATATGCTTTATGACTAGCATTAGAATAATCATGATAATAATAACAACACGCAACTTTTAAATTTAACACCATTTTCAAATATGTGCTTGATACTGTAGCATATTATGTCAAGTTAACTTATTCCCCGCCTGTCATTATGAGCGTAGTCGAACTTGGGAGTGAAACGGACAAGCGACA
>ERZ808286.1104-NODE-1104-length-14336-cov-3.549751_pt1 | contig 14336 bp, 10 predicted proteins | sample MGYA00521276_ERZ808286 | MGnify/ENA primary metagenome ERZ808286 (study PRJEB31516, sample SAMN03275607) | gut metagenome | biome: mammalia-associated habitat; material: feces | host: Papio cynocephalus | place: Kenya | collected 2012-08-01 ... | reverse complement strand
GCACTCCGAACGAGGTCGCCACCGAGGTCTCCATCAACACCGCCTACGGCGTGGAACGCGTGGTGCGTTACGCCTTCCAGCTGGCGATGAAGCGCCGCAAGCACGTCACCCTCGTGCACAAGAAGAACGTGCTCGTCAACGCGGGCGACATGTGGCAGCGCATCGTCGACAAGGTGGCCGAGGAATACCCGGAGGTCACCCACGACTACCTGCACATCGACGCGACCACCATCTTCCTGGTGTCCAACCCGTCCCGCTTCGACGTGATCCTGACCGACAATCTGTTCGGCGACATCATCACCGACGAGGCCGGTGCCGTGGTCGGCGGCGTCGGATACTCCGCATCGGGCTGCATCAACGCCTCCAACGAGTACCCGTCCATGTTCGAGCCGATCCACGGTTCCGCCCCGGACATCGCCGGGCAGAACAAGGCCAACCCGACCGCCGCCATCCTGTCGGCCGCCATGCTGCTGCGTCACCTCGGCTTCGACGACGCCGCGGCCAAGATCGATGCCGCCGTCGAAGCGGACATCGAGGAGCTCGGCTCCACCACCCGCACCACCGACGAGGTCGGACGCGACATCCTGGCGCGCATGTGACATGCGTCTTCCGATATGAAAACGGTGCCTTCCCGGTACGCTGTACGGGAGGCACCGTTTTTCGTATATGCGCGACGCGCGCCTTATGCGGTTGCGGACGTTTTCTTGGAAATCGAGCGCAGGGATTGATTTTCGTACGTTCGATTTCGGAAGACTTGGAAAAGGCGGCGGGGCATTCCGCCGTGTGGACGATCAGGGGGTCGTATGGTCGAGGATTCGTCTCGCGGCTTTTGCCGGGGTCTGTACAAACAGCCGGGCGGCAAACTCGTGGGCGTCACCATTCATCGCGCCGCCGAGCATGGAAAAACGCGCGGAACGTCTCTTGGGATGCTTCACGGAACAGTTCGCGAAGCATCCCGCGATTCGGACGCCGCCGATCATGATGATTTTCTGGAAAGCTGCGCGATCGACGGTGATTTCTTCCTTGACGGCGACGAGAACGACGCGCAGCGCATGCTGCGTGACATCGAACGGACGTTGGTCGTACGCACGAACACCGCGATGCGCGCGCTGACGGCCGGCACTGCCATGGAATCTCGCGCCGATGACACGCACGATGCCGGCGCTGAGGATTCGCATGATCATGATGCCTTAAGTGCGGATGAAACCGCGAGATGCTCGGAATCGCGCGTTGATGGAAATGCCGACGGCGTGGATCGCATGGACCATGCCGGCGTATCGGCGGCGATAGCGGACGTCATGCGGCGATACCCGGATGTGCGCATGGTCGGCATGACGCCGCAAGGCATCGCCACGGCGTTCCTGCGGGCGGTCGCCGACATGGAGTCGCCGGTCCAAGCGCTTCGAACGGAACCCGTCATCGAACCGCCGGACCGCGATCGCACGCGATCATACTGCGGTCTGACCGCAGAGGAATGCGCCAATCGATGGAAGACATTGCATGCCCGCGTCGTCCATGACGAACCGCGCATGCCCGAAGAGCAGATGGCGATCGACGTCGCGTGGGCGCGACAGGTCGCCGCGGGCGAACGCGAGCCGACGCTGCGCATCTGGGAATGGGCCGCGCCCGCGGTGGTCATCGGCAGATTCCAATCCCTGGAGCATGAAGTCGATGCGCGGGCCGCCCGCGACGGAGGATTCCATATCGTCAGACGCTGCACGGGAGGCGGCGCGATGTTCATCGAACCCGGGAACACCATCACCTACTCGCTGTATGCCCCCTTGGAATTCGTGCATGGCATCAGCATCGAAGACTCCTACAGGCTGTGCGACCACTGGCTTGTGGAGGCGCTGGACGGTCTCGGCCTCGATGTTCGGTTCTCAGGGCTCAACGACATCGCCACCCAATACGGCAAACTCGGCGGCGCCGCGCAACGCCGCTTCGCGCCACGCGACGGCGGCCCTGGGGCGGTGCTGCACCACGTCACGCTCGCCTACGACATCGATGCGCTGAAAATGTCTCGTGTGTTGCGCACGTCACGCGAGAAAATGTCCGACAAAGCCGTGAAATCGGCGGTAAAAAGGGTGGATCCGATGCGCTCGCAGACGGGGATGAGCCGTGACGCTGTGGTTGGGGCCCTGCTCGCGGCCGCGCGGCGAGTTACAATATAGCGCGAATGCCGAGAAGTTGGGTCGGCGCGTGACGGCGTACGAAAACGGAGGTGGCGACGCTGATGATGACACCGAACGGAACCGAGGAGGAAAGCTCCACCCTGTTGCATACCGCGCTGTTCAAGCAGGTCTCGCCAAGGGAGGCGGAGGAACTGCTTCCGCATCTGCAGCGCGCCGAATACAGCAAGGGCGACTTCATCTTCCGCGAGGGCGACACCGACCATCGCATGTATCTATTGGAAAAGGGACGGGTCAAGCTCATCCGTCAGGCCGCGGACCGGCGCGTGCAGCTGCTGAGCATCCACGCCTATGGCGAGGTGCTCGGCGAGATTCCCGTGTTCGACCCCCACGGAGGCCCCCGCACCGCATCCGCCGTCGCCATGTGCAACAGGACGCAGGTGGTCTGGCTCGAACACGACGCGTTGTTCGCCTGGCTCGACGAACATCCCAGGGTCGCCGTGGACATGCTGCAGGTGCTGGCGCACCGCATGCGCGACAACAACGAACGCATCTCCGATCTGGTGTTCATGGACGTTCCCGGACGGCTCGCCAAAACGCTGATCAACTTGGGCGCGCGCTTCGGGGAACCGGTCGAGGCCGGGCTGAAGGTGCCGCATGATCTCACCCAAGAGGAAATGGCCCAGCTGGTCGGCTCGTCGCGCGAGACGGTGAACAAGGCGCTGATGGATTTCGCGAACCGTGGCTGGATCGCACGCGAGGGACGTTCCATCATCATCTACCAGCCCGGAATGCTGATTCGCAGGTCGCGCAGATAGCCACCGCGGTTTCCGGTCCGCCGATATTGGTCGGCAGGTATGACGGATAATGCGGAAGGATTTTTCGGCTGATTTCCAGCGTTTTTTGAGATTCGACATCACTTTGTGATGAACCGGTGACGGCTCTGGGCGAACGGTGGATTAGTATACCCGCCACTTTAGAATGGGCACCATGCCCAAGAAGAAGAATGCCTTGACCGTTCAACGCGTGCTTGCGCTGGTGGTCGCCTACATCACGCTATGCGTAGGCGGCGGCCTGGTGACGAGCTTGTTTTTCCTGCCCGCCGTGTTCGGCGTCAACAGCGCGGCGAAAGCCGTCATCCCGTCCCTGTCCGTCGAGGGAATCGACTTCGACGTGACCAGTCTTCCCCAGCGTTCGACGATGTATTTCAACGACGGCAAAACCGCGTTTGCCGAGTTCTACACCCAGAACCGCGAGGTCGTTCCGCTGAAGAAGATCTCCAAGGCCATGCAGCAGGCCGTGGTGGCCCGTGAGGACAAGCGCTTCTTCGACCATGCCGGCGTCGATGTGCAGGGCGTCTTCCGCGCGTTCGTACAGACCTATGTGAACCACGGCGACCAGCAGGGCGGCTCGACGCTGACCCAGCAGTACGTGAAGAACGTGCTCGCCACCCAGGCGAGGGAGGACGACGACCCCATCGCCGAATACCATGCATCCGAAGACACCATCGCCCGCAAACTGAGGGAAATGCTGATCGCGGTGCAGATCGAGAAGAAGTATTCCAAGGCGGAGATCCTGCAGGGATACCTCAACATCGCGCAGTTCGGACGCAACAATCTGTGCGGCGTCGAAATGGCCGCCAAACGGTATTTCAACGTCTCCGCGTCGCAATTGAACTACGTGCAGGCCGCCACCATCGCGGCCATCACGAAGAATCCGCAGAACTTCGATCCCTCGGTGGAAAGCAACCAGAAGGAGGCCGAGCGGCAGCGCAACATCGTGCTGACGCTGATGCACGACCAAGGTTTCATCACATCCGACAAGGAATACAAGGAAGCCATCAACACCCCGCTGAAGGACACGCTGAACCTGCAGGACGTGAGCTCCGGATGCCAGTCCGCCATTGAGAACACCGGCTTCTTCTGTTCGTATGTGGTCAACCAGATCCTGAAGAACAAGGCGTTCGGCAAGAACAGCGAGGCGCGTGAGAAGCTGCTGAAGGAAGGCGGTCTGAAGATCGTCACCACGCTCGACCGTAACGCGAACAACGCGGCCATGCAGGCCGCGAACAGCACCGTTCCCGCCACCGATCCATCCGGATTCGAAGTGATGATAGCGGCGGTGAAACCCGGTACGGGCGAGATATTGTCGTTCGGCATCAACCGAACGTACGACGCCACGGATGCCGCGCGAACCGACGAGACCAAGACGTCGATGAACTATATGGTCGACCAGGAGGACGGCGGCGGCATGGGCTTCAACGTCGGTTCCACCTGGAAGCCCATCAACATGGTGGCATGGATGCAGCAGGGCCATTCCATCAACGAGGCGCTGGCCACCAGCACCAGCTATTCGATGTCGCGATTCAACTGCAACGGCTATGCGTTCACCGGCACATGGTCGGTGCAGAATTCCGGCGGCGGCACCACATCGCCGGAAACGCCTCTGCAGGGTCTGATCAAATCGCATAACACCACGCAGGCGTCGATGGCCTCCACCATCGGCCTGTGCGCGATCGCCGACGCGGCCAAGCAGATGGGATACCACAACGCCACCACCAACGCGTCCGACATCTATTCGGCGAACTCCTTCCAGCCGCCAATGACCATCGGCACCGTGCAGGCGTCTCCGCTGACCATGGCGAACGTGTACGCCACCATGGGCGCCAACGGCATGGAATGCACGCCGATCGCCATCAAGAAGGTGACCGACCGCAGTGGAGAGAGCGTGAAGGTGCCTTCCGCGGATTGCCACCAGGCGATCTCACCGGAAATCGCGCAGACGGTGTCGTACGCACTGAACCAGGGTGTCGTCGTCTCGGGCGGTGAGGCCTCGACCACGCAGCTCGACGGCGGACGGAAGACCTTCGCGAAAACCGGTACGAACGAGAACACGGTGATGACCACCGCTGGCTTCGTGCCGAACCAGGTGGCCGCGTTCGTGGCCGTGGCCGACGCGCAGGACCCGATCCACAACACCTTCGACAACAAGACCATCAACGGCACCTACCACTCCAGCTGGTACGGCATGTACATCGCCACCCCGGCTTGGAAGGCGTTCATGAACTCCTACCTGTCGGCCATCAACGCGCCGGTCGACAACGATTACGGACAACCCGCGGAGCAATACACCAAGGGTGCCGCGACGACGACCACGCAACGGCAGTCCACGACCACGCAAAACAGCCAAGGCACGACCAGCCAAGGCACGAATGGTCAAGCGACCACGGAGAATGGAAACGGACAATAGCCGTTGCCATCGGCCCGTCTTGCCGGTCATGATCAGGCATTGACCGATTATGGCCGACCGGCCGATCGTGAACGACCGATTGATTATGGTCTGCATGATCGGCCGGACCGACCCGATGGCGCTGTTCCCGAGTGAACAGTTGATGAACGCCCGCCCTGCACGGCGGGCGTTCTGCTTAGAATGCACATGTAACAGATCCGGACGGACGCTGGATCCGTATGGATATCAGGTCCGTAGGGATGGATCGGAAGGGAAGATCATGGGGGAAGGCAAGAAACCGTCGAAAAAGAGCGGTTCGGCACGCTTGTTCGAACCGATCACGCTGCGCGGCTTGACCGTGCGCAATCGTATCTGGCTGCCGCCGATGGACACGTATTCGGCGTCGGCATGCGACGGCAAACCGACGCCGTTCCACTACCAGCATTACGTGTCGCGCGCCATGGGCGGATTCGGCATGGTGGTCGTCGAGGCCACCGCGGTGGCTCCGGAAGGCCGCATCTCGCCGTGCGATCTGGGATTGTGGGACGATGCGCAGATGGATGCGTGGCGTTGGATCGTCTCCGATGCGAAGAAGACCGGCGCGGCTCTGGCGGTGCAGCTCAACCATGCCGGGCGCAAAGGCTCCACGGGATGCTTCTCCCTTGGATTCCAGGGAGCCAGCGTGCCCCGTGAATTCGGCGGATGGCAGACCGTCGCTCCAAGCGCGAAGGCGTTCGGCGAATATGCCGTGCCCCGCGAATTGACGGTGGATGAGATCCATGCCATCGTCGGTCGTTTCCGCGACGCCGCATGGCGCGCCGCGCAGGTCGGCTTCGACGCGGTCCAGGTGCATGCGGCGCATGGCTACCTGCTGTCGCAGTTCCTCGATCCGTTGGTCAACGAGCGCGAGGACGAATACGGCGGATCGTTCGAGAACCGCATCCGCATCGTGGTCGAGGTGGTCGATGCCATCCGTGCCGTGATTCCCGACGGCATGCCGGTGCTGGTGCGTGTCTCGGCGACCGATTGGGCCGCGGGCGGATGGGATCTCGACCAGACCGTTTCCTTGGCGAAGGTGCTGAAAAAGCATGGCGTCGACATGATCGACGTGTCCACGGGCGGCATCATCGCCGACGTCACCGTGCCGGTCAAACCGAAATACCAGGTACCGTTCTCGGAACAGGTGCGTTCCCGCGCCGACGTGCCGACCACCGCCGTCGGATTGATCACCAAGCCGAAGCAGGCCGAGAAGGTGTTGAAATCGGGTGCCGCGGACGTTGTCGAAATCGGCCGCGCCGCGTTGCGTGACCCGTATTGGCCGCTGCGCGCGGCCGACAAGCTGGGCGTGCCCGTCGAGGAGGCGCCGTACCAGCCGCAGTATGTGCGTGGCGCGTTCCGCTGATTGCCGCTGTGCTCCCCATTGACGCTTGAGACGTCGCTTGGGGACGAATGATATCGGCGTTGGTCGTCCACCTCCCGAAACGGGTGATGGACGACCAACGCCGATTTTTCGGCTATGCGGTGCCGTATGCGTTGGTCATATGTCAGTCACATGCGCTTTGCATGCAGGCCGGAGTGCGTTGCATACGCGCCGCAATGTGTATCAGGCGTCGATGCCGACGGCCTGGCCGACGTGGTCGAAGCCATCCTTGCGCAGCAGCTCCGCAAGACCGCGCTTCAGCACGGTGATCTGCTGCGGTCCGCGGTACATCAACGCGCTGACGAACATGACCAGCGAGGAGCCGGAGCGGATCTTCGCGTACGCCTGTTCCGGCGTGAACACGCCGCCGATGCCGGCGATCGCGAAGCGCTCGCCGTATTCGCGGTAGACCTGGCGGATGCGTTCGTTGCTCGCCTCGTAACAGGGGGATCCGGACAATCCCCCCTCCCAATCGCGTGGGATGTTCATGCCGGTGCGGTCCTTCTGCAGATTCGCGATCGACAGTCCCTGCACATTGTGCTCGGCGAGCACGTCGAGCAGATCCTTGAATTCCGGCCAGCTTGTGTTCAACGGCATCTTCACCAGCGTCGGCTGCGGGCGGTCGATGCCGTCCAATGCGGTGAACAGCCTGTCGAGCGCCTCGGGGCTTTGCGTGAACGGCTCGCCGGCCTTCGTGTTCGGGCAGGAGATGTTCACCTCGACCATCGCGGAGCGTCCCGCGGCGCGGCGCATGGAGATGCAGTAGTCCTCGATGCCCTCGTCCAGGTCGCCGGTCTTCTCGTCGTTGGTGCGGGCGATGGAGACCGACACCTGCATGTCGCGCGCCTTCGTCCATGCGTTTTCGGCGCGCGGAATCACCTTCTGCGAACCGTCGTTGGCGAGGCCGACGTGCACGATCATCGAATCGTATTCGGGCAGACGGTGGAACCATGGCTTCGGATTGCCCTTGCATGGGCGGGACGTGGTGGAGCCGACGGTCTCGAAACCGAATCCGGCGTTGTCGAGCAGCACGGGCATGTCGCAGTTCTTGTCGAGTCCCGCGGAAAGCCCGAACGGATTGGCGAAGTCGACTCCCATCACCGAGGTTTCGAGAATGGGGTCGGTGTAGTTGAGCATTTCGCGGCACAGCCACATCAGCGGCGGAATGTTCTTGGTGACGCGGCAGAATTCGATCATCTGCTCATGCGCGACGTCGGGGGCGTGGTTGAACACGAAGTGCGGTTTGATGATGTGCTTGTAGCCGAAGGTGAACAGATCGGTGGTGGCCTTGTTCACTGCATCGTGCCAGTAATTTTCGGAAACATACGTCATAAACACCATTTTCGCACTCTTTCGATGTTTTCGCACGGCGATATGTGCGGATTCGTCGCCTGTCGGTGGTCGATGGCGGTATGCGACGATGTGCGTTCGATTTTGTGCGATTAAAGATTGTAGCGTGAGCTTTTTTGCTTGGAAAACATGCGAAACGCTCAAGTCGGTTTTTATTTTGAGTGAACGTGTGCGATAATGTTCGAATGATTTCGTCACAACGTCAGCATCTGATATTAAGCAGGTTGCGCACCCGCGGCGCGGTGCGCATCACCGCATTGTCCAAGGAATTGGGCGTCTCCGCCATGACCATCCGCCGAGATATCGCTGATCTGGCAGACAAGGGACTGCTCAAACGCGTGCACGGCGGCGCCGTCACCACCAGCACCCTATTGAGCGAACCGCTGTTCTCTGTAAAGTCGCAGATGGACATCGGCCTGAAGGACGCCATCGCGCAGGAAGCCGTCAAATACGTGGCTCCCGGCGACGTGATCGCCATCGGCGGCGGCACGACCGCGTACATCTTCGCGCAGCATCTGCTGGAATCCCAGCAATCGTCGGGAATCACCATCCTCACCAACTCCATCCCCGTGGCGGAATTGGTGCAGGCGCTGGAATCGAAGGACGTGGAGGTCATCGTGACCGGTGGTGTGACCACCCGTTCCAACTCCCTTGTCGGCCCCATCGCCGACAAGGTGGTGTCCTCCCTGCGGGTCAACACCGTTCTTCTGGGCACGCATTCCGTGTCCATTCCGCGCGGCTTCCTCATGCCGAATTCGCTGGAGGCCGCGACCGATATGGCGATGATGGACATCGCCGACCGGACGATAATTTTGACCGACCACACCAAGTGGAGCTGCACGTCACTGTCGCTTTTCGCACGCTTCGACCAGGTGGACACGGTCATTACCGATGACGGGCTCGATCCCGATTCGGTTGGAAAAACAAGGGATTTGGTCAAAGAACTCGTGCTGGCCCACCAGAGCGAGCTGATTCAGGAAAGTGAGTGATCACCAATGAGTGAATTCGCCAACTACACTCCAGGGGAATACGCGAAGAAGCATATCCGCATCACGCCGACGACGCTTGCCGACGGACGAGACTTCTTCTACCTCGACGACGATCCGGAATACGTCTCCGGCAAGAAGACCCGCGAGCTCAAGGACCCGCGCCAGCTGGCATACCGTTTCTCCAACCAGCTGAACGCGGCCGGCGAGGAAGTGCCGTACGCGGCTCCGGAAATGCGCCGCGATCCGTTGACCGGCGACTGGATTCCGATGGCGACCGCACGCATGAACCGTCCGATCACCGCAGGCCCCGGCGCCACCGCGAAGGGCAACCCGCTTGCCGCGCGCAAGCCGGGCGACCCGTATCAGGACGGCGAGGTTCCCGACACCGACTACAACGTGGTCGTGTTCGAGAACCGGTTCCCGTCGATGGTCCGCGTGCCGGGTCGTTCCGAGGCCGTCGAATACGTCGACGGCAATCCGCTGTGGGAGAAGAAGATGGCGGCCGGCCGTTGCGAAGTGATCTGCTTCGACCCGGACGAGAACGGCCTGCCGGCCGATCTGCCGGTCTCCCGTCTGCGCACCGTCGTCGAGGCATGGGCCTTCCGCACCGCGGAGATCTCCAAGATCGACGGCATCGAGCAGATCTTCCCGTTCGAGAACCACGGACAGGAGATCGGCGTCTCCCTGGCGCACCCGCACGGACAGGTCTACTGCTACCCGTTCATCGCGCCGAAGCTGGAGGCCGAGCTGAAGCACACCGAGGCATACCACGAGAAGACCGGCGGCAACCTGCTCAAGGACCTGATGAACGCCGAACTCGAAGCCAAGGAACGTGTGGTCATGCGCAACCACAGCTGGGTCGCGTACGTGCCGGCCGCGGCGCGCTGGCCCCTTGAGGTGCATGTGGCGCCGGTGCGCGACGTGCTCACCCTGGACGAGCTCAACGACCAGGAGCGTTGGGACCTCGCCGTCATGTACTCCACCCTGCTCAAGCGCGGCAACGCGTTCTTCGACAAGGGCGACGGCAAGGGCATGGACCTGCCGTACATCGCCGCATGGCACCAGGCCCCGATCCACGACAAGCGCCGCGAGAACTACCGTCTGAACCTGCAGTTCTTCTCGTTCCGCCGTGCCGCCAACAAGATCAAGTACCTGGCCGGTTCCGAATCAGGCATGGCCGCCTGGGTCTCCGACACCACGCCGGAACTCATCGCCAAGCGCTTCCACGAGCTCGGCCCGATCGACATCGAAGGCTGAGCACAAGCAAGGCCGGCCACGGGGAAGGCCGCCCCATGGCCGGCCATCATGATTCATCACGAAGGCTGAAAGGACAAAACACCAATGACTGCTGTTGAATTCATTGAGCCGCTCTCGCACGACGAGGGCGTGGACATCGCCACGAACCTGTTCGCATCCACCTACGGCGAGAAGCCGGCTGGCGTATGGGCCGCTCCGGGCCGTGTGAACCTGATCGGCGAACACACCGACTACAACGCGGGCCTGTGCCTGCCGATCGCGCTGCCGCACCGCACCTTCATCGCGCTGAAGCCGCGCGAGGACACCAAGGTGCGCGTGGTGTCCGACGTGGCGCCGGACGAAGTGGCCGAAGCCGACCTCGACGGTCTTGAAGCCGGGGGAGTGAAGGGCTGGGCCGCGTACCCGGTGGGCGTCGCATGGGCCCTGCGCGAAGCCGGCTTCGATTCCGTCAAGGGCTTCGATGCCGCATTCTCCTCCTGCGTGCCGCTGGGTTCGGGCCTGAGCTCCTCGGCCGCCATGACCTGCTCCACCGCGCTCGCGCTCGATGACGTGTACGGTCTCGGCTACGGCGCATCCGACGCCGGCCGTGTGACGCTGATCAACGCGGCGATCAAATCCGAGAACGACATGGCCGGCGCCTCGACCGGCGGCCTCGACCAGAACGCGTCCATGCGTTGCACCGAAGGCCACGCGCTGCGCCTCGACTGCCGCCCCGAGCTGAGCCCGCTGGAAAACGTCTCCCAGCAGGAATTCGACCTCGACAAGTACGGCTTGGAACTGCTCGTGCTCGACACCCAGGCCCCGCACCAGCTCAACGACGGCCAGTACGCGCAGCGCCGCGCCACCTGCGAGAAGGCCGCGGAGATCCTCGGCGTGGCCAACCTGCGCGTGTCCGCCGATGAGATCGCCAAATCCGACGATCCGTTCCAGGCGCTCAAGGAAACGCTCGACAAACTGCCCGATGACGTCATGAAGAAGCGCGTGCGCCACGTCGTCACCGAAATCGCGCGCGTCAACTCCTTCGTGCACGCCTTCGCCGACGGCAACATCGAAGAGGCCGGCAAGCTGTTCAACGCGTCGCACGACTCCCTCGCCGCCGACTACGAGGTGACCGTGCCGGAACTCGACATCGCCGTGGAGGTGGCCCGCGCCAACGGTGCCTACGGCGCGCGTATGACCGGCGGCGGCTTCGGCGGCTCCATCATCGCGCTCGTCGACAAGGGCCAGGGCCATGCCATCGCGCAGAAGATCGCCGACCGCTTCGAGAAGGAAGGATTCAACGCGCCGCGCGCGCTGCCGGCATACGCCGCGGCGTCCGCAAGCCGCGAGCAGTGAAGCGGGCCGTATTCGGCCGCAGGGCTCGTCGGAACCGGAGACCGCGATAAAACGGGAATGCCGGGCGGGAATCTCGAATCACATTTCCGATGTGGATTCCCGGAATTTCCGGCGGGTCCGAGGGCGCATATCCGATGACATATCCAATATGAATGGGGTCGTCTCCTTTTGGGGACGGCCCCATCGTTGTCTCGCTTTTCCGTGCGCTGCTCCCAGCTGCTCGAACCATTCGTGCAAATCTTCCGCGATTGAGGTGCGATTTTGCTGGTAACGCACCGGCTCGCCCATATCGAAGTTCGGACCATTCGCAATTGAGACGCGATGGCGGGCCTCCCTGAACCCGTGGAACCCGTTGGTCCGCAATGTGGGGTCCACAATGTGGCCATTCGGACCATCCCTTGTCGTGGGCGGGCATAATAACGGGCAGACACAGCGGAGTGCGGCTCCGCTGTAGGCCATAAGCTCATGCGTCCGCGTTCCGATCGGCATCTCATCAAGATGCCGCATAGAGGGGTTCAACTCAATAAGAGGGGATTGGACGTATGTCCGCAACTACCATGTCGGCCGCCGCAACGGCGGCGAAGCCGGCGAAAAAGGATTCCGTGCCGGAAATCATCGCAGCGTCGATGGTCGGCACCGCAATCGAATTCTACGATAACTACTGCTATTCCATCGCCGCGGCCAGCTACTTCAGCGCCATCTTCTTCGCCAACGTCACCGATCCGGCGCTGGCCAAGATCATGTCCTTCACGACGTTCGCCGTGTCCTTCCTGGCACGTCCGTTCGGCTCCATGCTGTTCGGCCACTTCGGCGACCACATGGGCCGCAAGAAGACGCTGGTCATCGCACTGCTGACTATGGGCACCGCCACCTTCCTGGTCGGCTGCCTGCCTGGATACAATGTGCTGGGCGGTGTCTCCATCATCATCCTGTGCCTCTGCCGCGCATGCCAGGGCGTGGGCCTCGCCGGTGAATGGTCCGGCGCCGCGCTGGTCGCCACGGAGAACGCCCCGAAGAGCAAGCGCGCGCTGTACGGCTCCTTCCCGAACCTCGGCGCCCCGATCGGATTCTTCTGCGCCTACGGTCTGAACCTGCTGCTCATCACCCACCTCGGCAACGAGCGCATGGGCGCCTGGGGCTGGCGTATCCCGTTCCTCGCCTCGATCGTGCTGGTCGTCATCGGCCTGTACGTCCGCGCCCGCATGTCCGAAACCCCGGTCTTCAAGAAGGCCGAGGCCGAGCACCGCGTCGTCAAGCACCCGCTTCGCTCCCTTCTGCCGTACTGGAAGGAAGTCGTTCTCGGCACGCTCGCCATGGGCATCACCTACACGCTGTTCTATGTGCTCGGCACTTGGTCGCTGAGCTATGGCGTGCAGTACTTGAAGTTCACCCAGCCGCAGTACCTGATGATGCAGATGATCTCCGTGGTGTTCTTCGCGATCTTCATCGTGGTCTCCTGCCTGTCCGCCGACAAGTACGGCCGTAAGAAGGTCATGCTCTTCGTCACCGCCGTCGCGCTCGTCTTCAGCTTCTTCACCCCGCTGCTGCTGGTGCACAGCGTGCCGCGCGTCATGGTGTTCCTGTGCGTCGGCTTCGTCATCATGGGCGGCTTGTTCGGACCGTGCGGCGCCTACCTGCCTGAGCTGTTCCCGACCCACGTGCGTTACTCCGGCGCCGGTCTGAGCTACAACCTGGCCGCCATCTTCGGCGGCGCGTTCGCCCCGACCATCGCCCAGCTGCTGGTGAGCAATCCGAAGATCGGCATTGCCGGTGTCGGCTACTACATGGCCATCATGGCCGCCGTGGCTCTGGTCGCCCTGCTTGTCATCAAGGAGAGCAAGGACAAGGATTACGAGGCCTGATCGCCCTTCTTGATCCTCCGCCGGATTTCCGGTTTGCCGCAAAAGGCCGTGGCATCCATTGGATGTGACGGCCTTTTGCGTTCGGGCTCTTTGATGTTTCGCACAATTCCAATATTGACCGTTAATTTTAAAATTGTGCGAAACGCAGTTGCCCAAAATCCTGGTACGGGGGTGTCTGACCAGTGCGCGTGGAGTCATTTTCCCGGGTTCTGATACCCCCTAGGCTATGAGGGTTTCGCATGATTTTGATCGCGGCCGGCAAATTCGGAATCGTGTGACACGCCGAGCTCACTTACGAAGATTTCGTATTCATGCTACGTTGACAAATGTTTCGAAAACCGCATGGCACAGCCGATACACCAAGGCTTACGCCGTGCGGTTTTTCCTTTGCCGGAAAACAAGGCGATGAGGCCCGGACCACCATGGTCCGGGCTTTTTCATGCGCATCATGCGTTGCGGGGCATTCCGCGCGACGCGGCAGAACGATTCGCCACACGGCATAAGACGAATGATGATGTATGAGTTTGGAAAGATGAGAGGTACTGTGTCCGAAGTCACTCGGCAATCACAAGACATGAAAATGCAGCAGAACCATGGACCGCGTTTCGAGCATCCGCACAAGGTGATGCTGGGACTCTATCTGGGCGCGTTTCTGGGCATGCTGTCCGAAACGTCCATGAACATCGCGCTGCCGGATCTGTGCGATGTCTTTGCCATCTCCACCGGCACCGCGCAGTGGATGGTCGTCGGCTACATGCTCGCCATC
>ERZ808286.1103-NODE-1103-length-14338-cov-3.549254_pt1 | contig 14338 bp, 19 predicted proteins | sample MGYA00521276_ERZ808286 | MGnify/ENA primary metagenome ERZ808286 (study PRJEB31516, sample SAMN03275607) | gut metagenome | biome: mammalia-associated habitat; material: feces | host: Papio cynocephalus | place: Kenya | collected 2012-08-01 ... | reverse complement strand
AAACGCGTCGCCCCCTCCTTCTCCGCCAAGCAAAAAAAAGGACGTGAAAGTCCTTTTTTCTTTGCAGTGATATTTCCGCAAGCAAAAATGATATTCACTTCGTGAATGATATTGCTATCGCAATTATATTCGCTACTTGAGTGCGAGTATAGTAAATGCTATATCATTATGAGTACAACGAGTAATATCATTAACAAAAGGTTAATATCATAAGCTGGAAGCTAATTTCATTAAGATAGTTAGAATAATAAAATATATGGTCGCGAAATCAAAAAAATAGTTGCATGTACAAAAAAAAGTCCAAATATTGTTTGGACTTTTTTGTTTGTAGGATTTTCATTTTTTAGTAATATGCTTGATTTTTAACAATCTGTTTTTAGATATGAATATCTAAAGCTATTATTTTTATCCTTAAAGCATTTTCAAATGCTCTAGCATTACATATTCTTGCTTATTTCTTCGTCTTTTTCATCGCTCCAGATTTTGCCGTTGACAAACTTCGTAAGTGCCATAGTGAATGCTTGCGTATTTAGGTCAATTCTCGTCATATCATCGTGTGTCAAAAGCCCTATTCCACCACAGCTACTACGTAAATCTGATTCATTAAAAAGTTCATCCATAACAGTTCCAAGAGTGTTGTCAATTATGTTTTGAACATGCTTTTCAGGAACTGGAAAACTTGCGCTCAATATTTTTTTAGATTATATCCAAAAGTGTGCATATAGCCTTTTTATTTTCTAATTTTTATGATATAATGGAAGAAAGGAGGATAAATATGTTTGGAATTTATGATATTAACACAAACACCGCTCTCGGGTTCAAACAAAGACTAGATATATACAAAAAAACTGGCTTTGGCGGAGTCGCATTTTTCATTGATGACAACTACTATGATAAGGGCGAAAGTTTTTTAAACTTAATCGATTATTCTCATGAGATAGGACTAAAAATCATGCAAGTTCATGCAGATTACAAAATCTCAAACTTGATCTGCGACGAAAGCACAAATGAATACTTTGATTATCTTGAATCAAGACTAAAAATATGTGAGAAATTTAAAATAAAAAATCTTGTTGTTCATGCTTCTAAAGGTGACAATCCTCCTGTAATTAGCTCCGCGCAACTAGAAAAATTAAGGAAGCTCGCAAACAAATATCCTAACGTAAATTTATGTTATGAAAATGTCAGAGCTAATGAAAATTTAGAAAAAATTTTAATGTTAAATATTAAAAATATTGGAATGTGCTACGATTTAGGTCACGCACACGCCTATTCGGATGAAAACAAACTATTTGAAAACAATAAAAAATACATATTATGCTCACATCTACATAATAACTATGGCAAAGACACTCACAATCTTTTGTCTGATGGAGAAATTAAGTGGAAAGAGATTGTCAATAAACTCACAAAAATAAAAGGCTGTGAAAACTGTCTTGAAGTATTTCCCGGACACGATAAAATTCTATCAGAAAACGAATTTGTAAATTTTGTTGAAAGGGCTTACAAAGATATTGAAGTGTAAACTCCATGTTTCCTACGAGAAATAAAAAACACAAGAATTTTCTTGTGTTTTTTATTATGTATCCACCTCAATATCGTTATAATCACTTCCCTCTTCGTCATATATCCAAAGAAGTGCTTTATATCTTTCAAAAACAACATCTGAAATTAGATTTACGCTTTTTCCTTTAAACATTTGTTCATGAATCGTCCAAGCATATGCGAAGTATAATTTCAAAAGTTTTTCAGCTAAACTTTCATCTATCCTTAAGTTTGCAATTTCTTCTTTTGTCGGCATCCAATTCGAAATATCTGCGGGCTCTGAAGGAAGATAATATTTTTCTACATATCCTAAAATCATTTCAAAAATATATGTTGCTTCGATGTACCATGAAATCTGCATAAGTTCAATTTCGCTGACATCTGGCCTTAAGGCTTCTTTCTCAAACTCTGAAAGTTCGACTGAGTAGTCTTGAACCATTTTCTTATACTTCTCGCAAATGGCTTTTTTGTTTCTATTTCTTGTCATTTCAAAACCAAATAGTGCCATTACTTTCATCGAGCGGATTCTTGAATAAACTTCACTGGCCTTTTTCGCTGGCTTCCCTTCGTCCACTCTTATATCTTCTAGATTTAAAACATCTTTTGGCAAGTTGTACTTGTCAAACATAATGTTAATTAATTCTTCCGCAGACTTTTCTTTTAGTAGCTTTGCGATTTCTTCTTGTGTCATCTTTACGCTGCTTGCCTGTGGCTTAAACACTTTCGAATCGTCCATAAGTTTTATCGGAAAATTGTTCGACATAATTAAAATTGACTTGATGTCATAGATGTTTTGATAGTACATTCCTGTAGCTTGAAAAACAAGTTCGTTTGCAAGTTTAAGAACCTGATTTGCTTGTTTTAATTTTTTAACCTCTGGACATAAGATTTTTGCATATCTGATTCTCTGCCACCTCACAAGGAAGAATGTTGGAATTGACAAAACGACTAGCAGTCCAGTAAAAAATAGTGTTAAAATCACACCGATGCTCATAACCCCCTCCTTTTTTTTATTATTCTATCACAATTTTAAGCATAAAACAAGCCAAATATTGACATATATTAATAATTATGATAAAATAACCAAAAGTGAGGTGGAATATGGCTATTAATGAATACTATGGATTAATTGTCCTATTTGTTATTACAATTGCAGTCGCTGTCGTTTCGATAGTTTTGAATTTTAAAAAGAAGAAAAAAAGTGAAAAACTTGAAGCGCAGATGAAAACGATGCAAGCAAATTCTTCAACTACTAAAAGCGATATCGCTAGTGGCGAAGAGATAGCACTTTCAAACTACAAACATTACACTTATATTTATATCTTTGTAAAACTTAAAAAGAAAGGATATAAAAGCATCCCTATGAATAAATTTATAGAAGAATTTTACAATACACTGCAGACTTTCGAGTCTAACACAAAGCTTAGAAAAGCCTTTGACGGGATAAAGAGTTCAAATGACATTGGCTTTGATATTGTGAATTTTGATATCACATACAACTTGGTTTCCAAGAAAAGTTTTATTGGCAAAAACGATCAAATTTTGCTTGAAGGATATTTTGATCTGGATCTAGAAGAACTTGTAGATTTAAATAAAACTCTTGACGCAGATGCCAAAACTTTAGGCGAAAAAATTATAGCTTTATATTAAAAACCCGTGCATATTGCGGGAAAATAAAAAACACAAGAATTTTCTTGTGTTTTTTTATGTTCTTATTTTTTATTTCTTTTGGAATTTTCCGTCTTTCTTCTTTACTACAAAGCCAGCGTCATTATTGATAGAAAGTTGTTTTACTCTCTCAAGAGCTTCTGCTTTTGTTGCCTTTGAATCAATAATTCTCTTTGCTCCATCTCTTGAAATTTTCCAGTTTTTGTTTTCCTTATCATATGATACTACATATTTTCCAAGAGATACTACTTTTTCTTCACTTGCTTGTGTATCTTTAACTTCTTGTTTCTTTGCAACTGCCATTGTTTTATCCCCCTTTGTGTTTCTTTTGTATATTAAAATGCTATCATATAATGGAAAAAATGTCAATATCTTATGATAAATTAAAAAAATTTTATCATACAATTAAAACTTGCATATATGCTGCGATTTTGCTTAACATTTTTTATGTAAAATGTTATGCTTAAAATATATGAGGTGAAATTATGGATAACATTAAAGCTTTTTTCAGAAGAATTAAATGGGATAGCATTATCGTTTCGCTCTTTTCAATAGCAATCGGAATTCTGTGCGTAGTTATGCCAGACCGCGCCGGAGACGTACTTTGCATTGTCTATGGGGCATCACTTATCGCAATTAGCGTTGCACTTTTTGTTAGCTATTTTGTATATGATAGGCTTTTTGGAGCACACCTACTTATCACCGCAATTGTGACACTTATTTTAGGAATTTTCTGTTTAGTTTATCCTAATGCTTTGCAGAATATCTTGACAGTTTTATTTGGACTCTTCATTGTGATTGATTCAGCTTCTTCTCTTGCAGATAGCATGTACTGCGCAAAAGCTAGAATCAGAGGCTGGTCAGTGCTATTCGTCTTATCAATCCTTACTGCAGCTCTTGGAGTTTCAGTTATGTTTGCAAACTTTGATGCTGTTATGATTTTCGCTGGCTGCTCACTTATTTTTGAAGGTGTTAAGAGATTCGTTCTTACAATCGTTTACAGCAGAAAAATTAAAGCGGCTAAGAAAAAACTCTATCAAAAGGAAGATATTATTGACATTAACTAATTTTGAGCCTATCGTGTGATAGGCTTTTTAATTTTTAAACTTAAGGAGGAAACATGACAAAAGAAGAACTTTTAAAACTATCCCCTGGAGAGCTCACTGACATGGGAATCTGCCCAACTTGTTTGAACAGGGAAACAAACGGAGGCGTCTTTGGCGATGAATCAAACCTCAAACTCTACACCGATAGAGACATCGACTGCTTGTTTGTCCCAAATCCCCGTGCTCCAGGGCACATGATGATTTCAACAATGAAGCACTATCATGATATGAGCGAAGCACCAGATAGAATTAACACTAAAATAATTAGATTTTCAAAACAATTTATGAAAATAATTAAAGATGTTTACAAGTGTGAAAGAGTTTATCTCTGCACAATGTGCGACGGGCAAAACAATCACTATCACGTGCAGCTAATTCCTAGATATTCTTATGAAGAAAGAGGCTCGAAGAATTTTGTTAAACCTAGACAAAAATACGTCTATGACGAAGAAAAAATAACTGAGATAAGAAAGAGAATTCAACAGTTCGCAAAGAAATAAAAAAGTCCGATCGGACTTTTTTATTTTGGTTCTCTTTCTTTAACTTTTCAATATTTTTTATAGTTTTTTCTTGTTATATATTTTTAAAATCGATGCATATTTGCGCTTTTAGTTTAAATTTATGTTTTTCAAGATAACTTAACACTTTCAGCTTGTTTATTTAAGTAAGCTTTTATTTTTTTATCTTATTCCCACAATACTCGCAAACATATGCATCCTCAGTTTCTTTCATTCTAGCCCCACAGAAGTCGCATTTTAAGGACTTGTTCTTCGTTGATATTCTCTTTTGATTGTTGTTCGCTACAAGCTCCCCATCCTTAAGAAGATATCCTGTCAAATAGCTTTTGGAGATGAGAGAGTTTACTTTTCCGATAACCTCTTGTCTTTTACAAGCAATCTGCTCTGCCAAAACGTCAGCCGAATATACATTCTCATTTTGAATTAAGTTTAAAATCTGTGCTGACTTCTTCTTGTCACTGTATGAAATCCACGAAATTGGAGCACCGTAGAAACCTAGAACTGTCATAACAATTCCAGCTACTAAAAGTGGTGTAATGCCCCTTGTTGCTCCCATAATGATTCCTACAATCCCTGCTGGAAGGAAAATTGTTAGTACAATTGCTAAAGCTAAATTTAAATATATAGCTTTTTTATATGATTTCATCTTATCTCCTTTTTTGATCCATATATTTAATTATATCATAGTTATGAAGATTTCACAATAAATATTTATTCCTTTTTGTAAAAAATGAGCAGATTGTGGAAAAATTTTTTATCCCATTCGTTTGACTTAATTTTTGGAGTCTGATAAAATGTCTCTAGAAGGAGGGAAAAGTATGGCAAAAAAATCATCTAAAAGCATGAAGAGTTTCTTGTTTGATTTCCTTGTTTTGATTCTTGCTGGTGGAATTCTTGGATTCTTGGCATTACCATTCATGAAATATCAAACAACAGCACTAGGTTCAACTGCAGTAACTAACTACTCAGGTTATGACCTTTTGAACTTCGACGCTAACGCAGGAATGGCGACAGTTATTTTACTTTTAGTAATCTTTGCTTCATTGCTTGCACTTTTTGCAATCGTAAAAATGCTCGCTGATTTAGGATTATTTAAAAATAAAAGCATTTCAAGATTCTTGGCTTATGTAGTTGTATTCTTAGCTTTTGCTGCTCTTGTTTTGACAATTACAAACATGATTTACATCCCAACACAATGTAACTCAGGTTCAATTGGATCATACTTCAGCACAGGAACACAAGCTGCTTGGCTTGGACTGATTATATCAGCTGTTGATGCTTTATTTGCATTCGTTGCAAGCTTATTCACATTAAAAAAATAAATATTCAACTAAAAAAGGACTGAACATTCAGTCTTTTTTTATTGTTTAATTTTTTTCAAAAGCTTTTTCTTCTTGAAAAACGCAAATATGCACTTATTTCCGCAATCTTCTTGTAAAAATAAGCTTTTCGTGATAGAATGTCTGTGATGGAAAATTTTACTTACAATCATTTAAATAAATTTTTGAAAGATAAATTCGGCGAAAGAGTCTTGAAAATTTCTGTAAATGGGGGCTTTACTTGTCCAAATCGCGACGGAAAATGTGGCTACGGCGGATGTATTTTTTGCGGAGAAACCGGCGGAAGCGTTGAAAGAAATGCTATCCCAATAAAAGAGCAAATCCAAAGGCACCTCGCATCCTATCGCGGAGAACGTGCAAATAAGTTTATCGTTTACTTTCAGAACTTTACAAATACCTACGGGCCAGTCGAGATTTTGAAACAAAAATATGACGAGGCTTTGAGCGTTAGCGACAAAATTGTGGGACTCGCAATTGCAACGCGTCCCGACTGCATTGATGAAGAAAAAGCAAAGCTTATCGCAAGCTACAAGGATAGGGTCTATGTTTGGGTCGAACTTGGATTCCAAACAGCAAACGACATAGTTGCAAAGAAAATAAATCGCGGATATGATAGAAAATGTTTTGAAAAAGCTGTCAAGATTCTAAATAAATATGGAATTGACATTGTTACACATATCATGATCGGACTTCCCAGTGAAGATTTGGACGGAGCAATTCAGACCGCAAAATATTTAAATAAGTTTGACCTTATGGGGGTAAAAATTCATTCTACATATGTGCTTGAAAACACAAAACTTGCTGAGCTTTACATAAATAAAAAATATACTCCACTGGAACTTGAAGATTACATAAATACAGCTATTGAAATTTTAGTTAATCTTAATCCTAAATTCATAATACACAGGATAAGCGGAGATGCTCCAAAAGAAAGACTTCTTGCTCCTCAGTGGAACACTCACAAAAAACTTGTTATGAACGGGATCGAAAACCGAATGAAAAAAGAGGAACTTTATCAAGGAATGAAATACAAAAAATAGGAATACGCTTTCATTTAGCTATTCCTATTTTTTCTGTTTCCTAATTTGCACTCTTTTTTCTTTGTTTTTTATTTGACAGATAATTTCATTGTCCTCTGGGATAAAAGTCGCTAAAAGAACGTTTTTTATGCTCTTATCGTCAAGCTTAGCTTTTTTGTACAGCCACTGCTTGTCTTTTTTGATCTCATTTAAGCTACTAAAGGAAATTCTGCCGTCAACAACCAAATATATTGGCAATTTAACTTTTGGAAGGTTAAGTCCGATATCCTCTGCAACGATTGGCTTATAATCATTTTTAGGCAATATGCTCAATTTTCCACTGTTTTCAAATATCGCAAATTCGATCTGCGACATGTCGAAAAATCCTTTTTCCCTACACATCTCAATTACATCATTGATGTCAAGTCTACTCCTCTTCAGATTTTTGAAGTTGATCTCACCTTTATAGATAATCATGAGAGGACGCCCTTTGAAGAAGTGCTTCATGGCTGGCCCTTTTCTTCCAAGATAGGAAACTAGGATATCGAAGAGGAAAAATATAGTCATACCGATGAGATAATAATAGAATGGCTTGTCTCCAACATCTGTTGCCATTTCGGACGCGATAGAGCCTATGGAAATTCCCATTACATAGTCAATAAACTCCAGCTGAGCAATTTGCTTCTTCCCCATCAGTTTTGAGATAATAAACAGGAAGATGACTGCTACAGACGAAAATATTAAAAGTTTAGTCCAGTCTGGCATCTTTTCTCCTCTTCCATATTTTTTGTTTATTTTCTTTTTTTATTCAGTTTTCAAAAACAAAAAAACACTGGGATTTCCCAGTGCTTAATCAATCTCCAGCCTTTCATCTCTAAAGATTTCATCGTCTAAAAATTCAAGCATTGTCATGTCAAAGCCACGAGCAAGTTTATAAATAGTCCCTAAAGTAATATCCTTATTCTTTTCTTTTACAATACACATCATTGCCCCATGCAGTATCCCAGAATTTTGTTCAAGCCTATACAAAGACATATTTTTTTCTAAAAGAAGTTTGCCTATCCTTCTGGAAACGGCGCTTGTTATTTTCATTTCTAATCAATCTCCAGTTTTTCAAAATCAAATAACTCACTGTTAAAAAACTCTTCCATACTCATACCTAGCTCTCTAATAATCAAAGCCATATTCTTAAAGTTAGGAGTTTGATATTTGCAATTCAAAATATCAGTCATTGTACTATGATATAAACCTGTTAATTGCCCTAACTTATATTGTGTCATGTTTCTTTCTTTCAAAACCTCTCTAACTCTAAGGGCAAACGCTTTATTTAATTTCATGTTTTTTCTCCAATATTTAGTGTTCTCACTATATATACATTTTAACCTACATATTAAAAACGACTATTTAAGGAAAAACGGGCAAAATTGTTTGATTTTTTTATTTTTTGTGCTATAATAGGTATGGAAAACCCGAAATAGAGCTTAAGGAGGTGCAGAATGAGTATATTATTTTTGCCTAAGAATAAAAATTTGTTCCTGCCTACTAATTCATTTTACATATCCCCCCAACAAAAAAGTCGGGACTCTTCCCGACCTTCTAACGCTTTCTATTTTCGAATGTTTTCTATGAACTAACACTTTTGTTTATTCAAATAAAACTGATGTTTATGCAAACGAGGAAGTGTAAAATTTTAATTTTACAAGTGCGACAGCACTAATTTTGAACTTGCTTCAAAATTGACTTCCGAGAGGTTTTTAAAACAATTTCTCCTTTATAAATCCAAAAATGTAAAAAAATAAGTAGAAATAGTTAAAAAAATATGTTATTTTTCCTTTGGAAAAAAGAGAACATCTCCAAATAATTGCATTAAGCTTTTTTATATAGCTTCCTTACACATGCTCGACCTAATATATTCTGCAATTAACGCAATTAATTCAGAATTTGCCGGTTTGTAACCCCAATCATAAAATTCAGGCATTCCGAAAAATTTATTGATTGGTTTAAACCCAGTTTTGCAATACGCTAAATCGCAGGCGTGTCTCATGCATCTTTCAACAACAGAGCCATTTACATTATGATTCTTGCCAATCGTTGGATATAAGTTTTTAGTTATATTCCTGATTGCTAACGGATCTTCAACCACCTTCATAATACACTCTTTGTAAAATGTAAAGCCCTTTAAGTTGATAGCCATGCCCAGATTTAGTAAGATCTTGGTGATCTCAAACTGGACGCCTTCGCTATTACTATTGTCCGACAACATATTCTCCCCCCTTTTAATCCCTACCCATTTTCATAATAATCCTTTTTTGTAAAAAAGGCAACTATTTTTGTGCAATTTATAAATATTTTTGTAAAAAAATTAATTTATTTAATAAAAAAGAGCGTTTTTCGTATAAAAATCACTCTTTTTTCATTTTTTTTACTTAAATTTAGCTAATTTATTTTATTTTTAAAAAATATTTTATTATTCGTTGCTATCGGATCATTAGGTTTTACTTTTAATGCAATATTATTATATTCCTCCGCCTTTTTTAAATTATTTAAATAAAAATAGCAGACACATAAATTTAATGCCGGATAATAATCAAAATAATCTTTTTCAATAAAGCTATTTTTTTCTTTCTCTTCCACTTGGTTCATTGAGCTCTCATACCAGTACGCTGCTTGCAAGTATTTATTTTCCTCCAAAAAAGAATCGCCAATCATGCACAATGCCTTCGCCCGAGGCGCTGCAAATTCAAAAGATTTAAAAAGTTCAATCCTACTTTGTTTATACTTTTTTAAAATCTGCAAGCACGTTGCCTTAAGTATAATCGCTCCAAGTCTGTCTTCAATCCATAAATCTTCATACAAGAGAGTTCTATTAAGCTGCGCGATACATTTCTTATAGTATTCGTGATAAAACAGCTCTCTAGAGTAGTAATAACTCTCCCGTGCGCTCAGCTTTTCGCCGCGCTTTATATGTTTTCTATAGATATTTAAATTTCGCCATGAGTCACTTGGCCTATCCTTTCGGTGCTCAATGGCTATATCGCAGTATCTTATCTCCCCGTGAGGAGCTATCGCTTCGTGAATAAATCCATTCCAAACAAAAGTACCGTCATTTTTCATTATTCGCTCTCTATAGAAACTAAAGATCGGATTATTAAATTCGTCAAAGGAAGTGTTGTATTTCAGCATATAGACGTCCACACTGCCATCTATTTCCTCTTTTAAATTAATGAGCTTTTTCAGGCTCTCTGGCGGAACTACGTCGTCAGCGTCCAGCCACATGATGTAGTCAGAGCTCGCAAATTGAAATGCAAAATTTCTTGCTTTTGAAAAATCATCCTCCCACTTAAAATCAAAAATCTTGTCCGTAAATTTTCTCGCGACCAGCTTTGTGTTATCCGTTGAGCCCGTGTCGACTATAATAATCTCATCGACAAGCCCTTGAACGCTTGACAGACATCTCTCTAAAACACCTTCCTCGTTTTTGACAATCATACACAACGAAATACTATTTTTTCTCATACTTCTTTTTTATGCAAAAGAAAAACAAAGGGTTTAACCTTTGTCATTTTTTACTATCGATAAAAATTCTGATACAATTTTGTCGTCCTGCTTCTTTTTAACTATGCAGACTAGCTTCCTAGCACAAAGGCTGAACTTTGGATAAATGATTTCAACCTCGTGATTTTCAATTCGATCCTTGTAGAAATCAGTATTCACAAACGCTATGCCCAGTCCCTTCTTTACAAAGTCATAGAGCAAAGTGTAGTTGTCAAGCTCGTACTTTGGACTTAGAGTTATCTTGTTTTTCTTGAAATAATCTTCAATCAGTTTCCTTGAAGAATTGCTTTTGTTTGGAAGAATAAGCTCTTCTGTTGGGAAATGCTCTATATCGATATTCTCCCCGCTATACAGATTTTTGTAACTCTTGCTTCCGATTATTCTATAGAAAATATTGTATTCGCTGACAATGTTATAAACTTTTTCGCAGCCGTCAAAGTAGTCCACAAAAGCCACATCTATGTTTCCTTTGTCGAGCAAGGAAAGAAGCTCCTGTGTGTCGTCATTCTTCGTTTCAATATTGACACTTGAATGACTTTTTGCGAAGGATGTGAGAACTCTTGACATAAGCTGATTTAAGTTCGCACTGGCAACTCCAATTTTCAGTTGTCCAACTGCAAGTTTATCATATTTACGCCCCATTTCTTCAATCTCGTCAAGACCGCCAATTATCCCTTTAACTTTTTCAAAGAGGATTTTCCCAAAGCCAGTCAGCTCAACTCCCTTGTTCTTTCTATGAAACAACTTTTGATTGAGCTGCCCTTCAAGTTCTCTTATTGCCTCGGAAACTGCAGGTTGAGAAATATACAATTTTTCGCTCGCTTTTGTTATATTTCCCTCTTTCGCTACGAAATAGAATGTCCTGTATAGATTGTAGTTTACCATAACCTCTCCTTATCACAATTATAATGTTTTATATGGAGCTATTATATCAAAACGGTAGTATAATTGCAAGTATAAAGGAGAAAAAACATGGACATTAAATTAATTTCAACGCCGTCAACAACAGACTTAGGAGATAAAGATCGTTTTAACAAAATGAGTGGTACTTTTGCGGGAGTGTGCTATATGCCCCACGATTTTGACACGCTTCTTAGCGAGCCCGAGCAAAAGACTTTAAAAAGAGCTGAAATGACAAAGTCAAACAGGCATCACTCTGTTTTTGAGCACGAATTTGTTACGCTTTATTTAGAGAACATTCCAAAATTTTTCGCAATGCTTTTAAACAACGAAAAGCTTTATGTAACAAGTGAAAAAAGCGCGAGATACACTCAAATGACGCCATCGCCTATTGAAAAGGAGCTATATTTCAAATGGATAAACAAATTCAAGCAGCTTATCTCAGAGAAATATCCCAATAATAACTTTATTGACGCAAGAAGGACGGAAAAACTTGCAATGGAAAATGCGAGATATATCCTCAGCGTCTACACCCCAACTTCTATGGTTTACACGACATCATATAGGCAGCTAAATTACATGTATAACTGGCTTGTTCACTATGATGGAACATCCACTCTTCTTAATGGTTTAGTACCAACAAGCCGTGAATTTTGCCGCAAACTAGAGGAGCTTAACCTCATAGATGATAAGCTTCAAGAAGGCGGCTTCGGGCGTGATTTTTCTCTCATGGGAAAGAGAGATCGCGAGGAGCATTTTGGAGATGTGTATTCAACAAACTACGAGGGAACTTTCGCAAGTTTAGCACAGGCTCAGCGTCACAGAACCCTATCGTATGAAATGCAAGTTCTTCCTGAAAAGAAATATTATGTTCCAAAGATACTAAATCAGGATCCTGCCCTTGTAAAAGAATGGTTGGACGACATGGACAAGGTGAGCTTGTATAGTCCTCAGGGACAGCTTGTAAAAATTAATGAAAGAGGAAATGTTGAAAACTTTATCCTAAAAATGAAAGAGAGACTTTGCAGCTGCGCCCAGCTAGAAATTGTGGATCAAACAAGGTTAACTCTTGGAAAATATATTTTTCAAACCCCTGATGAAGGGATTAAAGAGATGCTGGAGCCATACACTAAAGGGGCTAGATGCCTCGCAGATTTCAAGTGTCCATCGCCTTGCGGATTTAAGGAAGGGATTGATATGACCCGTGAGATTTAAAAAATCTAAATCTAGTGACATGGTTTCCGAGCCTTTAAAAAAACGATAAAATACTTTAGAAAATAATAGATAAAAGAAAGTATAAAAAGACCGATAAAAAAGACCAATCGGTCTTTTTTTGTTTAAAAGCATTTTGAACGTTCAAGTTGCTTATACCACATCACTTTATACTTAGTTTTTGTCAACTGCAAAAACATGATAATGACTAACCTTCTTAAACAACCGCAAATATTTCTTTTCCAAATCGATACTGGAAATTTTTAAGTAGAACTTTAAGTGCGGACTTTAGAGTTTCATCGCCAAACTTAACTGTTTCAAGCTTCTCATAGTCAGTGCCACTCAAGATTTTTAAAACTGTCACGACTGGCTGCTCAATCTCCTCAGCTGTATATGTCCTACAATTTCCGCAAAGAATTTCGCCGATATCATAGTTAAAAAACTTCTTTCCAGTTATCTGTGCTCCGCATGAGCTACACCTAGTAAAATTCATCGGATATCCCGCACCGCTAAATATATTAAGCAAGTACTTGCAAAGCACATAATTCCTCTTAATTTGCCCAAAACAAAGGTATTTTAGAGCTTTTATAACCTCAATAAACAACTTAGGGTCTGGCTGCTCTGTGGCAATTTTTTTAAGCACATCCACGATTGAGCATGCCTCATAGTATTTATCTAAATTCTCGCGAATTGCATAGAATCCCTCAATGATATCAACTTGTGAGACGATGTTATTTCCTTTTGTATTCTCAATAAAAAAATCACCAAAAGTAAACACATCTTTTGATGCTCTCATTTTCGCTTTTTCTCCTCTCACTCCCCTAAAAACTGCCCTAACCAGACCCTTTTCAAGCGTGTAAATTGAAACAAGCTTGTCCTTTTCTTTGTAATCCTTGCTTTCGATGATTAATCCTTTGTACTTTTCGCTAGCCATTTGTTATCTCTCTAACCCTTTTTCATCCTCTTTCTTCTGCTCTCTAGCTCTTTCAAGCTCCATAAATCCTTCCATTAAGCAGGGATTCCCCATGTATTCTTCACCGCATTTGCCAGAGAATGCATACCAAAACAACTTTTGCTCTTTACTTGCAAACTTTCTTTCCATTTCTCCCTCCTTTTTATTAGATTATGTCTTATCTACATTTATTATACAATAAACATTTTAAAAAAGCAAAAGAAAATAACCTTTGCAGAGTTTTTTCTTGCATTTCAAAAATGATAAAATTTTGTTAAACTTTTTTGACAAATATAAATTTTTTTTGAAAAAATAGTTGACAATTCTCCCATTGTTTGGTATATTAATAAAGCATTGATATGGAAGTTTAGCTCAGCTGGGAGAGCATCCGCCTTACAAGCGGAGGGTCATAGGTTCGAGCCCTATAACTTCCACCAGATGTAAGCACTCTGAAAAGAGTGTTTTTTTGTTAATAAAATTTAGTCCGCATTAAACATGTTTGTTATAGGGCTGGAAGGCTGCC
>ERZ808286.1102-NODE-1102-length-14358-cov-2.814794_pt1 | contig 14358 bp, 10 predicted proteins | sample MGYA00521276_ERZ808286 | MGnify/ENA primary metagenome ERZ808286 (study PRJEB31516, sample SAMN03275607) | gut metagenome | biome: mammalia-associated habitat; material: feces | host: Papio cynocephalus | place: Kenya | collected 2012-08-01 ... | reverse complement strand
AATTTCGCAGTTATGCTTGCTTGCAACTGTTTCTAAAAGTTTTTCCATACAAACTTTATCAATCATCATGTGTTCAGTTATGTATGTTTCTTTACGTTCTTTAGGGTAACCTAAAACTTTTAAAACAGTGTCGTTAAACACTTTATCTTCAAATATTCTAGAATTATCTAAATATAATCTTCCTTCTTCATCAAAGAATTTGATAGGTTTTAACATTAATGTATCAGCATCCCAAAGAAGGTAGTTGTCATATTCGCTTTTGTAGCAATAAGCCATTTTTAAAAACTGTTGTAAATACCAGCCAACTCGAGAAGGTTTTACGTTTCTAGTGTTGAAATATTCTTCGATTGCTTTAAATGATAAGCCTTCTAATACTTCATTTTCATTAATGTAATCGTAATCTACGTTTAAGTTTTCAGGTTTTGCGTTAGAAATAACTTTTACTCTTTTGCAACCAGAGTTTGCTAAAACTCTTTTAATAACGTTTTCTAAATTCCATATATCCTTTTGTGCTACGCAAATTACTGCGTCATAATTTTTCTCTAAATCCATCTTTTCCATTTTATCCTATGCGTTTTATATTTTAATTGTTTAATAATTCTTCTAATTTTTGGCTTACTAGTTTATTTTTAGTTGATATGTCAACCCAACCTGAAGCTGCAATTGTATGTAGCCAACAATCATCAAAGTAGTCAATTGTACATAATTGAGGGACATTTTCCTTTACATTTTCATCTGGTAAGATTTTTACAGTTTTAGATTTTGCAAATTTAATAGCATTTTTATCAAAGTTTTTGTATATAACGTGATAATTTTGACCGCCTGTATCACAGCGTTTGCAGGTTGCAAAACTTACACCGTTGTATGAATTTATAAAATTAAAATTGAAGAAAATATACCCAGGCCATATATACCAAAGTTTGCCGTTTTCACGTTCTTTTAATAATCCATAGAACTTGTCTGTCATAAAATCATTAATGTTAAATTCTTTTATCGGGAACAAATCGTGGTCAATAAAACAGAAGTTGTTTTTTCTTTCTTTCACAATATTATAATAAATCCAATTTAAAGCTAAACCATGCGACATTGAAGGTGAAATTTTGATGTGTTGATTTAGTCTAAAATATGAAATATTGTTACTTTCACAAATATTTTGAATTTTTTGAGCTATATCGTTATCTGACGAATTATCGCAAACTATGAATCTATAAGTACCTCTAACAAATTTTGCAAAAAGTTTAATTTGATATTCAATAGTTCTTTCGTTATTGAAAGCTACAGTGTAAATATCCATATCAACAGGATTGTTATAATCGTTAGATAGGAATTTATAAGAGTTTGAGGTGAAGTAGTTAAAATACTTACCTGTTGCTCTAGCTATATGTGTTTTTAGGTTTGAAGTAATGGACATTTTGCTCTCTACTTTCTAGTTAAATGTAATTTTTCTAAAATATAGCTAAAGAAGTTTTGTTTTTTGTCTGTCAAACCTCTTAACCAATCAACACCGCCGTATTTCCAAGATTTTGGACGTTGTGTCATTTTTACGCCCAAATATTTCCAGAAAGGTTTTCCTTCAGGAACAAAGCCGTATTCGTAACCTAATGTTTTGTGCTTTTTATCAAGCATATATTTGTTAAACAAACTTTCATCGTGGAAGATTGGAACAATATCATTAGCCAAATCTTCATCCATCATTTTTTCACAATCTTCAACCAATTGAAGCACCTGAGGTGTTTTTCCGCCCCATAAGCAGGCTTGGAAGTAGAAAGAATCTGTTCCATAAGGAATGTATGAGGTTGATTTAGGGTTTCTTTCCCAAGGAAAATCATTTGGCTTTTTATATTTGTTGTAGTTGTGTTTTAAGGCTATTAAACCGCCTTCTTTATCAGTTGGTAAAAATTCTTCTGCTGTAACTTCACTATATACTTCATAATTGCCGTTAAAGAAGAAAATATAATCGTAGTCTTTTAGTGAGTCTTTTATTGTATTAATAAATTTGTATCTAAGGCAAGTCACTAAAGGCCAACCAAGATTTTCTTGCGGAATAATTGTGATTTTGTCGTCAGATTTATATTCTTTTGAGTCTGTAAAATAGAAATAATGTTTTTCAGCATTTCTAATAAAATTCTTTTCACAAGATTTGTAAAATTCATCCCAAAATACTGTATATCTACCTATTCCAATATAAATAATTGCTATTTTCATCAAATATTCCTTCTTGTTTTATTATAGGTAAATTTTAACATAAAAAAGTTGTGTTGTATTAATTTTAGAAAAATTGTATAATTTAATTATGTCAAAAATTTTTGCACTAATAGATTGTGATTCATTTTTTGTATCTTGTGAACAGGCTGAAAATCCTGAATTAAAGGGTAAACCGGTTTGTGTCATTGGTGGTGTTGGCGGTTGCATTTTGTCTCGTTCAAAAGAAGCGAAAAAGATGGGGATTCCAATGGGGCACCCTTGTTATCTTGCAAAACGAGATTTTAAAGGAGTGACTTACATTGACTGTCACCACGAGATTTACCGCGAATATTCAAAACGTGTAATGGCAGTTCTAAAAGATTTTAGCCCTAATGTTGAAATTTGTTCTATTGATGAAGGTTTTGTTGATTTTACCGGTTTGTGTAAATTATATAAAACTAACTATTATGGTTTAGCAAAGATGTTACGTCAAAGAATTTTAGACGAGGTGGATATACCTGTTTCTATTGGAGTTAGCACAACGAAACTTTTGGCTAAATTTGCAAGTGATTATGCAAAAAATACGGGCGGTATTTTTCTTATTGGTAAATCAAAATTAAAAAAACTTTTGCCCAAAACAAATATTGATGAAATTTGTGGTATCGGTCGCAGAATGAAGGTTGCTCTGAATAAAGAGGGGATTATTACCTGTCAAGAATTTGTAAATTGTGAGGATGAATGGCTTAAGAAAAAATTTTCAATAACAACAGTAGAATTAAAGCACGAGCTTTTAGGTGAAGCTATCAGCAAGATTAAAAATATTCCTGATGCACCAAAATCTTTGCAAGAAACAAGTACATTTGCACCAAATACAAATGATGTTGACTTTTTGAAAAACGAGTAAAACCGCCACATTAAAGATGCTTGTAGAAAAATGCGCAAACATAACGGTAAAACTTCTCAAATCGGTGTAATGCTTAAAACAAGCGAGTTTGTGGTTTATTCTGATAAAAAAAGTATTACGGGTTCAACTAATTCTGAATTAGAAATTTCAAAGATTGTATTTGAACTGTTCGATAAAATTTATGATAAAAACTTGTTGTACCGCTCAACAGGCGTTTGGCTTGCTAATTTGAACTGTACAGAAAATGTTCAAATGGGATTGTTTGATGAGGTTAAAAACGAAAAGCTGGAAAAACTATCAGCTTCAATAGATAGAATTGAAGCAAAATTTGGTAAAAACTCAATAAAAACAGGATTTATTTAAAGTTAAAGAATTTATCTTTTAAATAAGAAATATTCTTTGGTATTGAAAACTTGATTTGGAACTTGTCATAATGCTCTAAATCAGAGTCTTGAACCTTCAAATATAAGTTACCGTCTAAAACTTTTACGATTTCTTTAACGATGTATAAACCAATTCCTGCACCAACTTGACGGAATCTTTCTCTTGCTAGTGCAAATCTTTCAAACAATTGATTCAAACTTTCTTGGTTGAATTGTCCTTTTACACAATAGTTTTCAATGTAGAACTCAACCGTATTGTGTTTTACCTTAGCACTCAAATAGAAGGTTGTATTTTCGGCAGAATGAGCAATCGCATTGAAGATTACATTCATTATGGCTCTAGTAACGAGTGCTTTGTCGCTAACTATCGTTATTTTAGGTTCAACTTGATTTACCAATGTCAAGCATTTGCCGTCAATCATTGGCTTTATGTCATAAATATAGTTTTCAATAAAATCAGATAAATCAAAATCAACCGGATTTATAGTGTGAGAAACCATACTATATTTGAAATTTGAAAGTTGAGCATTTAACATTTGCTCAACAAATTTGCAAGAGCTACTAATTTGTTGTACGATTTCCATTTGGTCAGGATTTAATTCCCCTAAAATGCCTGATTTTAGAGCTTCAAGAGCTTTGTATTGGGCTAAAATTGGGTTTTTAAAATCATGTGCTAAAGACTCGGTATAAAGTTCTTTAACTTTTGTTGAAAATGTTGATTCCGTTGTGTTTACACAGATAGTTGAAGTCCCGCAAACGTTATCATGTTCATCAAGAAGTGGTGATTTAATAACATGGAAGTATTCTAAATCTCCATTTTTTTTTATTTCCATGTTGTAATCAACAGTTTTTTTTGTTTCTATTACTAACTTTTCGTAAGTAGCAATTTTTTCTGCTTCTTCTTTTGTGAAGAATTCAAGCATATTGCGACCAATGATTTCGTTTCGTGGAAGATTGAAGAAATTACAAACTACATCGTTGCAACCTGTAATTTTTCCGTCTAAATCTTTGTATGCAATCCAATTAGACGAATATTCTAATACATCGTGCAATTGTTCTTTTTGTTTTTTATATTCCCCTTTTACTTGCTTCAATTCATCATTTTTTAGCATTAGTACATATAAAAGCCAAAATACAAGAACTGAAATGATTGAATTAAAAAGATTAAAATGAACATTAAAGTTTCCATAAATAACGACCGCAGTCGCCACTATTACAACTATTAAGGCTATAATATTTCTGTTCATTTTGTGTACCATAAAATTTTAATTTATTTTGTTATTGCATAAATTACCACAAAAAATATAAGTTGCGCTATTACACGGTCGGGTAATTTTTTGAGAATAATGTTGTTATCTAAAATTATTTTACAAGTCTTAATTGAAGGGCTTTTACAACCGCTTGAACACGATCTGAAACTTCTAGTTTTGTAATAATAGAACCAACATGGGCTTTTACTGTGTTCGCTGAAACAAACAAGTCTTTTGCAATCTCGGGATTTGTTTTGCCTTGAACAAGCAATCTCAATACTTCTAACTCGCGCTCTGTAAGTCTATTTTTTAGTTCTGGTGTATCATATAAATTATCAAAATTTGTTGATTTAGGTTCTGGAATTGTACCTAATGGAATGTGTTCAATCTTTTCATCAAAGAAATATGCACCAATATTTACAGCTTTAATAATTTCTGTAATTTTTTCTAAAGGCATTTCTTTTAAGATATAGCCTCTAGCACCGCAAGCAATACTTGCCATAATTTCATTTTCATCTTCGTGTGAAGTTAAAATAATTGATTTTGTGCTAGGATATTTTTCTTTTAAATATTTTGTTGCTTGAATACCGTTCATTGTTGGAAGACCTAAGTCAATCATAACGATATCGGCAGGCTCTTTTTCCATTGCAGATAAACATTCTTCTGCGGTTCCAAAATTTCCTAAAACTTCAATTTGTTCGTCTGTTTCAAAATGTTTGACGTAAGAAATTCTTGTTAAAATATAGTCTTCAATTATATAAATTTTAATCTTTTTGTTATCCAACTTTTAAATTCTTTCTAGATATATTACCACTTTTTAAAAATGAAAAATGCCGCAAGGATTATGAAAACAAACCCTACAAGGTAATTCCATTTAAACTGCTCTTTTAAATATAGCACAGAAAAAACGGAAAATACAATTAGTGTAATAATTTCCTGTATAGTTTTAAGTTGAGCTGCGGAATAATATTCATGTCCGATTCTATTTGCAGGAACTTGAAAACAGTATTCTAAAAATGCAATTCCCCAACTTACAAGAATTACAACCCATAAAGCTGTGCTTTTGTATTTTAAATGTCCATACCAAGCAAAGGTCATAAACACATTTGAGATTGTAAGCATAATTATTGGCAAAAATGGTCGAATACTAGACATGTTTTATTACCACCAAATTCCTTTCAAAAATATCTTCATCTGTTTTTAGTTGGTATTCAATAATATCACCGACTTTCGCTTTAAATTTCTTCAAAACTTTTTCTGCATCTTTAACTTCATCTTGAACTAAAATTGATTTGTAAACCACTAAATACCCATTTTTTTCTAATAGCGGTAGGGCATATCTTACAATTTGCTCTAATTTAGCAACGGCTCTACTTGTAATGATATCAAACTTTTGGTCTTTTAAATTTTCGACTCTATCACAAATCGCTGTAAAGTTTTTAAGCTCTAGAGCTTTTGCAAATTCGTCAATAGCAACAATTTTCTTTCTGATGCTATCAATTCCAACAACTTGAAGTTTAGGGTATTCGATAGCAATAGGTAAAGCAGGGAAGCCTCCGCCTGTTCCGATGTCTAACAAGTTTTTATAAAGTTTTTTGTGTCTTTCAAAGAAAAGTTTTATTGCAAGAGAATCTTGAATGTGCTTTTCCCACAAATATTTTGCATCTTTTTTAGAGATTAAGTTTAAAAACTTATTCTTTTCTAAAAATATTTCTTGAAATTTTTGAAACGTCTTAGTGTTGTCCATTTTTAAATTCTGTCTCTATCTTGTTAAAGGCTTCTAAGCCTATTCTAAACTTAATATCATCAATTCTCATTTGAATTTTACTCAAGTTATCCTTGCTAAATTCATCTTTTGCGATTTCATAAGCGCTTAAATATTCTCTAAGTGCCATTTCATTTTCTTTCCTAGAGTAATAGAAATCACCTGTTGCGAGTACGGCTGATGCAACATAGAAGGTGTCGTTTAATTTTTTAGCACATTCTTTTGCTTTTACTAAATATTCAATAGCCTTTTCAGGGAAGTTCTTTTGTGCAAGTTGGGCTAATTTTGTTGCAGAGAAGTACATTCCGTCGTAATTGTTGTTATTTTCATCTAACTCATACGCTTTTGTGAAGTATTTAGCCGCTGTTTGAGCCTCATTTCGTTCGAAATAAAGTGTTGCAAGGTTTGAGTATGCAGCAGACAAATATTTGTTTAATTTTTCATCACTACTCAAATTTATACACTTGTTGTAATATTCTAACGCTGAAGGTGTGTCACCTTTGTCATCGGCAATCAATGCAAACTTAAAGTATAATTCAGACAAGGTTTCAGTGTCCATAGAGCTATTAGAAAGAGCTATTGCCTTTTTGTAATATTCATAAGCACTGTTAATGTTAGATAAACTATCTTCAATGTTTGCAAATGCGATGTATGTCTTTGTAATCAAAATTTCAGGCATGCCGTTTGAATTAATGATATCCATTAACAAACTCTTAGCCTTGTCCGGCTTGTAAGTTTCGTAATAGATGTTTGCAATGCTCAATTTGATATAATTTTCTTTGATTTTTTCAGTTGTTTGTTCGTAGAAATCTCGTGCTAATTCATAGTATTTAAGCGAATTTTCCCAATCTGACATCTTTTGATAAGCAAGACCTAACTTTGTATAAATCAATGGCAAAAAGTTGTAATAATTATCATCCTCAGTATAAGTTAATGCTTTTTGATAAAGTTCAATCATTTTTGCATATTGATATTCAGCCTCTTGTTGCTTTGCAAAGTTGACGATATCTTCAAGAGTAATTTGTATTTCTTCATCTTTTTCAGGCTGTGCTTGAACCGCTTGAATAGGTTGTTGAGAAGGATTTGCATTTTGTTGTAAATTCAACGCATTCTTTTCGTGTGCCTCTTGAATACTAGCAACACTTGCTGCAAGCATTTCCATTTCTTGTGGAGTTAACTTGAATGGCAAATCTTTTACGTCAAAACCTAATTTGCTCAAGTCAATATTTGTAGCTTGGGTAGGTTGTTCAATTTGTTGTGGTTGAGGTTGTGGTTGTGCAACAGATTGAGAATAATCCTTTGTAGAAACCCATTGACCTTGTTGGCGCGGTTGTTGTTGAACAGGTTGCGGTGGTTTTGGTTGGGTATTTGTCTGAGCTTGTTGTTCAGGAGCTTGTTGTGAGGTTGGCTGTTTTGCTTCTTTTGAGTAAGTTACGTAAGTCAAACCAGAACCATGCTCATTAGGTACAACTTGCTTTTTAGGTAAGAAAAGTGAATGATATTCAATTTCTTTTCTCATTGTTTGTCTAGAAAGCAAAATAGTTCTTTCTAGTGGTCTTAAAGGCAATTGAGCCTCGTAAATATCAATAATATTTTGATGTAATTTTAGTGCAACATTCTGCGGAATTGATACATCAACTTGCTCTTTAAAGTAATCTTGTACATAGATTTGGTTGTTATCTTTTGTAAGGATTTTATTCTTCAATAAAATTGAGATAACATCTTCATCATAAAGGTTTAATTGCTTTAATAGCGTAATGCTCACGCCGTGTCTAAATAAGCATAGTAACCAGAAAAATCTGACTGCAATAGCTGGAACTAAGTCGATAGATTCTTTTTCAAGATATTCATAGTAGTTCATAAAACTTTTTTTGAAGTTTTCTAAAAAAGTTTCTGGCGCAAGTTGCTTTTCCCTCATAATTTCAAGAGTTAAATTAATGAAGAAATGATATCCACGCGTGTATTTGTATAAATCTTCTAAAACTTTTTGATTGTACTTGATTTTGTTGTTCTTAAGGTATTTTTCAAAAAGTGTTTTGTCTAAAGGTGAAGTAGAAACTCTGTCAATAGTCAATCTTTCAGGAAATTGACTAGCCTTAAAGGTTCTACCGATTAGAATTGTTTTGACTTTTTGGAAGGTAGTTAAATGTAGAAGAAAATCAATAATCTCTTTTCTGTTTTCTTCTGTAAGTGCTTCAAATGAGTCTAAAACAATCAAAATAGGTTTTTCAATTGTTGAAAAATATGAGTGAATTTTTTGATTGAAGTTTTCTGACTTGATGTTAGGTCTTACAATAATCTTTTGTGCCTCAAGTTTTTTGAACTCCTCAAAGAAAGTTAGAAAAATGTCATCAAGAATTGTAGTTTCAAAACAGTTATGTTTCAAAACAACTGCATCTTGAGAAAGAAAATTCAAAGAGTAGTTAATTAATTGAACCTTACCTGTACCAAGAAAACCATTCATATAAAGAATGGGGTGTTCATTTTTATAAAACTCATACACCTCTTTAAGTTGCGATTGGTTATTTTCGATAAGGATAGGGTCAATCATTTCACTATTTAGTGACATCAACTCTTTTTCATCTAAAAATATATTTTCGAACTTATATTTCATAAGGATATATTAAACGATTTTAACTTTTTTTGCAAATTGTACCCTAAATAATTGCAAATTTTGTATTTTGATAATACAATGTATATTAATAACAAGGGGAAGACTATGGAATTTTTTAGAAGACACCAAAAGATTATCATTGGTATTATTGCATTTACATTCATTGCATGGACAGTAGGTTTGTTAATGCTTCCACTAATGTTACGATAAGGAAAAGATTTTGAATATTAATTTTTGCAAAAAAGGAATAGTCATGATGCTGTTATTAGTAGTAACAGTAGTTTTTGGTTGTCCTTGCGCAATGGCTGCAAAAGTTAAAACAAAAGAACAAGCTAGACAAAAGATTAATCACTTAAAATGGTTGGAAAGAGTTGAACATAACAAACTTTATAAAAACCAACAAAAACTAGAAAGTACAGCTACAAATTTGGCTAATTCAAAGAACAAATTAAGTTCAACAACAAACGAATTAGCGGCTATGGAAGAACAATTAAGAATAGCAACGAACGAATTTGCAGCGATAGACTTTAGAATGAAATCAAGAATCCGTCAAGTTTATAAATCACAACGTCGCGGATTTTTCGTGTTATTATTGTCTGCTACAGATTTCAATACCTTCTTAGATAGAATGTATTTTGAATCAAAAATCATCAAACAAGATTACCGCAGAATGGCAGCTGCAAGAGCTAAAGCAAAAGAAATTGCTCTTTTAAAATACTCTATTGAAGAGAAAAAACGCGAACTTGCTCACTCAATTAAGACAATCAACTATCAACAACAATCAATTCAAAGAGAAATTGCTCAAAATGAAAATATGATTCATAAATTACGCACAGACCGTGTAGCTTATGAAAAAGCAGAAAAAGAATTGGCTAAACAATCTGCAAGTATCGGTACAATGATTAACAGAAGCTCTCATGGCTCTAATGATATCAAGGTTGCATCAGGATTCATTAAGCCAATTGCAGGTAGAATTACTTCTCCATTTGGTTATAGAACACACCCTATTTTCAATAGCCGTTCTTTCCACTCAGGTGTTGATATCGCAGGTCCTTATAGAGGCTCTGTAAGAGCATCTAACTCAGGTAAAGTTATTTACACAGGTTGGTACGGCGGTTACGGTAAGGTTGTAATCATTGACCACGGTAGAGTTAACGGAAAACAAATTTCAACATTATATGCCCACTTAGATTCAGTTTCTGTTTCAAATGGTGCGTATGTTTCAAAAGGTCAAGTTGTTGGACGTGAAGGTACAACAGGTTACAGTACAGGTCCACACTGTCACTTTGAAGTCAGGGTAAATGGTAAACCTGATAATCCACTAAATTATATATAGAGGTCAAATTAAATTGTTAAATAAATTAAAAAATGTCATAGTGTTAGTCGTTTCAGTGTTTTTAATATCGCCAGCGATAGCGATTGAAGATTCTATTGCGCCTAGTACAGATATAAAAGAATCATACTTTACCGGTGAAACCTTCTTCAAAACTCCATTGCAATTGCAACAAGAACGTGATGAAGAACTTAAAAAGGCTGAACAAGAACATTATAGACAATTTTTACCATACCAACCAGGACTTCCTGGGGTAGCTTCAAGAAAAGTAACTCCACCTATTACAAAATTAAGAAGAAAAATTGTAAAAGCTCATAACGAACACAAGGTTAATAAAGCTAATAAAAAGACAAAATTTGCAGATGCAAACGGAGTTGTTCAAGAGGAAGAAGAAAATGAAGTTCTTCAACAAGAAAAAGAAGATGAAGCAAAAGCTGTAATGAAGTGTAAGGTTATGAAATATAACCCTGACAAAACGCTAGTTGAAGCTGTTGGTGGCGTTGAAATTACAATTCCTGCTCAAAATGTTGTAATGACTGCGGATAAAATGACTTTTAACCAAGTTACTAATATTATTGAACTTTTCGATGATGTAAAAGTTGTTAAAGCCGGTAATGAAGTATTTGGCGACTATATGAAGATTAACTTGAATGAAGAATCAGGTGTATTGGATAACTTGCGCGCATCTCAATATGTGTTTGATATTCAAGCTGAACATGGTTATATGTTTGGGGACGATATCTTAACAACAAACGGTAAAATTTCATCAAGCTACGACAAGATTGTATCAATGTACACTTCAGGTTTTGGTACTGATATTCAAAGAATGATTTTGCCAGAAGAAGAAATGAAATTCTTAGTTACAGACATTAAAGATAATAAAATGGTTGTAAAAGTTAAAGAATTGAACATTTCTGCTAAAAAATCACATGATAAAGTTCAAGTAAAAGGTCTGAAGGTTTATACAAGAAGTGGTAAAAAAGTTGTTTCACTCCCTTCAATGACTTTCTATACAAACAAAGAACACGATTACGTTGAAGGTAACTATCCAGAACTAGGTTCGTTCCCTAACTTTGGTATGTTCTTAGGACCTGGGGTTGTTTTAGAAACTCCATTTGGTTCAACTTTGAAACTTATCCCAACAATTAACTATTACAAAAAATTAGGCTTTGGTGGTATTGCAAGATTTAAGAGCGGTACAAACCAAACTGATATCGCTTATAGTTCAGCAAAAAGCACATACTACATCAAAGGTTATCAAAGACTAGATGAAAACTTATTGTTCCAATATGGTGCAAATTCATATATGAATGAATGGTTTATGGGACAATCTTGGTTAGGCTATGGTGGTGAATTACTTTATGAAAAAGGATACACTCACCAAGACTTTTTGTATGAAAAAGCTAACTTGACTTTTAGACATAGATTTTCAGGCGGTTTCTTTAGAGCTAATGATAAAAAAAGAAACCATGAAGAATATGAAGATATTGATGGTCACATGAGTACTTTGAGATTAAAATATATGGCACAAATCGACCAAACCTTGTTATCATTGGGTAAAACTTATAATCAAAATGACCACTCTATGACAAAAGATGATATTAAATTTTTGACATTTAACCTTGTTGCAGACGGTTCAGCTGCTGTTTATGGTACAGGTGATACTCAATTTATTGGTAGAATTGGTCCACGATTAACAACACAATACAAGTTATGGCGTCAAGAATTAGGATATTATTTATCAGCTTATGATGATCATACACCATTCCGTTCAATGGATGCTTATAGATATGGTAAATCTAATGTGTACTTGAGAGAATATGTTAGATTGCACAAGTATTTAACTTTAGGTTTATATGGTTCTTATAAATTGTCAAACGACTTAGATTATGACTATCAATCAGATAAAGATTCAGCTCTAAGAGAAGCCTCTATTTATGTTGCAATTGGTCCTGATGATTGTAAGTTAAACTTGGGTTATGACTTTATTAGACAATATACATACTTTGGTGTATCGATGGCAATGAATACAAAAGGAACTCAAATTGAATATGATAGAATGCACATAAAAAATGGTGATAAACTAGGTGAAACAGACGATGAATTAGTAAAACGTCCAGATACAAGTTTTAAAGCTCCTGCAAACCCAAACAAAGCAAAAGCTGTTGTAACACCATTACAAGATAAATCAACATTGATGCAAGGCGAACATATTTAATTTTCTGTTAACTTTTCAAATAACAAATAAAACACAATGTCATGCTGAACTTGTTTCAGCATCTTGCAGATATTCAAATAATAAATAAATTTTATTTTTACACTTGAAAATGTGTAAAAAATAGTTTATACTTAATAAAAAGGAGAGACTTTATATGGCTAAAATTGATGAAAATGAAGCCCTTCAATATTGCGGGGGGGGGGTAAACACTAGTAGTAACGCGTGTTTTAGGCTTTGTGGATTGAAGGCTAATTTAACGCTTTTGTTGCGTAGAATAACAAATACAATTCTATGTCACCATTTTGATAAGTCAAATAAAGCCTTATGTCACCCTGAATTTATTTCAGGGTCTCAAGGACATGAGATGTTGAAACAATTTAAGCATGACATTAAGTTTGGACACACTTTCAAAAAAGCCTTCGCCTTCACCCTTGCAGAAACTTTAATCGTAATGGGTATCATTGGTGTGGTTGCCGCATTGACTATTCCAAACTTGAATTCATCAACCGCAGACAAAGAAAAAGTTGCGAAATTACAAAAAGTATATTCTAACCTTAATGATGCTTATGGCAGAGCTACTGCTGTATATGGACCACTTGAAGATTGGTTTATTAACGATACAACTGCAACCGCACAATCAACAAGATTTGCGGAACGGATTCAAGAATTCTTAAAAGTTTCTAAAGATTGTGGAAAAACCGGAACTAATTGTTTTGCTAATAACTATACCTATCTTAGAGAAAGCTCAGCTATAGGAGTTCTAGATAATACAAGTAATTATGTTATTTTAGCAGACGGTGCAGCTTTAAAGATGCATGCTGCAGGAAATACTAAAAGCGCAGATTTTTGGGTTGATTTAGATGGCAAAAAAGGTTCAAATAAAAACGGAAAAGATTTATTTCTATTTGAAGTTAGTACCGAAAAAGGTGTTATCCCTGATGATATGTTGGGATACGATTACAACGATACTAACGAGGGTTGTTTCAATAATGGTTATTGTACAAAATGGGTAATCAATTTTGGTAATATGGATTACTTAAAGACAGACAAAACGGGTAAATGCCCGAATGGCAAAGTATTAAATGGTACTACTGTGACAACATGTAAGTAACGTTAATTACTCTTTCAAAATTTTTATTTCAGACGAAAGGACGTAGGTTTTTATAACCTTTGTCCTTTCTTTTTTGATATGTTTTATAGGAGGAGTTTGATAAGTTCGTTTCACACCTTCATTATATTTTATTTTTGTAAAGTTATAACCTACTACTTGTAGCGTTTTGAGTTATTTTTTGCTAGAATAAAACTTGGTTACTGGTACGAAATATGAATATAAAACAAAAAACAACACTAATTATAGTGATTATAATAGCTGTAATTTCACTGTTAATTGTAAATGCGTGGAATGCAACGAGGGGAGAATCAGACGGAGTAAAAACATACGCCGTAGCTTTGGAATATTATAAAGCTGAGGATTATCACAAAGCATACAAAGCCTTTGGTAATGTTCCTTCTAATTCAACTCTAAAGTCTGCTGCGATTTATCGTCAAGCAAAATGTGCTGAGTTTATGCAATCACCAAAACTTACGCAAAAACATTACAGACAGTTGATTAGAAGATATCCCGATTTTACTTTATCAGTAAGAATAAAATATTTGTTGACTCAAAATATTTATCTGATATTTCATTTTCTAATAATGATTATGTGC
>ERZ808286.1100-NODE-1100-length-14381-cov-3.709619_pt1 | contig 14381 bp, 8 predicted proteins | sample MGYA00521276_ERZ808286 | MGnify/ENA primary metagenome ERZ808286 (study PRJEB31516, sample SAMN03275607) | gut metagenome | biome: mammalia-associated habitat; material: feces | host: Papio cynocephalus | place: Kenya | collected 2012-08-01 ... | reverse complement strand
TCGCCCAAACGCGCGTGGCTCGAATTTGTGGTGACGGGACGCGCAAAGGCAAAAATAAGACAGTCTATCAAAGAACTGGAACTGAAAGAAGGCGCAATAGCCCGCGAACAGTTGGAACGGACTTTCAGAAACCGCAAGATAGAATTGGAACCGACTCTGTTGAACCAAACAGTAAAGAAACTGGGATACAAGGAGCTGAACCTGTTTTACAAAGACCTGGCCAACGATGATTTGGACATTGAAAAAGTGCTGGAGGCCTATGACTACGTCTATAAAAAAGAGACGTTCCAACTCGAAAGGGCCGAGGTGCACAGCGCGGAGGAATTTACCAACGAACAGGAACAAGCGTGGGCACACGATGACAATGTATTGGTCATCGACAAAAATCTGAAAGGCGTGGACTACTCTTTGGCCAAATGCTGCAACCCTATTTACGGTGACGAAATCTTTGGGTTTGTCACCGTAGACAAAGGCATCAAAATCCATCGCACCAACTGTCCCAACGCACACGCCCTGCGTGAACGCTTCGGCTATCGCATCGTGAAAGCCCGCTGGGCCGGACAAGGGACAACGGACAACAAGTATCCCATAGTGCTGCGCATTGTGGGCAACGACGATCTGGGAGTGGTCAACAACATCAGCTCCATCATCAGTAAAGAAGAAAAAATCAACATGCGCTCATTCAGCATCGATACCAACGATGGATTGTTCTCGGGCAGTCTGACACTGATGGTGGGCAACCTGACAGCGCTCGACTCGATCATAAAGAAGCTGAAGACAGTAAAGGGCGTGAAAAATGTTACACGCGGCTAAATCGGCGGTATGCATCGTCTTATGGTGCTTTGCCGCAACATCATTGGCGGCACGCAAGGACAAGATACAGCCGATTATCGAAAAAGTCTACTCCTACACCACGGTCAACCAATTGGAAATAGGCCGTTATGAGTCGGAAATGTATCTGAAATTCTGTATCGACAACGAACGCAGGAACATTGGCATGCGCCTCATTCCATTTATCGGAAAACAAGAGAGAGGCAAACGCTCATATCTGGGCGAAAGCATCGTCAGATATACGTATGCGGCTCCGGGCATCACGGACAGAAAGGAAATTGCCTTTTACAGCACAATGCCCTACATCCACAGCTTGAAAGACGTATTTATCGCGAGAACAAACATTTCAATCTATTCGTCCGCTCTTCTGGGCGACAAACTCCTGTCGCCCATGAACCGTAAGAACAAGGCTTTCTACAAATACAAGAAAGCATATTCCTATACAATGAACGGCAAAAAGGTGACACGTATCAGGATTATCCCGAAAGTGCTCAACATGCAGCTGGTAAAGGGCTATATGGATGTGGAAGAAGAAAGCGGACGGGTAAAGACTTTCCACTGTGAATACAACTATAACACCCAACGGAGCGCGGCTACCGTTGAAATGGGTGAAAGCGGACTGGCCTCGCTTCTGCCCAAAAGCATGGATATCGTTTCGGGATACCGATTCCTGAAAAACAGCTCACAATATCGCCTGCTCGTCGATTTTAACTACAGTTCAATTGAACCTTACAAGAAAGAAAACATAGAAAAAACGCTCAAACGAAACGGGCATGACCTGACTTATATGTATAAGCTGAACACTGATACCACCGCAACGGAACACAGCACGACCTATTTTGACCATAAGCGCACTGTTGCCCTGACAGCCAAAGAAGATTCCATACTTAAAGAATTTCTTTCCACGCAAGCCGGAAAAGACTCGCTGAAAACCATAGGCCAAGACAAACAACACAGACAAAACAGGAAAATAAATATCGAAGACATGTTTCTGGGAAGCCATTATGTGCATGTAGGACTGCACAAACTGGTGCGCATACCACCTGTCATATCTCCCTCTATGGTTGAATGGAGCAACCGCAAAGGATTGTCGCTAAGAACAAAACTGCAATTCAGAAGCGAACAGGAAAACGGAGAGAATCTGGTGGCCAACCTGCACTTGGGCTACAATTTCAAACGAAAGGAATTCTATTGGAAAACACCGACATATATACTCTTCGCTCCCCGCCACAACGGCACATTGCATCTCGAAATGGGCAACGGCAACCGAATATACAACAGCACGCAGGCCGAAGAGGTGCGTGAACGCCTGTCGAAAGACATGCGCTACGATTCACTGCTCACTGTGTTCAACCAATATGCATTCAACTACTACAACGATTTATATGCCAAGGCCGCACTATCGTATGAGCTTCTGAACGGATTGACAACCAGGCTCGGACTTGTATATCACGAAAGAAAACTGATAGGCTGGAACGAAGAAGCAGGCAAAAACGGAATCGACAAAAGATATCGCAGCATGGCACCCAATGTGTACCTGGAATGGACACCGGGACAATATTTCTATCGCGAAGGAAACAGCAAAAAAGTAATCTTCAGCAAATGGCCGACATTTTCGGCTGAATATGAAAAAGGAATCACTGCCTTGAACTGCCACAACAAATATGAACGGTGGGAATTGGAAGCCAAGCACAGAATAGACCTCTATGCTCTGCGCAAACTCTACCTGCGGATAGGTGGAGGCCTTTACACGGACAAAAGCAATACACACTTTGTTGATTATTCAAATTTCCATTACAGTTCACTGCCTAATTCTTGGGATGACAGCATGAACGGACAATTTGAATCGCTCGACTCACGGTGGTATAACGAATCGGAATACTATGCCAGAGCATGCGCTTCCTATGAATCGCCCATGCTACTGTTCTCATGCGTCAGACCATTGACACAATATATCAAACGCGAAAGAATTTATTGCAATCTGCTCTCGGTACATGCCTTGAACCCCTATACTGAAATCGGTTACTCGATAGCTACACACCTCTTCGACATAGGTTTGTTCATAGGCTCGGCAAACAGAAAATCGATCAGCTTCGGATGGAGCTTCGCCTTGAAAATATTTGAAGACTGACACGCAAATGTCCGGCAAGAAGCATCCGGGCAAAATCAAAACCGCCCTTGCTTCTGCAAAGGCGGCCTTAATCTCTAACCAAAATTATCGTACATTATCGATTCTGGCTCCACGCCAAGCGAATCGAGCATCTGAGTGACAGCTTTTGACATGGGACCGGGACCACACATATAGTATTCTATGTCCTCGGGCGCTTCATGATTCTTCAAATAGGTATTATACATGACTTCATGCACAAAACCTGCGGTATAAGGCACTCCCGCTTCGTCGGCACGCGGATCCGGACGGTCGAGAGCCAAATGGAAATGGAAATTGGAATACTCCTTTTCCAATTCGTGAAAATCGTCTATGAAAAAAGCCTCGCTCAATGAACGCGCACCATAGAAATAATGCATCTCGCGGTCGCGCACATGGAGCGTGCGAAGCATATGCATAATCTGACTGCGCAACGGTGCCATGCCGGCACCGCCGCCAACCCAAATCATCTCGCGCTTGGAATTGAATATAGGGTGGAAATCTCCGTATGGGCCGCTCATAATCACTTTGTCACCGGGCTTGCGGCTGAAGATATAGGACGAAGCTATTCCGGTAGGCACATCTTGGAAACCGACCTGCGGACGAGGCTTGAACGGAGTGGTGGCAATACGCACCGTCAACGTGATACGGTCGCCCTCGGCAGGATAATTGGCCATGGAATATGCACGAACCGTAGCCTCAGGATTGTGAGCCTTCAAACTGAAGATGTTGAACTTCTGCCAAACAGGAAGATACTCTTCGCCAATATCGTTCTTGTCAAAATCCTTATCGTAATCGATGGTATCATATGCAGGTATTTTAATTTGCGCATACGAACCGGGTATGAAATCCATGTGTTCGCCCGGCGGCAAAGCCACAATGAATTCTTTTATAAACGAACTGACATTCTTGTTACTGATAACTGTACATTCCCATTCTTTGACGCCCAGGACACTGTCGGGCACTGCAATCTCAAGATCGCCTTTCACCTTGCACTGGCAACCAAGCCTATAGTGATCAAGGATTTGACGGCGCGTAAAGTGCTGCTTCTCGACATCAAGAATCTCGCCTCCGCCAGAAAGAACTTGGCATTTGCATTGACCGCAAGAGCCCTTTCCTCCGCATGCAGACGGCAAAAAAACACCTTGCTCGGACAAAGTGGAAAGCAAACTCCCTCCTTGCGGAACTGTAAAGGTCTTTTTCCCGTTTACGGTGATTTTAACTTTGCCGCTCGGCAAAAGGTAGCGCTTTGCAACAAGTAGTATTAAGACCAAAACAAGGATAATGGCCAAAAAAACAATGATGCTTGCTAAGATATAATTGAAATCCATACAGTTTGTGTTTTCTTATATTTTCAGTCCAGAGAAGCACATGAAAGCCATGGCCATCAAACCAACAGTAATGAAAGTAATTCCCAATCCCTGGAAAGGACGCGGAACTATGGTATAGGCCATCTTTTCGCGCACTGCTGCCAAGCCGACAATGGCAAGCAGCCAACCAATTCCAGACCCAAGCGCATATATAAGGGCATCGACCACGCCTCCTATATACTGCGAGCTTGTAGGCGCCAACTCTATGCGCTGCTGCATGAAGAGCGAGGCACCCATAATGGCACAATTTACGGCTATAAGCGGAAGAAATATGCCGAGAGCGCTGTATAAGGCCGGTGAAAAACGTTCAACCAACATCTCTACCAGTTGGGTGATTCCTGCAATGACTGCAATGAATAAGATGAACGAAAGATAACTGAGGTCTATGCCCATGATACCGCCGTTCAGAACTTTGACTTGCAACAGATAATTGACAGGAACCGTGACGAGCAATACAAAAGTCACGGCTACTCCCAAGCCCAGCGAAGTCTTTACGTTCTTGGATACTGCCAAATAGGAGCACATCCCAAGGAATGAAGCAAATATCATATTGTCCACAAAAATGGAGCGGACGAACAAGCTTATCGAATGTTCCATATTTCTTGTCTTTCTAAAGTTCTTTGTTACGATTGATATGACGATGAAGAGCTATTATGCAGCCAAGTATGATGAGTGCCATTGCCGGCATTGTCATCATACCGTTATCGGAATAGCCCATGTCGTAGAAAGTTTGCGGTATGATACGATAGCCAAGCAGGCTGCCACTACCTAAAAGTTCGCGCACAAAACCAACGATTACCAGGATGTAGGCATAACCGAGGCCGTTGCCCAATCCGTCAAGGAAGCTGCTCCAAGGTCCGTTCATCATGGCAAAAGCTTCAAGACGGCCCATCAGAATACAATTGGTTATTATGAGGCCTACATATACTGAAAGTTGCACGCTGACATCGTAAGCAACGGCTTTGAGCAGGATGCTTACGATTGTCACCAATGCAGCCACGACTACGAGCTGTATAATGATTCGGATTCGACTGGGTATGGTTTTGCGAATTAATGATACGATAACGTTGCTCAGTGCTACTATCACCGTTACGCACAGTCCCATAACGATAGCGGGTCCAAGTTGAGAGGTTACAGCCAAAGCCGAGCAGATACCAAGAACCTGTATGGCGATGGGATTGTTCAAATTGAGCGGAGCGAGAAAGGCTTCCTTATTTTCTTTTGAAAACATTTTACTCATGATTGCTTCACTATAATGTTGGTTTTTGTTTCTGATGCAGGAAGTTTCGATAGTTGGCAAGGCCTTCTTGCAGCATGAGGCTTACGCCATCGCTTGTAAGGGTTGCTCCGGTGATGCCGTCACATTGTACTGAGGGGTCTTGCACTTTGCCGTTCTTAACTACTGCCAGATCTATCTTATCCGACCCGGGCTTTGAGATGTGCTTCCCTACAAATTGCTGTTGGAATTCTGCTTCGGTGATACGTGCGCCGAGACCGGCTGTTTCGGATTGGTGACTGAAGTAAACGCCATAGACAGTGAGCAAATCGGAATTAAGAGCTATATACCCCCATATTGCACCCCACAGTCCTTTTCCAACGAGTGGAAACACGTATTTGAGCCCTTCGTTACCCGGAGCAATCCTACATACATAGATTGGCAGACGATTGGGGCCGATTTCTTTCATACTCAGTGCGAATCCATCCTTATCGTGCTGCTTGCCATCGGCAATTACTTTTGCTTCGGAATTGATTATCTGGTCGGCTTGTATTACTTTTTCGTAGCGCGCTTCGACTTCACCGTTTTTGAGTCCGCGAATATTCAAAGATGACAGTATTTGTTTTTTCTTGTCTATGCGTTCGTTGGCTTTCGACTGTGGTTCGAGTACTTTTGATACGAAAGCGAGCAGGAATGCAACTATGACTACTACTACTGAAGCGTAGATGATAGTATATGTATTGCTGTTTGTATTGATTGCCATGGTATTATTTTTTTAGTTTTGCACGATTTGCACGTTTGCTAATATTGCGGTCTACCACAAAGTAGTCAATAAGAGCTGCAAAGATGTTCATCAGCAGGATCGCCAGCATCATGCCTTCAGGATAGCCGGGATTCAATACGCGGATTAGGATGGCAAAAAAGCCTATCAGAAAACCGTAGATATATTTTCCGGTTTCTGTACGTGCTCCCGTAACAGGATCGGTAGCCATGAATACGGCTCCGAAGCAGAAGCCTCCTAAAAAGATGTGTTCATACCAGGGTATCGGAGTCATGCCGGCGGCTGAGAACGCGTATGCTGTCAACGCTCCTCCAACGAAGACGCTAAGCATTGTTTTCCAGCTTGCTATGCCACTCCACAATAATATCATTCCTCCTATGGCTATGGCTATGACACTGGTTTCGCCAACGCTTCCCGGTATCAAACCAACAATCATATCTTGCAGCGATGCCGTCACTTGCTGTCCGCCCGACACCTGTCCTAATGGGGTTGCAAATGTTGCGGCATCAGGCAAAACATTACCTAATCCGAACACTTGATCTTTGGCTATCCAAACAGAATCGCCCGACATTTTGGTAGGATATGCAAAAAAGAGGAATGCACGTGCCGCCAAAGCCACGTTGAAGATGTTCATACCTGTCCCGCCAAAGAGCTCTTTTACCAATATCACGCTGAAAGCTATTGCCAAAGCCATCATCCACAGCGGACACTCGATAGGGAGTATCAATGGCATCATCAGTCCCGTCACAAGGTAGCCTTCCTGTATTTCTTCGTGCTTTACCTGAGCGAAGATAAATTCTATGCCCAGCCCCACGACATAGGATACTACGATTTTCGGAAGCAATTGCAGGAATCCGTAAGCGAACATCTCAAAAAATGTTCCCTCTGTGCCGGCAGCATGATAGTTTTGATAGCCGATGTTGTACATACCGAAAAGCATGGCAGGCAGCAGGGCTATAACTACGATAGACATGATGCGTTTCGAGTCTATGGAATCATGTATGCTGACTCCACCACGTGCCGATGTTGCATTGGGTATGAGGAGGAATGTTTCCATTCCTTCGTATACCGAATGGAATGCCTGCAGTTTTCCACCCTTTTCAAACTGAGGGCGTATCTTGTCGAAATAGTTTTTTATTATATTGCTCATATTTCTCTACGTATTATGCCATTTCTTTGCGCAGCATGTCGAGTCCTTCGCGAACTATGCGCTGCAATTCCAATTTGGATGAATCCACAAATTCGGCCACAGCAAAATCTTCTGGTGCCACTTCGTAGATTCCCAACTGCTCCATACGGTCAATATCGCCCACTATGATGGCTTTTATCAGATAGCCGGCATAGATATCCATGGGGAATACCTTGTCGTATTCTCCACTCATGATGATGTGACGCTGTCCGCCTTTGATGCGCGCATCTAAGTTGTAGCTTTTTTTGCCTTGCAACCAACTGAAATAGGATCGGCTCGTAGAATACTGCTGTAGACGAGGGCGTATCCAGCCGAGTATTTCGTTGATGTCATCGCCTTCGGGAATAGCGCACACTTCCGTGTTGTGTGCACCCAGATAGCAGTTCAATCCTGTTTTGTTGCCCACAAGCGGATTTCCATTAATGATTCTCACATGCTCGGTTGTTTTCAGTTTTCCGGCGAGCAAATCAGACAAGGCAGTGCCGATGCGTACATCAATATACGAAGGTTGGGATATTTCAGAGCCTGCCACTGCTATTGTACGGGTCAGATCAACCTTTCCCAGCTTGAAAGCACGGCCTATGAAGATGACTTCTTCAGCGCCCACAGTCCACACAACGTCGCCCTTGTTGATGGGGCAAAGATGATTGATTTGCACTCCTACACAGCCCGACGGGTTGGGACCGTTGAACACGGTAATTTCCGCATGGTCGGTTTTGGTAAAAGCTGCGCCCACTTCATCGGGTGATATATTCAGATATACTTTTGCCAAACGCGACAACACTTCTACTCCGGCCAGGAACATTGCTTCCTGCCCTTTTACCACGTAATTGAAGTCGGCTGCAAGCGGCATTTTTGAAAATGCCGATACGAAGATGGCCTTTGGCTTGTCGGTAGGTATGGCCGTGATGTCATACGGGCGACTTTTTATAAAGGCGAACAAGCCTGTTTCGAGCAAATGAACCAACACTTCATCTGACGACATGCCTGATGGCGACTTGATGCCAAAATCCTTTTCATCGTCCTTTCCGTCTGCTTCAATCTGTATATCCAACACTTTGCGGCGCTCTCCGCGATTGACACATTTAACGATGCCACTGACCGGTGAAACTACTTTCAACCTTTCGTCTTGTTTGCTTACAAAGAGTGCATCGCCGGCCTTGACCGTGTCGCCTTCATGTACGATAACCTTAGGCTTGATTCCGTAAAAATCGTCGGGAACTATCGCATATAATTTTCCCGCAACGGCTTCCGCTTTGACAAGATCGGCTTCGCCTTGTAGGCGTATGTCCAATCCTTTGTGCAATTTGATTTCTCTTGCCATATATAATGGGTTGGCGAATTAAGTTACTATTCAACCCTGCAAAGTTAACCATTTTTCAGTAAATGCCCGCGTTTGACAAACGAGAAAGTGGCAGCAAGCCTTTGCTTGTTGCCACTTTCTAAATATTTGAGCATTCAAAATGCCACTTTGACTACTTGGCCTTACTTTTTAGCATCACCGAGTTCCACTGCATAGGCCAGATTGCGCCCACTTTGCGATTTGGCTCTAATCAAGAGTACACGATCGGTACTCATGTTGGCAGCTTTGACTATTTCATGAAATTCGTCTACGGTGTTTACTTTCTTATTATTAACTTCAAGAATGATAACGCCTTTTGTAACACCGGCGTCTTTCATCTTTCCGTTGGTCACCGCGCTTACAAGCAATCCGCCGTTAAGGGCAAGCTCACGCTTCATTTCTGCAGGAACCGGCTTTAGTACTACTCCCAGGCTGTTGGGATCGACTTCGGTCACCTTGTCAGTAGTTCCTTGCTCGTTGCGCAGGGTCAGACTCTTTGTTATGCTTTTCTTGTTACGCAGGAATGTCACGCTGACCTTGTCGCCCGGTTTGTGCTTGATCAACTCTTCTTGCAGTTCGGCCATTTTGGTTACTTTCACACCATCCACAGCAGTAATGACATCGCCTTTTTCCAAACCGGCTTCGGCTGCAGCACCATCGGCAGGAACTTCGTTGACATAGACTCCTTCATTGGTCCCGAGATCTATGTCCTTGCCGTTATCTTTTTCACGGTCGATATAGTCGGTCACGTCACCTCCCACAATGCCGATGATGGCACGTTGAACGGTACCGTATTTCTTTAAGTCAGACACAACCTTATTCATGATGGTGGTAGGGATAGCAAAGCCATAGCCCGAATAGGAACCTGTCTGCGAATAGAGCATGGCATTTATGCCTACGAGCTCACCTTTTGCGTTTACCAACGCACCACCCGAGTTTCCCTGATTAATGGCGGCATCGGTCTGAATAAACGATTCCACACCGTTGGCATACAGACTGCGAGCCTTTGCACTTACTATACCTGCCGTCACGGTGCTTGTCAAGTTGAAAGGATTTCCTACTGCCAACACCCATTCGCCAATCTTCAGTTTGTCACTGTCGCCAATGGGAATGGCCGGCAGATTGTTCGTTTCAATCTTGATGAGAGCAAGGTCGGAATTTTTGTCGGTACCTATAATGCGTCCCTTGAATTCACGGTTGTCGTTCAGCTTCACCATTATTTCGTCGGCATTGGCCACTACGTGATTGTTGGTCACGATATAGCCGTCCGACGATATGATGACGCCCGATCCTGAACCTTTGCGCACTTGCTGTCGCTGCTGGCTGCCGCCACCGCCATTACCAAAGAAATCGCCAAAGAAATCGTCCCATGGCGAACGCGGCATAGCCGACTGCTGCGGCTGGGCATTCTGAGTTACCTTTATATACACGACACTGTTTACAGCACTTTCGGCTGCACCTGTGAGGTCGACCAGACCTGTCGGTGCACTTACCTGAACAGGAGCCTTTGCATTCAAGGCATTAATGCCTGCAAACAAAGCTGCTACGCTCAAACCGATGCAAGCCACATGGGCTGCGATGTTCAATCTCATTCTTGTCATTGCATTCATGATTATTATGGTTATACAATTTGTCCTTTTTGCAAAAGTACAGGTCACACGCTGTATGAAAGCTCTGAGCCGCGTAAAAAAGCATAGAATAGCTTTCGTTTAATTAAACCGAGCGCATTATTAACGCTGATTCGGCTGACTGCCTACAGCTCTTGTTCACTGCTTTATGCTTCCAAACAAATAGTGTGCCATAACGCAAAACACAAGCCAAAGAGCTTCAAAAGGACTTTTTCAGAATGCAAATCAACACAAATCCGTATATTTTAGTTCATTTGCAAGCGGAACGAACTCAATTCGTCCCGCTCTATTGGGGAAAATTTGCTGGATTCCACATCCGACTTCTTCACATCATACGACAGATTTCATGTTTGGCCACCCGATTTTCTCCTTGAAAAGATCCCAAAGGCCTCGGCCTGCGTCCTCGGCGTACATACACAGGCTATCGCTATCAAGCCGGCCACAGTGACCATCTTCCAACTTTTACTCGTTTCACCATCAAATGGAAATGGTAGGGATTTGATAGCCATTATTACCATATCATAAGCAACGCATTCACAACTTAGCACGCGCGCAACCAAACACAAGAAGCTGCAATATAGTATGTTGGAATCTCTAATATACTATATGAGAAGTTGCGATATACTATATGAAAGACTCACACATACTATATGAGAGGTTGTAACATACTATATGAGAAGTTTCCGAATACTTTATTGAAAGTTACTACACAGTATATTGTCTTTTCCTGATTTTAATAGACAGTTTTTATATTGATAAACTGATTCAATAGACACTTCTTGTGATTTCCTCCTGAAAAGGTTGTCATATCCGCAAAATGGCTACTGAAAAGAAGGACAGACAGAATCTTGACAAATCCCCGAATAGTATGTAGCAGATTCCAATTACACGACCAAGGACGACAGCATCACAAAACATTTTTTAGAAGACGTATTAACTCAAATCACTATAATTTAGTACATTTGCAAGCGGAACGGATTTAAATCGTCCCGCATTTATTGGAAAAAAGAGGCGTTATGCTTATCTTGTAAGACGAAAACCTGAGAAATTTTCAAATAACACAAGGAGACAGCATGATGGTTCTCACGCTATAGCGTGGGCTGTCATAACTATATCTGTGTTATTAGGTTTTCTCAGGACCTTCGTCTTAAGGTGTAGCAAAAGCAGCTCTACGCTTCTAAACTTTAAAAAGGTCTTCGTAGCAGCTGGAAGACCATAAATTAGAAATGGCATGAAAAGAAATTTGTTCATTCTTTCTGTACTACTACTAATTTCTGCAAAAATAAGAGCAGAAATAGTTTTACAAGGTTCATTAAAGTACAATGTCGATGTTGATGCCGATACGGCTATAGTTTGCGGGTATTCGTCAATACCAAATGACGGTCTTTTAAAAATTCCTGATAAAATAGAATCTTCAGGGAAAGTATACCGTGTAACAACTATAAAATCATACTCTCTACAAGATTGTATGGAACTAACCGAAATATTCATCCCAGCAAGTATTTTATACATTGAAAAGCTGGCATTTGCCAATTGCATCAATCTGGAAACGTTGACATTTGAAGATTCTAAACAGTTACTCAATATTGACAAGAGTTGCTTGGATAATGTGCCTTTTACTACAATCAAAATAGGGCGTCCTATTTCTTCAGCAATTTGCAAAGGAAATAACAAGCTAAGAAATGTCATTTTAGGAACTAGCATAAAAAGCATCAAAGAAGAAGAGTTTTTCGGATGTATTTCATTAGAATCCATTAATTCTCAATCTATTGAAAGCATAGAAAACAGTGCATTTAAAAATTGTTCATCATTGACCATGCTCAAAATGTCCAATTTAACGACCATCAAACGGAGTGCATTTGAAAACTGTATTTCGTTGGAAACAGTAGATTTACCAAACGTTACAACTATCGGCAATGAAGCATTCTACAATTGCCCAAAGTTATCAACTATTGATTTGCCAAAAGCCATAGCCATTGCACCAGCAGCTTTTGCAAGCACAGGATTAAAATCAGTCAATATTCCATCGCTTCGTAAAATAATGGAGAGAACCTTTCTTCATTGTGTGAAATTGACAGACATAACATACTCAAATAATCTGCAAAAGATAGGCAACGGTGCTTTCGCGAACTGCGGTTTTGAGTATCTAAAGATACCAAACTCATGCAAAGAAATCCATGATGGAGCATTTAGCTCATGCCATAATTTGAAAGAAATCTATCTGCCAGATTCTTGTACGAGCATTGGGAAAGGTGTTTTCTCAGATTGTAGCAGTTTAGAACTTATAAAACTACCAAATGAAATGATTGAAATTCGAGAAAAGTTATTCTCAGATTGTAGTAAACTAAAAGAAATCGTTCTACCATCAAAATTACGATTCATAAAAACAAATGCATTCTTTAATTGTAATGAAATAGCATACTTAGATTTCTCAAATACACAATTGACAAGTATCGATGATTTTGCTTTTAATAGTTGCTCGTCATTAAAAAAGGCTGTTTTTCCATCAACATTCTGCAGTATAGGAAAACATGCATTCAAATCATGTACAGCTCTTGATGAAATCATAGGCCTTGAAAATGTCTCATATATTGAAGCCTTGGCCTTTGATGATACACCATGGTACAATCATAATTTTACTACAAATGGCAATGTAATTATAGGAAAAACATTATACAAACATATTGGGAAATTTAATGGCGACAAATTTGTTATTCCTGAAAAAATCGTTTCTATATCACCTACAGCACTAAAAGAACAGCCATTCAAAACCATTGTTTTCCCAAAATCCTTGAAAATCATAGGCAATGATGCTTTATCAAATTGCGTAAATCTTGTAGCATTGACCATACCAGAACATGTGTCAACAATTGGATCACAGTCTGGATGTACAAGTCTTATTAGTCTGCGTGTTATGAGTGATAGCTCTACTTACAAAAGCGACTTTAGTGCATTCAACGATTCGCCTATCAAAACCCTTTATTTAGGAAGAAACACCTATAGCTTTATTGAAACAACGTCATTAGAACGCATTACCATCTCTAAATGGGTTAAAAGCTTGAAAAGCAACTGCTTTTCAAAATGTAAAAATCTAACAGACTTAGAAATCGAAGACAGTACGGAACCTATAGATTTGTGCGACTTACTTATGACGAATGTGAAAAATCTGTATTTAGGACGCGATATCGCAAACTATAAATATAACAACAGTAACAACTTCCGTAGCATAGAGAATCTTTCAATGAGTAAACTGGTAACGCGGATACCAGAATATTTATTTTCAGGAGCCAAGAACTTAAAGAGAATAAAATTACATGACGGATTGCAGGCTATTGGTTCCTGTGCGTTTGAAAACTGTGGAATTGAAGAATTAGTCATACCCAATTCTATTATAAGTCTTGGAATAACTAAAGAAAATGAGATTTTAAATGGATCACCTGCATTTTCAAATAACCCATTGAAAAAGCTGGTAATCGGAAAGGGGCTGACTATAATACCTGGTTGGACATTTGTAAATCATCAGTTAGACACATTGGAAATTCCTTCAAACATTAAGTTTGTGGGTGAAAATGCTTTTTTAAGCAATAGTGCAAAAACTGTAAAGCTAATTCTTCATGAAGGTCTTAAAAGAATTTGGGAAGGAGCTTTTGCATTTAAGACCGATTCTGTGATTATACCTTCTACAGTAGACGGTAATATATTCGGTATGATGCCAAGTTTTAACTGCAAATATGCAGAAATACGTTCAAAGGTTCTACCCGGCTTCTTCCAATCTACTGGTATTGAAAATATTGTTTTGTCAGACAACGTGGAAGAAATCTGTGAAAATGCACTTTGGTCTTGCCGTAAACTTAAGAAAATCGTTTTACCGAAAAACT
>ERZ808286.1099-NODE-1099-length-14385-cov-5.738102_pt1 | contig 14385 bp, 10 predicted proteins | sample MGYA00521276_ERZ808286 | MGnify/ENA primary metagenome ERZ808286 (study PRJEB31516, sample SAMN03275607) | gut metagenome | biome: mammalia-associated habitat; material: feces | host: Papio cynocephalus | place: Kenya | collected 2012-08-01 ... | reverse complement strand
CTGAGGGAGTAGATATAGCAAAGGTATCGTAAAACTCAGACTTTTTTAGAAAAAAGGGATCACCTGCAAAAGTGTGTGGATTGATATACTAAACCAATCATCTTATCGTTCTTTTTAAAATAAAGCCTGAAAAGATGAAAGAATATATAGCACTTGCAACTTGTATCCTACCAGAAGGAATGTTAGATTGGTTTAATCTGAAAGATGTGCGTCTTACTTCGAACAATGGTAAGACCTCAATCCACATATATCTTGATGAAAATGAGAAAATTCCGGTGCCTATAGGCAAGATTCCGTAGATGAGAAGCGTCCTTCTAGATAGGGTATGCTCCCCTCACGAAAGCGATCATACCGGCACCGGATGACATCTAAGTCGATGGAAAAATATGACCTTGACGATGTTTGCCATAAAGCCCACCAAGATGCAGCTTATCCATCACGCTATCCATCACGATTCGGGGTTATCCATCACGATTTTGGGGATTATTACTCTTGTTTTCTAACTACTAAATACTTCCATCCATCATTAAATCGCTTGCGCTTGATGCCATTAATCTGGGATAGCTGACGACCAAAGGCTATCAGACTATTCAGTTTCACCGATGAACCGATGTGGCTCTTCAACTCCTGGAATATCTCGGCGGCAGAAAGATACTTGCCCAATCTCTCGCTATCGGTCAAGTCGAAATACAGTCCGAAATACTGGGCTATCGGTGAAACCACCTCAAACTTACGATTGCTCTCCATCACCAATCGAGTCTGCTCTGCATCAAAATAACTCTTCTCGCCGGCACGCAAGGCTGCCAAGGCCTGCGCATAAAGTTGTTCATAATTCGGAACATGGCTTACGTCTATCGGACCCGTCAATTCCACCCCCAGAAAGCGACGGTTTCCAGATGGGTCGGAGAGGATGTCCTCCATATTGCTCGTGGCGATAAAAGAGGCTAATCTCGGGAACTCCTCCACATGACTTCCGTAGGGCGGTTTCATCTTCACGCTAGGCAACTGGATAAGATTTTTCAAGAACCCCTGCTGCACCTGAGGTGAGATCTGATTGAACTCATCTAGATTGATGAGCAAGAACTGAGCCATCGCCTGAAAAACCTGACGTTTTTCTGACAAAACTAAGTTGTCACTATAACCCCATTGCAGCTCCATCGGAACCAAGCTTCTACAAAATGTGCTCTTATTATAACCCTGCTTGGAGATGAGCAAAGGTGCCACAGAGTTGCCATACTTGCGATGACCATAGGCGCGCCACTGGTCCACCATCCCGAGAAACCAAGTGTAAAACCAATCCTCCCAATAAGGATTGTCGGTAGGCACCGTGCGAGCCAAGGCACGGATATAATCCTTACCGTCCCACTTGCCATCACACTCGAAGAGGAACTTTTCCACAGGATTATAGCTCTCTATGTAATCAGACTCCAAGAAATTGCGTACATCCTTGATACTCACACAGATATTGGCAAGTTGCACCTCCAACGTCATACGCTTTTGCACACGACCATCCACAGGTTGAAAACCCCACCAATCTTTTTCTTTCGGTCGATATTCTGTGTATTTCATCACCGAATTATACCGAAATTCATATTTTTTGCGCAACATTTTCATCATCCGCAAGATATTGTCGCTCAATCCCTTGCTATCTTTATCCACATCGTTATCCACTTTATCCACATCCACGCCTTCCACGTTATCCACAACTTTATCCACGGTGTGGATAACCTCGAAAAGCACCAATCCTACCGCATCTGGGTTATAATACGGCAGTGCATCCTGCGTGAGCAGGAAATCGGAATGTACGGAAGGCTCCGGCATCTGCAACGTAGCCTTCACCAAGGTTTGATAAAGGGGCGCAAAAGTGCGGAAAGCCAACTTATAGATTCTGTCAGCCTCCGCCTCATCATCCGGCAAGGCACCCTGGGCCAGCGAATATTTTACCAGCGCATGAAGGCTGATGCCATCGGCACCCATAAAGGCGGCGAGGGTAGAAGGCATGGCTGCCACTTTGCGCTTGGCATCCTCCACCATCCAGACTTCCTTTATATTGACAAATGTAAGCAAAAGCAAACCGTTGTTTTTCTTCACGACCAGACTGCCATTCGCCGATTTCTGAAACTCAGCCGCAGGGCACACGTGCATCCAAGTGGGCATGTCCTTGTAGCCATCATAGCCATGGGTAAGATAAGGCACAAACTCACGAAATCTAGCCACCGTATTCTTGGCATCATCGTTCGTAATGCGCTCCAAGAATTTCTCCACGGTCTTGGTGCTAACCAATAGCTGATTGTTTCTGTCTCTATGTATGATTGTAAATTTCATTTCCCTACTTTTTAAATTGTTTTAAGCGTCACAACCAAGTGTTTCGAGCGTCTGTACCAACCGTTTTAAACGTTGGAACATTTTGTTTCTGCCTAGGAAACATTTTGTTTCTCGGCAGGAAACATTTCGTTTCTGCCCGAGAAACACTTTGGCAGGCTTATCCCTAGATTTGCTTGACAAGCCTTGGGCTGCTCGGCTCCACGTGCCTACTCAAAAGCGAAGCCTATTTCCGAAGCATAGTGGTCGTAGGTAGGCGCCTCGTAACCATGCTGTTTGAAAATCTTAGCCACGACATCCTGCTCTTCTGGCGAAAGATGCTTCTCGCCACGATACACACGATAATAAGAGGTACGACTACCCAACGCATCCATGATGGCACCCTTGATGTTTGGCACATCCCGATGTTTCACCTGGTCGAAGATGCGGTTCACCCCCCAAGCCGCCCGATACAACCTTACTCGCATAAAGTGCTTGCAAGGGCCATGGAGGTTGGCGTCGGGAAAGACCGCCTTGCCCATCGTATCGCCTTCGGGCTTATACTTAGACGAGATAAAGCGGATACACTCTGCAGTGCGTGGGCATTCTGCATTAAAACAATACGTCCAGTCGTAGGTGATGAGACCACGAACGAAGTCTGGGTCATTAAGATTGATTCCCATAGATTTAGGGATTTTAAAGATTAATAATGTGGTTTCACATTGGTGATTGGCCATTGTGGAATCAGTTAATTCACTCCCACAAAGGAACCCAAGGTTTTTTATTGTTCATAAATAGCCAAGTGTAGCTTTGATGTTGTGCCGCCTGGACACAGCGCATAGGAAGTTAGGCGTCCGATGCGCTAAGTATGACAACACAGCTGCAAAGATACGAAAATAAAAAACAGAATCCAAGCTTTTTTCGAAAAATCTTCTATCAAAATCAATATTTTTCATTTCCTCCTCTCCGGAAATGAGCCAAAAAGATGGAAGGTAATGCCGAAATCGTGAGAGATAACGTGAAATAGTGAGGGATAACGTGATGGATTCTGTAAAACATTCGTCATCTATCACGCATATAGAGTTAGCACAATCATCTGTATATCAACTGATTTACACTATTTTTTATTCTATAGTGATGGATGTGATAGATATTTTGAGAAAAACTTTCTTGCGTGCAAGAGACTTCACTATATAAAGCCTATCTTAAAGCAAGAAATACCGACCCGCAAGAAATACGACGACTTGGCAACGCTCGACTCAAAGACTTAAAAGATCCCAAAAATTGTCTTCATCAATTAGAGCTAAATCGAGCAGAAGCCTTATCTTTAGGTGGAAAACCTATATCAGAGGGAAATATTGAAACGCAAGTAAAATATTGTCTAAATTCAAAATAACACATATAATTATTTGGCAATCTCAAATATTTAGTGTATCTTTGTCCAAAAAATATAAATGACTAAAAGAAGGAGGCTATTATGACTTACAAAGTAGCAAACCCAATATACGACTCTGTGTTCAAATACTTGATGGAGGACGAACGCATCGCCAAGACCATTCTTTCCGCCTTGCTCAAGAAGGAGGTGGTAAGTGTGGAGATGCGCCGCCATGAGCACACGAACACCACACGCAATGAAATCTCCATGTTCCGCATCGACTTCGCCGCAAGGGTGAAAGAGGAAAATGGAGACATCCACCTTGTGCTCATAGAATTACAGAAGACTTGGTTGGAAACGGAAACCCTTCGCTTCCGCCAGTATCTCGCTGCCCAATACAACGCCAAAGAGAACATTCAGAAGGAAGGGGAAAGCAAAGGATTTGCCGTACCTATGATTGCCGTTTATCTGTTGGGACACCGAATAAAAGGCATCGAGCAACCTGTGGTTTACGCAAGCCATGGCACATGCAATTATGATGGAGAGGAGATTGAGGACGGCATGAAAAATCCATTCATCAATAGCTTGATACACGACAGCATCATCGTGCAGTTGCCTTTGCTGCGAGGCAAGATCAACAATCATCTAGAAAAGGTACTCAGTGTATTCGACCAAAAGCGAAGAGATAAAAAAAATCGTCAGATGGTTATCATCGAGGAATCCAAGTTTGAAGACGACAAAGATATGCTCTACATCCTGCACCGCCTTTGCCTAGCTACCGCAGATGCAGATTTGCGACAAGACATGAATGTGGAAGACGAATATTATACAGCCATTGAAGATAGAGACACCACAATCATGAGACTCGACAAGACGATAGCAGAACAAGATGGAAAGATTGCTGAGCAGAATGGAAAGATTGCTGAGCAGAATGGAAAGATTGCAGAGCAGAATGGAAAGATTGCTGAGCAAGCTTCACTACTCCGCTCTATGGCCCAGACCTTACTCTCCAATGGTATGACTATCGACAACATAGCAAATGCCTTGAACATAAGCATTGAAAATGTAAAAAACATCTTAGAGCAATAGAAATAAGACTAATCAATGAAAAACAGCCCCGAATACTTTTTCCATAAGTATTCGGGGCTGTTCTCTTTGACTACAATATCTCCAGCTGCTCTTTCACCGCCTTATAGCAACGGCGAGACACAGTGATGTCCTCCTGCTCAAACGGCGGAGCGAAGATACAACGCAGGGTATAGTTTTCTATACTGATCAAATAATCGAGATTGATGATGCAATCTTGGCGCACCTGCGCCAACGAAGGAGACAAGGTGAGGATGTTCTTTGCCGTGGTCTGCTTTTTCAATTTATAGACCTGCCCATTCGTCAATCGCACACTCCAGAGGCGGCAATCCTCGTCGAATACACAACAAAACATGTCTTCCGGCCTCACCATCAAGAGTCCAGTAATCGTCTGGACAGCGAGACGCTTATTTGTCTTGCCTACGAAATCGTCAACTTTCAGCAAATCTTGAGTAGCTGCACCTGACTCTGATGATTTTTCCTCAGACTTGCCAGCCATTTTCTGACGGATACGTCCTGCCACTACGTCTAATTCTTCCTGCTGATAAGGTTTCAACAAGAAATCGAAGGCCGAGGCACGAAGGGCATCTATCATATACTTATCGAACGCGCTATAGAATACAACGATGAGATGGCTCGGCATCTCATCACGGAGCGACTGCAACACCTCGAAACCTGTCTTGCCTGGCATCTCGACATCGATAAACAACACGTCGGGTTGCATGCTCAGCACCAATGTCTTTGCCGACATCGCCGACGAAGAGGAGGCAACGACCTCGAAATCTCCCCGAGCCGTCAAATCCGTTTGCAACCGAAGTATGCTCTGTGGCTCGTCGTCCACGATGACGACCTTGATTTTATCTTGATAATCCAATGTTTTCATCCTAATATCGCTTTACATTATTAATCATTTACTAAAATGTGACTCTTACCCTTGGCATACACCGTAATCATAGTTACAAGGCACGCCGATGCTTACACACATTCCCTTCGGTTGGCTACCCGCCCCATCTCCAAGCGCCACCGAGTTGCTCTGCATCTTGAAATACATCTTTCGGTCGTTGCCGGCATTCAGCATCTCGATGGTGCTATGGAGGATTCTCAATCCCGTGCCTGTGCTTACCGCCGAGTTCGCCTTTTTCCTTGATGCGCCTATGGTGCCCTTGCCACATCCGTTGTCGATGACATCGATGCGAAGCATCTCATCTTCCATCCATATCTTGACATCCAGCTGGGGCTTTTCCCCCGTTTCCTCCATCCCCACGAAGGCATGCTTCAAGGCGTTCTCCACAGGTATCTGGATAATCATGGACGGAAGCATCAAGGAGAGATCCACATCCTTACTGATGTCGAACCTTGGCATCGGCAGGAATGGATTGGTCTCGTGGCGAAGAGTGGAATAGCTCATCACCATCTGCAACTCCTCATCCAGGCTTACGGCTATCTTGTCGCAAGTGAGCAGATTGGCTCGAAGCACTTGAATTAGGAGGCGCAATGGCTTCACGTTTACATCCTTCGGTAGATTGGAGATGAAGATGTTGAGCACATTGAACACAAAGTGTGGGGAGAAGCGATTGCGCACATTTTCCATTTTCAATGCCATCATACGATTCATTTCCTGGTGGTGCTGGTGTTTGTGGCGCAATGACTTATAGCGATAGTAGGCTATGAGTGCCAAGACCCCCATCGCCAGCAAGCCGATGACCAGGAGCATGATGACCCTGGAAGAGCGAGCCTCTGCCTGAGTACTACGCAGCGTCATGTCTCGGCGAACGATGGCGGTATCCTGCTTGAATCGCAGCTCATTCTCCTGCACATTCGACACCATCGTGGCATTGCGCAGGGAGTCATCATATTGCTTCATCAATTTCTGATAAGCCAAAGCCTTGGCATACTGTCCTTTGCGCTCGTAGAGCTGAAACAATCCCTTGTGGTAGAGATACAGATAGTTGGGCGACATTTGGGAGAGGACGTAAGGTTTCTCCAAGATGGCAGATGCCTTCGACAAATTGTTTTGGCGTAGAGCCAGAGAAGCATTCAGACCATCCACATAAAACTGCAAGTCGCTCTGCATATCGGGCTTGACGAAGAAGAACCGGGTAGTTCTTGCCAAATACTTCTGAGCGGAGTCCAACTGGTTGAGCTCCAGATAAGTTTGTCCGAGGTTGGCATCCACTATCGCCGTCATGAGAGGCTGACCGATGATGGCAGTAGCCCGCTGTGCCTTCAAGAAACATTTCAAGGCTTCGGCTGGCTTGCCCTCGCTGCTATACACATTGCCCCAGCTATTGTAGAAAAAATGCGTATCCTTGGGATTCTTGGGAGGATACAGACGCTCTGCCTTGCGGAAATAATAATGAGCCAACTGATAATTCTGCAGGTCGTTATATACCTGTCCCAAACCTGCGAGGATACTATTTTGAGCTTCATGCAGTTGCAAGGAGTCGGCAAGGAAATTGGCACGTCGATACCAAGACGAGGCATCGGCAAGCTTACCCAACTGGCGGGAAGCATCGGCGACATTGATGCTGATGTCAATGGCATCATCGTGATTAGGGAGTCTCATCAGTTCATGATAAGCTTTTTCGTAATAAGTTCGGGCAGAGTCTCGCTTGCCCACTGCCAACATCAAGATGCCCTGCAAATTGTCGGCATACGACTGTATCTTGTACGTCGTGTTCCTATGAGGATGCTGACGGCAGTAGCCATTCACTGAGTCGATGAGAGCCTGGCATTCTGGGTCGGCACCTTTCAGATAGCAGCATTTCGCCCTGATGAGTCGCTTCCATTGGGTCACCAGTTCGGGTTGCCCATCACATTTCAAATTTCTAATAAGCGTCATCATGGAATCGGGATGAGCTTGCATCAGCTGTTGATGTTGGGTAACAAACTCATTTATCGGCTTATACCAAGAATCATCTTCTTGGTGTTTGCCTGAGCACGATGCCAACAACATCACACCTCCCAACAATACGAGCAATATGTATTTATCAAGTTTAGTCATACCTTCATTCATTCTGATTGATATTAAGATTTCCGTAGATTATTCTCCCCTCGTTTTCTTGTCTGCCACATACATACCGATTAAGATACAAGCGGCACCTGCCAAGAAATAAGGGGTTATCTTCTCGTCAAGCACCCACGAGGCAAATATCATCGTGGTAATCGGGTTGAAATACACCCAGTTGGTCGCTTTCACAGTTCCTAGCTTCGAAATGCACCAGTTCCAGGTGAGAAAACATATCATGGAGGCAAGACAGCCCAAGAAGAGCAGATTGCCAATGACTTGTGGGCGAGCAAACACTTCTAGCGTCGGGAAACCTGGAATAATGAGGTAATAAGGCAAGATGGTGAGCACACCATAGAAGAAAACCTTTCGGGTAATGAACGCCGCACTGTAATCGCCAGTCACCGACTTCATCAGGAGCGAATAAATAGCCCAGCACATACAGGCGGTAAAAGCCAAGGCATCACCCACCGGCGACAAATGAAGCACAAACCTACCATTCAGCACCACGATGATCATGCCCAAAAAAGCCAAGAGCGAACCGAGCATCTGTACCACATGGATGCGAGCGGAATCTTTATAGACCAATCGAACCAGCAATGTGGCAAAAAGCGGACAAGAGCATACGATGAGCGAAGTGTTGGTAGTGGTGGTATAGTTCATCGCTTCGTTCTCACTCAAGAAATAGAGCGAACCACCCGTGATGCCCAGCAACGCCATCTTAGCCTCATCCTTCCATGAATCGGCAAACATACGGCGATGGTTGAACGCCAACATCAAGACATAAGCAATGGAAAAGCGCAGAGTGAATATTTGCGCTGGAGAAAGTCCGTTCAGCATCAACACCTTGGTTGCAACGAACGTAGTTCCCCAAATTGCCACCGTGATGAAGGCGACGAGATGATAGAATATGGTGCTATTTTTTGTTATCATTTATTTATTTCTGTTTTCTTCTGCAAAAGTAAGTTTTTTTTGTGGATAAACCAAGAGTTCTACATATTTTTTGTACCTTTGCAGTATGATTTTCCATCCATTCCATCATACAACAGCTGAGGAACATCCCAAAAGGATGAACAATCCTTTGGATTACACACCTCATCCTCTTTGCATCAAAGCCTGCAAAGAGCTACAAACGTATCTTGCCGAGCGTAAAGATTGGCAAGAAGAAATCTGCCGTGGCAAAATGTTCGGCGTGCTCATCGTAGAGAAATTACCACAGAATATTGCGCAGGGGAAATCAGAGATAGGTTATCTCGCTGCCTACAGCGGACAAATTGGTGGTCGCAGCGACTGGGACGACTTCGTGCCAGCCGTCTTCGACTACCTTCAGTCCGATGGATATTTCAAAAACCACGAGGCAGAGATTACTCGTATCAACCAAAGCATCCTACAACTAGAGAGTGACGAGCGTATGAAAGAGGCTAAGAAGCTGATTGCTTCTCTGGAAGAAGAGCGGAAGAAGACCATCGCTGCCTACCAGGAGAAAATAAAGGAGGCGAAGGCGAAACGTGATGCTCGACGAGAGGAAGCGCGCCTCGACCCTGAGCACAAAGCCGTGACTCCAGAAGAGGAACAGGAGATGACCAAGGAGAGCCAGTTTATGAAAGCAGAACTCCGCCGTCTCAAGAAATCGCTTGCCGAGAAGACTACGTTGGAAACAGAATATGCCGACTATCAAGACAATCTGCAAAGACTGAAACAACTGCGCAAGACGCTCTCCGATGCCTTGCAACAATGGCTCTTCTCGCAGTTTCGCATGCTCAACTATCAAGGGGAGAGCAAAGACTTACTGGAGATTTTCCGAGATGCAGCCTTCCAGGACACCACACGTCGAGATTCTGCTTTTCGAGATTCCCTGCTAGATTCCCCACAAGCCTCTATCATTTCTAAAAGAACCGCTTTCAAGATGGTTCCACCAGCCGGTAGTGGCGAGTGCTGCGAGCCCAAGCTCCTGCAATATGCCTACAGCCATGGCTTTAAGCCTCTGCAAATGGCGATGTTTTGGTGGGGAGAAAGCCCGAAGGAGGAGATTCGCCATCATCTCCAGTTCTATCCTGCCTGCAACGGGAAATGCAAGCCGATACTCCACTGGATGCTACCCGACAAAGTTTTTGCTACCAGTACGACTGCCATGTCTCCAAACGATAATACATCCATAAAAGATGTATCCACATATAATAAAGTGGAAACTCTTTTCGAGGATCAGGAACTTGCAGTCATCTACAAACCCGAAGGCTTGTTGTCCGTTCCTGGAAAGGACAGCCTCCAGCCTTCGATATATGCACTGATGCGAAAGAGATACCCGACGGCAGCCAGTCCCCTCATCGTACATCGCCTCGACATGGCGACCAGCGGATTGATGGTTATCGCCAAGACCGAATTTGCCTACCATCGGCTACAGAAAGAGTTCTTGCATCATCGGGTACAGAAAAAATACATCGCCATCATCGGCTGTAAGGACAAGGAAGCTTGCGACAGATTGGCTAAAGTTTCTAAGAGAGGAAGAGCATTCCTTTCTCTCCCCTTGATGCCCGATTATCTAGACCGCCCTCGCCAAATCGTACACCACGAACAAGGCAAGGAGGCCATCACAGAGTATGAGATATTGGAGCGAATCGACGATACTCATCTTCGTCTCGCTCTCTATCCAAAGACCGGCAGAACCCACCAGCTCCGTGTACATTGCGCTCATCAAGAAGGCTTGAATGCTCCCATCTTGGGCGACCCACTCTATGGCAACGAGAAGGCATCCCGCCTCCACCTCCATGCCGAGGAGATAACCTTTGAGCATCCGCTGACTGGCAAGAAGATAACTATACAGAGAAAGGCTGACTTCTAACCGAAGCCAGCCTTTCCCACATATATAAGCTAAAGTCTTTTAATACAAATCACACGAAAAACATCACGATAATCTGGGCGATGACCACTCGGATGAACATGCCTAGCGGATAGACCGTGGCATAACTGATGCTTGGGGTATCGCCATCCAGGGTGTCGTTGGCATAGGTCAACGCCATCGGGTTCGCCATACTTCCACAAAGAATGCCGCAAATGCTTCCGAAGTCGTACTTCTTGGTCTTCAGAATAATGAAACCTACGATGACCACTGGCACCACGGTTATCAAGAAGCCGATGCCTACCCACATCAAACCCTCTGGACGAACCACCGTCTCAAAGAACTGTCCACCAGCCGACAAGCCCAAGCAACCCAAATACAACGCCAAGCCCAATTCACGCAGCATCAATCCCGCACTTCGGGTCATATAAGAGATGAAATGCACACGAGGACCGAGCGCACCTATCAAAATACCCATCACGATAGGACCACCTGCGATACCCAATCGTACCGGTGCCGTCATACCTGGGATGTTCAATGGAATGGTTCCGATGGCAAGTCCAAGGATGATACCGAGGAAGATGGCACCGAGGTTAGGCTCATTCAAGGTCTTCACGGCATTACCCAAGAACTGCTCCACATGGTCGATACTCGTAGGGTCGCCAACCACCGTGAGGCGGTCGCCATATTGCAAGCGCAGGTCGTCGGTGGCTAGCAATCGAATATCACCACGCAGCACGCGGCTCACGTTCACACCGTATGTATTGCGCATTTGGAGACTTCCCAGTCGCTTGCCATTCAGTCCATGACGAGTCACCACGATGATGCGGCTCTCCACCTTGGCATCGATGGCATTCCAATCCACCTTGTCGTTGTTCCACTCCTTATCTACCTTCTTACCAAAGAGAATCTGCATCGCCGACACCTCATCCTTATTGGTAACCACCAATACATTGTCATTGGTATGGAGCACGGTATCTGCCTCAGGCACGATCACCTGGTCTCCTCGCCACACTCTGGAAATGATAAACTTACGATGGGTCATCATCGAAATCTCGGCGATGGTGTTGCCATTGAGGGCAGGATTCACGATGACATACTGACCGATGGAAGTATGGTCGTCATCGTCATTCTGACGAATCTCCAAGTCCTCGGGTTTCACGAAAAGTTTGCGCAGGAACATCATTGCCAGGATAACACCCACCACACCCAGAGGATAGGTCACGGCACAGCCTAATGCAGCTCCACCGCTAGGCAAGCCCAATTGTTGCAAAGCCTGCTGAGCAGCACCCAGCGCAGGAGTATTGGTGGTGGCACCACAGAGGATACCCACCATATCTGGCAAACTAATCGGCAACACGGCACACAAGCCTAGCGAAAACAATGTGCCCACCACAATGACAGCCAAGCTCCAAAGGTTGAGCGAGATGCCCTCGTGGCGCATCGAACCAAAGAAGTTTGGCCCGACATAGAGTCCCAGCACATACACAAACATCGTGAGACCGAAGCTCTCGGCGAACTCCAGCATATTCTGGTCGATGGTCAACCCAAAGTGACCTGCAACGATACCCACGAAAAATACGAAAGCGATGCCAAGGGATATACCTTTGACGTGGAGCTTGCCAAGGGCAAGTCCCAAAGTACAAATCAATGAAAGAATGACGATGCCTTGCACCGCCGAATGCACGTTGACTAAATTATCAAACCACATGATGTTCTATTCTAATCTTTTCTCTTGATAACGTTCTATAATGTCTAATTCGGGTGCAAAGGTACTGCAAAAATCTGATTAAGCGAAAAGAATATGTTCTTTTCTTCACTTTATTTACTCCAAAAGTAGAAATTAAAAACAAAAACCTAAATTAGCTCAAAGTTTTTTTGTACCTTTGCACCGCAAAAAATAGAAATGATGAAAGATATTTGTTGTATAGGGCACATTACAAAAGATAAAATCGTAACCCCTAATCGCACTGTATATATGGCAGGAGGCACCTCTTTTTATTTTGCCTATGCCATCAACCAATTGCCTAAGGACGTAAGCTTCTCGCTCGTCACGGCGATGGATCCAACTGAGACGGAACCTGTGGAGAATATGCTGCAGGCGGGTATCGACGGAACCCCCAACGCCCCTCGAAACACGGGATTTTTTGAGAATATCTATGGAGAGAACCAAAATGAGCGCAAACAACGTGTACTTGCCAAGGCTGACCCTTTCACTATCAAACAATTGGAAAATGTAGAGGCACAAGTTTATCACCTAGGCAGTTTGTTGAGCGATGATTTCTCACCAGAAGTGGTGGCTTACTTGGCCAGCAAGGGCAGAGTCTCCATCGACGTACAGGGCTACCTGCGTGAGGTGAGAGATGAGAAAGTCTATCCCATCGACTGGAAAGAAAAGCTCGATGTACTCAAAAACACTTATTATCTCAAGGTGAATGAAACTGAAATGGAAACCATCACAGGACTACAGGAACCTCGCGAGGCTGCCAAGCTCATCCATTCTTGGGGAGTGACCGAGGTCATCATTACCTTGGGCAGCGAGGGCTCACTTGTCTATGTAGATGACACTTTCTATGAGATTCCGGCCTATCCGCCTCACGAGGTGGTGGATGCCACAGGTTGTGGCGACACCTATTCGGCAGGTTACCTCTACAAACGATTGCAGGGTGCAAAACCTACCGAGGCTGGCAAGTTTGCCGCAGCTATGTGCACCATCAAGCTGGAGCACAACGGTCCGTTCAACCGTAGCATCGAGGATGTCTATGAGATTATCAAGTAAGACAATACTCCGGCAAGCCTCTTTCCTCGTACCAAGTTTACTTTAAGTTTACCCCAACTTTACCTCTTGTTCGATATAGCCAAGGGGTAAAGTCGGTATTTTTTATACTTTTTTCCGTAACATTTATAAGGCTTATTTCAAGAAAAAGTTATAATTTTGCAACCGAAAGCAGCAAAACTCCGCTGCATCAAACAAACATTATCGAATTATAACGATTAAATATAGAATAGCTTTATACAAGATTATGCTTAGAAAGATAAGATTAACGCTCGCCATCCTGTTCTTCGGGTTGATCACACTGCTCTTCCTCGACTTTACGGGGACGCTGCACGCTTGGCTCTCCTGGATGGCTACCATTCAGTTCTTGCCTGCCGTGCTGGCACTCCATGTCGGGGCGGTCATCGCTTGGATTGTCGTCACCCTGTTGCTTGGGCGCATCTACTGCTCCATCATCTGTCCGCTGGGCGTGATGCAGGATGCCATCTCATGGTTCAGTGGATTGAGAAACAAGAAGCGCAAACACCGTCGCTTCAGCTATTCGCCAGCCAAGAGTTGGCTGAGATATGGCGTGCTCGTGGTTTTCATCGTGGCTTTGGTGGCTGGTGTTGGCTCACTTGCCGCCTTGTTGGCTCCTTATAGCAGTTATGGGCGCATCGCACAGAATCTCTTCCAACCAATCTATTTACTGGGCAACAACGCTTTGGCTTTCGCTGCCGAGCGCATGGACAGCTATGCTTTCTATAGCCGAGAGGTATGGATTAGAAGTCTTCCTACCTTCATCATCGCCTTGATAACATTCGCCGTACTGATAGTCTTAGCTTGGAGAAATGGCAGAACCTACTGCAACACCATCTGCCCTGTGGGCACTATGCTGAGTTTCTTTGCTCGCTTCTCATTATTCAAGGTACACATCGACGAAGACAAGTGCATCGGTTGCGGTCTCTGTGCCAAGGGATGCAAGGCTTCTTGCATCGACTTCAAGAATCATAAGATAGATTATT
>ERZ808286.1096-NODE-1096-length-14406-cov-6.454115_pt1 | contig 14406 bp, 3 predicted proteins | sample MGYA00521276_ERZ808286 | MGnify/ENA primary metagenome ERZ808286 (study PRJEB31516, sample SAMN03275607) | gut metagenome | biome: mammalia-associated habitat; material: feces | host: Papio cynocephalus | place: Kenya | collected 2012-08-01 ... | reverse complement strand
GGTTCTCTTTCATAAAGCCCGCAGCGATGGACTTGTCTATCTCCTCGAAGAGTTCCTTGACAGAGCCGATACATATCTCTTCCTGTCCGTCCTCGGTGCGCCAGATAGGCAGCGGTGTACCCCAGTAGCGTGAGCGGGAAAGGTTCCAGTCGTTCAGGTTCTCGAGCCACTTGCCGAAACGCCCCGTACCCGTCGATTCGGGTTGCCAATTGATGGTGTTGTTCAGCCGTATCATCTCCTCGCGTGCTTTGGTAGAGCGGATAAACCACGAGTCAAGCGGGTAGTAGAGAACCGGCTTGTCGGTACGCCAGCAGTGCGGATAGGTATGCACGTGCTTCTCAATGCGGAAGGCTTTGTTTTCGGCTTTCAGCACCATGCAGATACTGATGTCGAGAGTCTCGTCTTTGTCCGTCAGGTTGGGGTCGTAGGCATTCTTTACGAAGCGTCCTGCCCACGGGCGATATGCCTCTACATCGATATGATTTGCCACAAACGCATCGTCCAAATCCTCAAGCAGGAAGAACTTGCCCATCATATCCACCATCGGGCGTTGTTCGCCTTTCTTGGTCAGGAAGACCATACCCGGGATATTCGCTTTCTTTGCCACAAACGCATCGTCTGCACCGAAAGTCGGCGCAATATGCACAATACCCGTACCGTCCTCAGTCGTTACATAGTCGCCTGCTATCACACGGAAGGCATCGCCGTCGGGTTTAGCCCACGGGATAAGTTGCTCATATTCTATGCCTACCAGGTCGGTTCCCTTGCCGCGCCAAAGCACCTCGGGAGCCTCGCCCAACTCTTTGCTGTAGGCAGTCAGACGCGCCTCAGCCAGCAGGTAGAGAGCCGGTATCTTGGTATAGGGGTTCTCCCCGCGCACCACCACATAGTCAATCTTCGGGCCTACGCAGAGTGCCGTATTGCTCGGCAATGTCCACGGCGTGGTCGTCCACGCAAGGGCATAGAGGGGTGTGCCGTCAGCGTCCCTAAGGTCGTTAAGGACCTTAAGGTCTTTAATGTCCTTAATCAAGAATTGTGCTGTACACGTTGTATCTTTCACATCACGGTAGCAGCCGGGCTGGTTCAACTCATGCGACGACAAACCCGTGCCCGCAGCTGGCGAATAGGGCTGAATGGTATAGCCTTTATAGAGGTAGCCGTTCTCGTACAGACGCTTGAGCAGATACCACAGGGTCTCAATATACTTGTTGTCGTAGGTGATATACGGGTTCTCTAAATCCACCCAATACCCCATCTGCTTCGTCAGGTTGGTCCACTCCTTGGTATATTTCATCACCTCGCGGCGGCAAGCGGCGTTGTATTCGTCCACACTGATTTTCTTGCCGATGTCCTCTTTGGTGATACCCAGCATCTTCTCCACACCCAGTTCCACAGGCAGTCCGTGGGTGTCCCAACCCGCCTTGCGCTGTACCTGATAGCCCTGCATGGTCTTGTAGCGGCAGAATGTATCCTTGATAGTACGTGCCAGCACGTGGTGGATACCCGGCATACCGTTTGCCGAGGGAGGACCCTCAAAGAACAGGAACTGCGGATGCCCCGCACGTGTCGTGATACTCTTGTGGAACAGGTCTTCCTTCTCCCAGTCAGCCAGCACCTCGCGGCTCATTTCCGGCAAATTCAGTTGTTTGTACTCGTTGAATTTCTTCATATCTCTGTAGGTAAATATCTTATACAATGCTATTTGCACAAATAGCGCACAAAGTTACTACATTTTTCCGATATGTGCAACCCTCTCCCAAACAAAGGCAAACAACAAAGGCGGACTGCCCGAAAGCAGTCCGCCTTTGTTGTTTACGCTATACAGCGGTTATTTCGGTACCTCGATACGTTGTCCGAGTGCATTGTAGATGACACCGTTGCGGAGAATATATACTTGCCCGTTGCGGACAAACTTGATAGCCATATCGCTGTCTGCACCTGTGCCCGACAATGCAGAAGGCACTTTGCCGTTAGCTTTGACCATAAAGTTATCCATATTGGTGGCACTACCCCACTCACTGCGTCCCAGGATGGTGATGTTCTGCACACCTGCATTCGGGATGGTAAAATGGTACGTGTACCATGCTGCGGTAGTTTCTGTCGGTACATTTATCCCGTTACCTGTTATCTGTCGCGGAATGAAAGCCAATGTATCCGTACCGACGATGATATATACACCCTCGGTCGGTTTGTTGGTACCCGACATACGGCTCACGTCCAAGTAGAAATCATACGCCCCTGCCTTCGGTATATCCATTGCGGGCAATACCAGACGTGTGTACGTGGTTTCATTCTGATCCGGCAGTTGCAAATATCTCGTTTGGCTGCTACTGCTATAAATAGCAAACGGTTTGTTCCCCGGTCCCGATACATGCTCGTTGAGCCAGCACGGATGGCTGAAAGTGCCATTGTCATAGCCCTCGAAGTCCTCTACCCACGGGAAATCGGTAATAGTACCGCACTCGGTAGCAAACGAGATAGTCCCCGTATAGATGTCTGCCGACTCTTCGCCGTCTGTGCAGACGGTTACGATAGTAACTGCCAGATTGTCGTACATAGAGGATGGGGTCAGATTGCGGAGTACAAGCACCGTATCATTGACCATACCGCTATACAATGTATTCTCGCCTTGCTGAACGGTTACACGGTAACTTGCGCCGTCGTTCTTGGTATCCCAAGCGACACGGGCGGTATCCAGACCTGTTGCGCTGACACGCACGTTCTCCACTGGGAAGCAACTCGGGATCTTGCGGAACGAAGCATCGTCGAAGAATATCTGCCCCTGGTTTGCCCAAGCCTTGAGAACGACGTACTGGCTGCCGGCTGCAGGCAACGTAAACTTGTACTGTGTATAAGTGGTGGTCGGCTTGAACGCACCTATCTTCGTTGCGCCGTCCAGCGATTGTTTTTCGGTATTGTAGAACACCTCTACACTATCGGGATAGGACGGGTTATTATTACTATTGATACGCGACCAAATAGCCAACTCGTATGCCTCCGCCTCCGGAATAACCATTTCGGAGAATGCAAACGAACTGCGATAATAGTAACTTGAAGAATGAGCACCATACAAATACAAATACTGGCTGCCCGAGTGAACACCGATAGAATTGGCGTTTGAAGGAATAAGACGACCACCGGAAGAAGCACCATCTACTATCGCCGAAACTACACATTTCGGCATAGTATAGACTGTGGAAGATTCGTATGCATAGCCCTCTTCTTCCTCAAAGCCTACATTGTAAGGGAACGTAGTAACAGCACCTGCGCAGTCGGTCAGCCATTGCAGGTTGGTGGTAAGCGTATCTACGGCTTCGCCTGCGGCACAGCGTGCCACAACGCTTACCTCATAGTTGTAGATACGCGATGCACTCAGTCCGTCCAATACGCAGAAAGTATCGGCAACCTGCTTGGTGATGGTGTCGTTGCCACGGAAGATAACGGTATAGCCCGCATCTGCCAAGCCCGACCAAGCCACGGTAGCACTATTGGCAGTGCTGAGCGAATCAATCACGTGCAGGTCGGTTGCCATATCGCATACCGGTACGGGGCGCACCTTGATATCGTCTATATACGCATTGCAGGTGCTGGAAGGACTTTGCGTGGAGTGATAGCGGAAACCGAAATGCGGATCGGTTACGTCTTCCGGACACTCAAGCACCACCTTCACCTCGTTCCATTGGTTGCTGGCACTCGGTGTATAGGAAGCGATAACTTTCCACGTTGCTTTGTCGTTGGCATCGGTCAGATAGCCCACTTCCAACGCTTTCGTATAGTAGGTATAGTCCATCTTGTACCAGAATATCAACTGCTTGCCGGCTATGTTCTCCATCTCCGGCAACAGGGCATATACATCGGTACGGCGATTGCCCAGCACCATCGTCATTCCGCGGCTGCCGCTGTGGCAAGCCGGGGAAGAGGCGGTAACATACACCTGTTCCTTGTCAACCGTATTGGCATCCAGTATATTCCAGCAGCGGGGACCTTCGGTTACGGTGCTGCCCACAGCGTCCATAGTCTCAAAGTCTTCCACCCAAGTCTCGGCGGTGATAACGTCGCACTCGGTAACGAAAACCAGTTGCCCGTCAAACTTCTCCGCAGCCTCCACGTTGTCGCACACGGCGGCAATGGTTACATCAAGCGTGTATTTGGTGGCCGGTGTCAGGTCTTCCAACACTACGGACGGAGTGGTAACTTGGCGGTTAACCAATACATCCTTGCCGTTCTTTACCACCACATTCCACGTGTTCTCCTCGTGTGCGGGAGTCCAAGCGAGTTTGGCACTCGTGGTGGTGATGTCGGTAACAGCCGCCTCTTTCACTTTGCGGCACACTGGCATCATACGCAGGGTGATGTCGTCCAACCGCAACTCACCGTTGATCGGGCGTTCCGTATAGAGAATCACATAGTTGGCACCATCCAATGTCTGAATCGGGTCAAACGCATAGTGCGTATAGTCGGTGGCAATCATACCGGTGCTGCCGATACGGGTTGCCCCCTCGAGCGACGGCGTACTGTTGATATATACGATTATGGAATCCGCCAGAGTCGAAGTGGCATCACCACTGGTCATAGCATAGAAATCCAGTCCTATCTCTTGTCCGGCATTGAAACTCATTGCAGGCAGAGCCAATACCATACCGGGTTTTCTGCTGCTTCCCGGTTCTTTCAGATACAGGTATTGTCTGCCCGACTGAACGGCATAACTGCTGCCTGCTTTCACTCTCCATATCAGATCATCATCTCCTTTGTTGTCGTCAGTACGCGTGTTGGTCCAGCAGATATGCGCATTGCCGTCCCAACCCGTATCAAACGACTCGTTCTCATCATTTGCCTCAAACGAGGTGAAGAGCAGCGTATCGCCTGCAGCGGTAGCCGTATGGTCGGCTGGCTCGCAGATAGTGGTGAAGATCAGTTGCCCCGTCAGTGCTTCCGCACTCTCCACACCATCGCATACCGAACGAATCGTAATATCGAACGTATCCGTAGTGGCGGGCTCCAGATCGATCATTGTGAAAGCGGGCGTACCGGATACGGTCTCTTCAAAATAATGCTCTCCGCTCTTGTTCTCGGCTACTACAGCCCATTCCGTCTCGTTCTTGCCGGGCTTCCAACTGAACGTTGCCTGACGTGCAGACACATCGCCCAACACCAACTTGGTAGGCGGCAGGCAGGCGGGCTCTATCGAAACCAGTATGTCGTCCACTATCGGGGTGATGGCTTGGTTGTAGGACTCCAGCAGAATGACATAGTCGCCGCGCACGGGCAGACTGAAGCGGACACGCTGCCATTCGCCCGTGATGTCGGTAACCACGCCCAAACGTATGGCTCCATTGAGCGACTGGTCATTGTTCACCCAGACAACGATACTGTCTTGGTTGCTGTTCGCATACGTTGCTTTTACATAGAAACTGACTTCCGATCCGTCGGCTATTCTCAGTTGCGGGGTCGCCAGTACCACGGAGGTGTTCGCCCCCGGTTTGCCGCTCACTGTGGCAGCCGTAGTGCCAGACACCACATAATCTTTGCCCGCTGTGGTCTTCCATTTGTACCCGGTGGTGCCTTTGCCAGCAAACGTGTTCCAGCACAGTATCTCGTCAAACTCGGTATTGTCTTTGTATTTGTCCATATTGATCTTGATGCTGTCGTGCGCCACGGCAGTCAGCACATCGCACTCGGTGGCAAAAGACAATCGTTTCGTTATAGCCTCCGCCTTGTCGCTGCCGCAATCGGATTGCACGCTGACGATGTAGGTGTATGCGGTGGAATGTTCCAGTCCGCTGATGGTGAACGACGGCGTCGCGGATACGTTGAGCGTAACGGTGTCGGTTTCGCCCGCTTTTACATACTTGGCAATCCAGGCGGTTTCGTCCTTGCCCGCTTTCCAAGTAACCGTAGCGGTGGTCTTGCCGGTCTCTGCTACTTTCAAATCTTTTACGGGAATACATGCGGGCAGGTTCTCCACCGTAATATCGTCAATATACGAGTTGCCGTACGAACGGTCAGCGCAGCCGTATTTGATGGCAATATAGTTGTGGGTGGCGGGTGCGGCGTTCAGGTACACTCTAGCCAATGTCCAACTGTCTTCCTGCTCCAGCGTGTCTATGGCGACAAACGTAGTCGGGTCCGCTGGGTCGCTCATCACACCCGCAATAAATTTCCCGTATCCGTCCTGTACATACCCGTTCTTGTAATAGAACGACAGCATCAACCCGTTGACCGGTACGCTGAATACCGGCAGAACGGCATAGTTCTGGCTTATGCTGCTGCCGCCCGTAAAAATCAGGCTCTTTGCACCATCGTGCGCATCCGTACTGTAATCGGGTTCGTACACGTAAGGGTAGTTGCTGTATGCAATACGGTTCCAGCAATAGGGAATAACATAGTTGCCTTCGGGCATCTCCCCTTCGAAGCCCTCCGCAAAAGGAACGGTCTGTGCCGCGCAGTCGGTACGGAAAGTAAGGCGTGTCCACGTACCCGCACCCTCGCTGCATACCGAACGCACATATGCGGTATATTCTGTATTGGCGGACAGGTTGTTGATGGTAGCGGTGGCGGAGGTGGTGTTGGACAGTTTTGTCTCGTCCAAAGACGCACCGGCAAGCACTGCGGCATACTCGTAGCGCACTCCACCGTCCACGGCATCCCACGTGAGCGTAACCGAACTGCTGGTAAGAGCCGATACCGTCAGATTCTTCACATCTCCGCAGACCTTTTTGCTGACTGCGATGTTATCCACGGCAGCGGGCGGATTATCCCCACTGCTGCCGTCATTATGCCAACTGAAGACCAAATAATAGTCGCCTTCCGTGTCGATACTTACTCCGAAAGTTTCCCCTGCCCACGTTGTTTGTTTGTGGAAACAGTACGGATATGTTTCATTGTAGGGATTGCTGCAATTGGCGCGTATAAACCCGGCTTGCTCAATGGCAAGATCCGTTGTGCCTTTGCCGAATCTTGTGATACTACCCAATGTACCATCATAAGTTCCATCCTTTATCGTAATGGAAGCCGGAGTCAGGACAACCTGCATAAAGTCATAACCACTCTCACCGTTACATTTCCAGTCGAAAGAGATGACATAGTCGCCTTTTTCGAAATGGAACGCACGATAGGCAAAGGAGGTCTGCCCCCCATTCATAATGTATGCATTGGATGTACCTCCGTCGCTGCTGATATACAACGCATTGGTGCCGCCGTTGTTGGTGGCTGCACCTATCGCCCACTGGTTGGTTGTTGCATTGGCAAACTGCCAGGAAGCATTGTTCGTTGCGTCCTCAAAGCCCGTGGAGTAGGGCAACGCCGTAGCCGACGTCTGCGCCGTTATCCCACCGGCAAAGAAAACTGACAACAAAAACAAGAAAAGTTTGTTCTGCCTCATAAAAATAGATTTTTTAAGTTAGTAATATATCGTTTATTGTATTTTTCCGTATTTCCGTGTCCCGTATCGGTTCGTGGTATCCATATTATCCGTATTATATCTCCCGTATCGGTTCATAACAATTGAACAAGCCGTTGGACAAACAACGGGCAAAATTACAACTAAAATTCCAATTATGCAAGTGGTAGCGCATAATTGTACGCCAAAAGTCCATTTTTACCGCTTATCCCTTGCGTTTTGTGTACTCCCCCGCCCCATCCGCCCCATCCGCCTTGCCCCTCTTATTCGCCCCATTCGCCCCATTAGTCCTATCCGCCCCATCCGCCCCATTAGTCCTATCCGCCCCATCCGCCTTGCCCCTCTTATTCGCCCCATTCGCCCCATTAGTCCTATCCGCCCCATCCGCCCCATTAGTCCTATCCGCCCCATCCGCCTTGCCCCTCTTATTCGCCCCATTCGCCTTATTCGTCCCATCCGCCCTGAAAAATGCCCTGTTCCTCATATACTCTCCCTATAACTGCATCGGGTTATTATCGGGTTATTATCGGGTTATTAACGGGTTATTCGTTATAGGATACGCAGCATTCACTCGGTGTTTGCCCCTTAGCCGGCACCAATCTTCTACCGGGGACGCGGACGCCTCGTCCGCGGTAACCTGTCCCCAAACGGTTTGTGGAGACGCCTCATCCCGCGTCGTCAAACGAATACGCACCGATTACCGTAGCCACAAACCGGTACCGATTGCCCTCTTGTTTCTATGTTGTGCAGCATACGAATTGTATTTTTATACACTTTCAGCCAATTATTACACACCTATATGAGAAATATGCGCTATCTTTGCACACGTTTTGTACGTAAATAGGGTTGTTGTGCCCGTTTGCAAACCAAAACAAGATTAACCTTGTAAATCTAAAATCTCCATAATATGCAGAATTTCTACACTTGTTGTTCCGTTTTGTTATCCCGCTTCCGCACCGCCCTTTCCCGTGCTCGGCGTCTTAGTTCCGTTGTTTCCGCACACGCTCTCCGCGCCTGCGTCCTCCTCTGCGCTGTCGCCATATCGGCAGGGGCAAGGGGAGAACTTACCTCATATCATACACCGGGAATTTACACGACCACTTGGAAACAGAGTTTAACAACATTCAACAACCGTGAATATGAGGTTTACGGTTTTTCTTCCACAGGGTCAAGCAAAAATTATATTTGGGCAGGAACAACCGCTATAAGTGGCGATAATGTAGTATTATCATTTGCGACAACAGATATTGCTGAAAATCTATGGATAAGCAATAAAGTTAACGGACGTGGCACTTCTCTGTCAAACAAAAAAGCAGATGAATTTAATTTGTCGGGATATAGTATGAACTACCGCTCCAATTCTGAATTGGTTATTCGGGTAGAGGGATATGATCAATTCAGTATGTACGGTAAAGACAACAACAAAAACGGACTGAAGTCATTTGTCGTTACCATTGATGATATAGTAGTAACTACAGGAACATCTACTTCTGAAACTGTCAGGCGATATGATATAACAACGGCAAAACACATAATCAAGATAACGGCAACAGGCTCTTCCAATTGTGTATTGAATGGATTTTCATTAAGACTACCTTCCTGCACCCCTCCATCTATCACCACCCAGCCTGTTTCGGCTACTTATGTAGTCGGAGAGACGGCGGCTGCATTGCAGGTGGCGGCAACGGGGGACGGTACGCTTACCTACCAATGGCAAAGCAGTACCGACAACACCACGTTTGACAACATAGCGGGGGAGACCGGTGCTTCATACATCCCCGCCACTGACAAGGCGGGTACTACCTACTACCGCTGCCTTGTCTCCAACGGTACCTGCTCCGCCATATCCGAGGTGGCAACCGTTACCGTCAGAAACACTACCGACCCTGTACAATACACCATCGCCTATCATGCGAATATGCCGGAGGCGTGGGGCAAGACCGTACCTTTCTATGCGGCGAACATACCTGCGGATCCTGCCACTGTAAGCGCAGGCGACACCTATACCCTGTCCGGCAACACGCCTGTTATCAACAAGGACGAGACCACAAACTATCCAATCTACACGTTTGCCGGCTGGAACACGCAGGCGGACGGCAAAGGAACGGCATACAAAGCAGGCGGGAGCATCAGCGATGTGCAGGGCAACATCACGCTCTATGCCCAATGGACACCCCGTGCGTTCAACATCACCTATTACGATGACAACAAGACGACGAAACTCAGTCTAACACCGAACACCTACACTTACCCCGTTTCCACCGTTTTCCCCACTCCGACCAAGACGGGATACACTTTCGTGGGCTGGAAGACTGCAGATGGTGCTACTGTTACCGAGACAAAGGGATACTACGGCGATTTTACCCTCTATGCCGAGTGGAAAGCCACGGTAGTGGACTATACCGACACCTATATCTGGAAGAGTAATTCAAAATACGAAGGTTGTGTGGATAAACCCGATGCCAAAGCGAATGCCAACCAAGATAAAGCCGTTACCAAAAAGACATACTCTTCGTCCACTATCACCGGCGGGGAAAATATGGGGCGTCCTAAGACGCCCGGAGACTACAGTATCACGATAGCCGCCCATACCGGTTTCCTTATCGAATCGATCTGTACATACGGCAAGGTGGAAACGGCATCGCAGTATTCCTGGGACGGCGGTCTGACATGGACGGATTTGGCTGCCTATAAAGAAGATAAGAAGCAGGTGTTTACCGCCCCCGCTGCCGGTGCAGCATCGTTTATTATCAAATGCACCACTACATCAGATAATAACGGCGGTATCTGGTGGCGCAATGCGCTGGTAACGGTCAAGCATGCAGGGAACGTAACGGTAACGCTCAACCCCAACGGCGGTACGCTGACAGACGCAACCGGCTGGACAGCACAAATGGACGGCACCTATACACGGACTGTTGTCAAAGGCAGCAACTTCTCCCTGCCCGAGATAACACAAACAGGACATACGTTCCTCTATTACACCGACGAAACCAATGATGAGTATATGCCCAACAAGCCGTTCATCATCAATGCCGACTATACGTTTACGGCACAGTGGTGTTCTTCTGCTACAAAGCTTCAGTGGAGTGCCACCGACTGGCTGTACGGGGACGGTAACGCTCCTGTTCTCACCTCCACCGGTTTGCCCGCCGATGCACAAATCAAATATGTATCAAGCAACGAGCGTGTGGCAAACATCTCCGACGACGGTCAGGAGATAACCGCCATGATGGAGGGTACGACCACCATCACCGCCCTCTACGACGGCGAGGACGAGTACTGCCCTGCGGAGGCGTCTTATACCCTGCGGGTGGAATGTAACATACCCGCCCCGCAGATTGCAGGCAGCGGCGCACTGGCAGGCTGCAACACATCAATCACCCTGCGTGTGGTGCAGGAAACCGACGGGACTGACTATCCGACCACGGGCTACAGTTTCCAATGGTACAGGAATGGGCAGACGATTACGGGTGCCACCTCCTCCACCTACACAGCTGAGACCGTAGGCGAGTACTATGTGGTGGTACGGGGCAACAGTTGCTCCGTGCTGTCGGTCAACACGGCGAAGATCACCTCATCGGCACCCACGCCCGAGACGGAGGCACTGACCCGTTTCCAGTACTACCGTCCGGGGCATACCTATACCGCCAACGCCGACATACGCCACCTGTTCGCCTACCGCTCTGCTGGCAGCGACAAGACGAAGTGCAACATAACGGCGGTGCGCAAGCGTGCCGGAGCCGCCGATGAGACGATTGCCGATCTGTCGTTCCTACAGACCGTCACAGCTGCGGATGCCAACGGCTGCGACACGGTTACCGCTTCGCTCAACGGAATTTCTACCGACATCGACAACATACTGCGAACGGGCGACACCCTTGTGGTTACGCTCACACCGTACGACAACTGCAACGAACTTGCCACGGCATATGCACGCTCTATCAATATATATATTATAGACAAACCTGCTTTGGCATTTATCATCTCGGGTGCAGACAGTTACACCCGCGACAAAGAGAAACACAGACTGCACGGCGATTTCCTGACGGGTATCAACAAAGCCGACCTTTGCAAGCAGTCGAATATCAAGTGGGCGGAAAGCGACAAGCAAAACGAGTTACCCCTCTATACGGCATTGAAAGGCGAGTTTGAGGTAGTACCGGTCAACGGCTATGCCGCTTTCAATCGGCTCAACTACGAACCATTTGATATCGTGATGCTCACCGACTTCCCCAAGACCGATGCCATCGACAAGAAGACACACCCCGCTTACGGCGTATTGGACTCGCTGGCATATTTGGTGGACTACCGCCCGATGTTCTCCCTCAAAGGGCATATGGCAAAGAAAGAACTGACCACGTGGGCAAACAAAGGTTTCATTGCCAACCCTGCCACACCTTCGGTCAATCCGCAAACGGATATGACCGTACTATGCTACGCACACGGTATCTTCGACGGACTGCAAGACATGAAATATACAGGCACCACCACTCCCACCAAGACCGACTCGCTGACCAAGATTCTTCTTGACGAAGACGGCAATATCGTAGTGCGCATTACCGATGGCGGTGGCTACAACAAAAAGAAAGCCCTGCAAGGATTCGTGGCTGTGGATGCCAACAACTTTGTCAATATCGCTATTATTCCCGAGGGAAAGAGCGGCGGCTCGTTAGTGACATGCTGCGAACGGCAGACCAACATCAACGCACGCCTCCTGCTGCTTTCCATTAATGCGGATGCCACCTCCAAAATTACTTCTATCGGCGAAAAGGCAATTATACAGGGGCTGCACTATCTGCTACAGACCGATGCCGCTGCCGTGAGCGACTGCTCCGTTACCTTCCACAACAACAACGATACCGGTGATCATCTTTGGACGACAGGGAGCAACTGGAGTACGGGGCGTATGCCGCTCAAAGAGCAGAATGTACAGATTATAGCCAACTGCACCGTCAATACCATTGATGCCACCGGTGCGAACATACGTATCGAGCGGGGCAAGACTGTTACTGTCAATAGCAATGCCGCACTCAAAGTAACAGGCAAGATAATGCAGATGGAAGCCTCCAATCACAACGCCACCTCCCCGCTTACCGATCCCAACGTCATCACCATCAAAGCGGATGCCAACGGTACGGGTGCACTCATCCATACTACCGATGACGACGAGACGCTGGCGGCTACCGTGGAACTCTACTCCAAAGCCCACATCGAGACACAGGCAGACGGCACAAAGTTGAAATACTGGCAGTATATCGGTATTCCTGTCAAGGAAGCCCCCGTTCCCCTGAATTTCTACGGCGCACACACCTATCTCTATTCCGAGAGTATGGCAGACAATGCCGGTTGGATACGCAAATTCGACGGTTCTTCGCTGTACGGCGATTTCTCAGGCTATGCCACTTCGCAACCCGCACCGGAGACTTTTGTGTTGAAAGGCGATCTGGTTTCCGCTACCGACCGGCGTATTCCTCTGACGGTTACTGCGGGAGCGGGCGAAGGCTCCAACCTGATCGGCAACTCGTGGACGGCACCCATACGTATCGACTCTCTCAAGACCTCGGATTTCAACAATGCGGAAGCCACGGTGTATATCTACAACACCGGTCGGGATGATTTTAAGGACAACCCCTCGTATATAAAAGGTTCCACCACAGCGGGGCAATGGATGGCAATACCTGTCGAAACGGCGAAGACCAAGGATTGGACAGGTATAAAAGTTATCCCCGCCATGCAGGCTTTTCAGGTGAACACAAGCACAGCCACCGAGTTGTACCTCAACTACAACCGTCTGGTACGCTCCTCTACAACCACTGACATCAACGCCCCGTTACGTGCTCCGAAGCGGGGGACGGACGAACTGTCGATGATGCGCGTGCGTGTATCCGACAGCCGCACCCATACCGACCTCTATATAGCACAGCACCCGTTCTTCTCCGACCGGTTCGACAACGGCTGGGATGCCACGTTCATAGGCGGCGACGGGCGCTCGGCTTCGCTCTACGCCATCACGCCTGCGGGCGAAATGGCGGTGGCGGCACAGGCGCAGACCGAAGGCACCGTACTCGGTTTTGTACCGGGCCGGGAAACGGAATATACGTTCTCTTTCGACTATACGGGCGAGATGCTGTATCTGAATGACACCAAACAGAAACGCTCCACCCTGATCACCGATTGGAACACCTACACTTTCACCGCAGGCGAAAATGACGATGTCAACCGTTTCTATATATCCTCCACACCCATAGATGCGCAAATATCCACCGGTTTGGCAGACCTGACTTCAGCAGACGGTGTATTGCGTATCAGCAACCCCGCACACGAGTCGTTGCGCATCGGCGTCTATGACGCTGCGGGACGCCTGTGCGCACTGTCGCATACCGCAGAGGCTATGACCGACCTCCCGTTGCCGCCCGCACAAGGCGTATATCTGATTTATATATATGGCGAGAACACCCGTATTGTCCGCAAAGTAACCCGTTAAAAAAATACTGATACTATGAAATACAAATTGCCGACCATCTGCCTGTTGGTATGTCTGTGTACCGCCCTGTGGGCGGACACATACTCTACGGTTATGCCGTTCCGCTCCACCACCTCCTATTGGGAGAACAAACCGGAGGTGGCGGAACCCGTCCGTACCGGTTTCTGCGCTATAGCCGCCCGACCGGTGGCATTGGACGACAACGGCATTGCCTATCTGCCCTCGGAGACGGCAGCCCGCAAAGCCAAAGGCAGGATAGTGAACCCCCCTGACGATGATGATGACCCCGCCAATGGCACCCCCGTCGGCGATGTGCTGTTCCCGCTCCTGCTGTTTGCGGCGGGATATGCGGTGTACATCAGGAAAAGACGCTCCAAGACAGGAAAAACAGGTATCGCTTTTGCTCTTGCTCTTTCTTCGGCTCTGTGCGCCTCCGTGTCGGCGCAGGCAATGGATTTCGACCCAGACGTGCGCTACTCGCGCGAGGTGATTGACGCCTGTCTGTACCATTTCAACGCCA
>ERZ808286.1095-NODE-1095-length-14409-cov-4.035321_pt1 | contig 14409 bp, 13 predicted proteins | sample MGYA00521276_ERZ808286 | MGnify/ENA primary metagenome ERZ808286 (study PRJEB31516, sample SAMN03275607) | gut metagenome | biome: mammalia-associated habitat; material: feces | host: Papio cynocephalus | place: Kenya | collected 2012-08-01 ... | reverse complement strand
GTATCCTAGCGGTTTCGCTTATTTTTGTCAAAAATGGGAGCAGCGAATGAAAACGAGTATTTTTATTTTTCCTCCCATTCCGCATAGAATTCGTCCAAGAATTGTTTCATAAAAAGCATTCGTCCTTGCGCGATTTTTTTCGCCTTTTCCGTGTTGAGCATGCTTGGAATTAAAAGAAGTTTTTCGTAAAAATGGTTAATCGTGCTTCCTTGATGACTCCGATATGTTTTTTCATCCATATTGAGAAGTGGTTTTTCTATAGGGTCATACATTTTTCGATTCTTTGCCCCGCCATAAGCGAAAGCCCGGGCGATGCCGATTGCCCCAATCGCATCCAAACGGTCGGCGTCTTGCACGATTTTACCTTCGATCGAAGAAGGGATCACGCTATCAGAGGCGCGAAAAGACACTTCTTGGATAGCGTGAATGATTCTTCTTTCTTTCTCGATGGATAAACCGCATTGTCGTATGGCGTTTCTCGCATTCAGGTAGTTTTCCGTATGAAAAAGTTTGGGGTCATCAACGTCGTGAAGTAAAGAAGCAAAAAGGATGATTTCTTTATCGCATGTCTCTTCCTCCGCGATTTTCATCGCCATTCGATAAACGCGTAACGTATGATAAAAATCATGTCCAGTTGCATCGCTAGCAAATAGCTTTTTTACATAATGGGTGAGTGTTTCTACGACATTCATGATTATTCAAACTCGATTGTGGATGGTGGTTTGCTCGTAAAATCGTAAAGGACACGATTCACGCCTTCAATCTCATTCACCATTCTTTCGGAAATCTTACGCAAAAGAGGATAGGGGATTTCAAAAGGGGTTGCGGTCATGAAATCGATTGTATTGACAGCGCGAATCAATAACGCGTATTCGTAAGATCTTGCGTCTCCTTTAACGCCAACGCTTCGCATATTGCTTAACGCGGCGAAATACTGATTAGGCAAAGATGGCAAAGATGCTTTTTCAAGCTCGTCTCGCAAAATAAAATCCGCTTCTTGAACGATTTTGATTTTCTTTTCGGTCACCTCGCCGATGATACGTATCGCTAAGCCGGGCCCAGGAAAAGGCTGACGATACACGATGTTTCGCGATAACCCTAAGCGAAGACCGATTTCTCGCACTTCATCTTTGAACAAATTAGACAAAGGTTCCAAGACACCATCAAAATGAAGGGAATCGGGTAAGCCTCCGACATTGTGGTGACTTTTGATTTTTGCTCCGCCGCAAGTTCCGCTTTCAATTTTGTCTGGATAGATGGTACCTTGGGCAAGATAAGAAATCGGAGGTAAAGTATTTTTGGTTCTTTCGAAGACACGGATAAAGGTTGAGCCGATGATCCTTCGCTTTTCTTCTGGTTCAGTAACGCCTTTAAGCGCACTGAGAAATACTTTTTTCGCATCAACATATCGGAAATGAGAAACGAGTTTATCGTGACCGAAAACACGTAGAACCTCTTCACTTTCCCCTTTTCTTAATAAGCCATGATCGACGAAAATACAATATAGATGGTCGCCGATTGCTTTGGATAATATCGATGCGGTTACTGCCGAATCCACACCACCTGATAACGCACATAAGACATTACGCGAACCGACCCTTTCTCTGATTTCTTGGATTTTTGATTCAAGAAAAGAAGCGGGTTGCCAATTCTTTCCGCAACCACATATTTTGCATAAGAAATTGCCGATGATTTTATTCCCTTCTTCCGTCAAGGTCGTTTCGGGGTGAAACTGAACGCCGTAGATTGCCTTCTTTTCGTCCATAAATGCCGCGTTAGGGCAAGTTGCGGTGCGGATAATGGGGGTAAAAGATGGGGGTAATTCATCCACGATATCCTTATGTGACATAAGGGCGCGACTTTCTTTTCTTACGCCGAAAAGTAGCGAAGAAGAGGAAATGACTTCAATCTCTTTCTCTCCATATTCACCCTTGACGCCTTTTTTTACGTGTCCATGAAGCAAAGCGGCGATGAGCTGCGCCCCATAGCAGATGCCAAGAATTGGTTTTCCTAAAGAAAAAACATGGGGGTCAAGTGTCGGAGAATCTTCCTCATAAACACTATCGGGCCCTCCTGAAAAGACGATGCCTTTAATTGAGGCATCTTTGAGTTTCTCGATCGGAGTGGAATAGGGGAGCAATTCGCAATACACCTGAGTTTCGCGAATTCTTCGTGCGATGAGTTCGCTATATTGACCGCCGAAATTGAGGATTACTATTTTTTCCATCTTCTTGGGTCTTTCTATTTGATAATGCGCTTGATTTCTTTAACAATTTCGCGATTAATGGGAGGAACAAATTCTACATAGTCACCTTTTCCCTCCACTTGGAAAAGCGTGCAGTTTTGTCCTTTATACACGATTCGCGATTTGATTTTGATTTCTTTTTTCGCAATGATGAAATCCGCGCTTTGAAAATCGTTCAAGCAAGATTTCTCGTCTTTCCACACTTTTCGGATTTCCTTTTCATCCAGCAAGACATTGATAGGGCGGATGATTTTGTTGTCTTTTCGGACTTTCGGCGCGCCTTTATGAACAAGGCTCCCGGGGAAATAGGTTCCCCCTTTATCTTGACTTCGTAAGCGGAAACGAAGGATATTATCAACTTTTTCGTCTTCTCCAGGCGCGCTGAAATAATAGTCTTTCTCGTAATGGGTTTTTAATATTTCACTATGCGAGAGAAGATAACTCACCGCCTTTGGACTCGTAATGCCAAACCCATCTTTCGTGATAAAGAGTTCGCCTGAGCGGAGTTCTTCGAAGGACATGTTGTTATCTAAAATGACATCGGCGTTTTCTCTTGTTGGGAGAATTGTATTTTTATAGCTTGGAATAATGTAGCGGAAATATAGATGTGTGGTAAATGCGCTGTCTGCGCTTGTGGAGACTTTATCGCGGATAATTCTTCTTAAGAAGAGCGATTTCGCATTTCCATCGATGAAATTCGCGATATAAGGAATCTTTTTCATCTCATCCAGAAAAGATTTATCCAACGCATATATGCCTTCCACGATGATAATATCGTATTTCTTTCCATCGATTCGGCGCGAAGAACGGACCCGCTCACTTACGATTTTGGAGTATTTCTTTTCGTAAATCGTCTCATTATTGAATAATTTTTTTACATCCGATGCCGCTTCCTTTAAATGGTAGACAGTAGGCTCATCGAAATTGAGCAACGACCATTCCTTAGCAAGTCCTTTGATGAAACGTGGCAAATCACTAGAGGGAAGAAGATGTTCCACGGATTGAGCAATCTCCAAGAGACATTTTTCATTGTATTTTTCCTGGAAGGGGTACTTCAAAAGGATGGGCTTAATCTTTTTTTCAATTTCTAAAATGTTATCGATTTTTCCACCGAAAACGTTTTGATTCACTTTGTTAGGGATAATCGCGGAAAGACCATAATTGTATTGATCAAGTGAAATTGTGATGGATTTATGACCATGGTTTTTCATGATGCGATTCAGCGCCTCTGCGGAAAAAGACTTTCCCGAACTAGAAGCACCGGCGATGATAATCACCGCTTTTGGATGCGTCTCTAATGCCTCTTCGGCAAGATCAATGTTCGCGAAGCACCATTTATCGAGATGATGGAATGAGAATGCCATTCTTTAATGCTACTCTATTTTTGCCAAAAATCCTTCTCTAAATTGTAAAGAATTAATCAAAATGTGCTTTCTCGATTGCTTTCGAAAAGAAATTCTCTATCTTATATTAGACATATGGTTAAAAGTAAACATATGTTCAAAAAGAGGTTGATTATGTACAAAAATTCATTGCGGAGTGAGACGCTCATCAAAGAAGCCGTGGTGAGCCTTCTTAGTGAGAAAAAGGACTTGAATAAAATCACGGTGAGCGAGATTGTAGAGAAAGCGGGCATTAACCGTGGTACTTTCTATAATCATTATTCAGATATAAAAGATGTTCTCAATCAAATTGAAGACGAAATCATGGCGAGATTGATTCAGAAATGGAAGTCTTCGAATAACGAAGAGGGGCTATGCTTCGAAAATTTCATCCGTGCCCTTACGGATACATTCATCGAAAAGGAAGATGTGTGCAAAAAAATCATCAAAAATGTGCCACATTATGTTTTCGATGATTTAAAAAGGAAAGTGGGCGAAGTTTTTGCGGATTCTGCTTCTTTCCGCGCGATGAGGAAAGAAGAACGCGCCTTGATTTCCTTCATCTCCAACGGCATTTCCGGCGCCTATTTAGATTACTTTTTGGATAGAAGCGAATTCACGCTTCGCGAAATCGAGCAATATTCGGTAGCGCTTGTTCGCATTGTTTTCCATGAACGGATGCTACTTTCTCATTAATTCCGTCTTGCTTTTTCCTTTGTTCTTGGGAAAATGAGTGGCATGGCTTTATTAGCGAGTTACATTCTTCCGCATTGCCCTGTTGCGATTCCTGAAGTGGGACGAGGGCAAGAACGTGCACTTCCTCAAACCGAAGAAGGATTTGAAAAAGTCGCGAAGGAAATCGCTTCACTTCATCCAGATACAATCGTGATCGCTTCTCCGCACGCGGAATCCTATAGTGATTATTTTCAGATGGCGGATGGAGAGACAGCTACGGGCTCGCTCCAAGAATACGGCGCTCCGCAAATTCGTTTTCGTCTTCATTATGACGATGCGCTTAGGAAAACAATCGCTCAGCTTGCATCGGCACGTCAATTCCCTGCAGGTTATGATTCTTCTGAGGACCCTGTGCTTGACCACGGCACGATGGTGCCCCTCTATTTTATTAATCGTGAATATCAGAATTATAAAATCGTTCGCCTTGGTCTTAGCGGTCTTTCCTTATTCTCTCATTATAAAATGGGGATGATTATCGCGGATGCTGCTGCCAAAAGTGGGGAACGTGTTGTTTTTATCGCAAGCGGTGATATGTCACATTGCTTGAGCAAAGACGGAATCTATGGTTATCGAAGCGAAGGGGCTCGTTATGAAGAACTGCTTTCGAAAAGTTTGAAAACGGCTAATTTCGGCGATCTTCTTCGCATGGATAGGCGTATATCACATGCGCGAAAGAATGCGGACACCGCGCTTTTTCAATGCTTGCAGGAACCCTTGACCGAAAAGCGGTTCAAGCGACTTTTTATAGCCATGAAGCGCCTTTTGGAATCGGATATGGGATTTATGGATATGCTGTTCTTGGGGATGATGGATCAAGGGCCTTCGGCGAACTTTATCAATCCAAGGTTCTTTTTTCCATTCAAGAGAAAAAGGAAAAATCCGATGTCTATGTCAAGCTTGCCTATCTGACGCTCGATCAATATTTAAATCGAACCGAGGCAAAAAAGGCCGAGATACCTCTATTCATGATGGAGAATCAAAAAGGCATTATCATTTCGATTTATGAATTTGGCACTTTGCGTGCAAGATATGGGACGATTTTCCCTTCCGAAAGTAGTCTTGCCCAAGAAATCATTCAAAATACTGTGAAAGCGGCGAAAGATGATTCTTTTTTTGACCCAATTGAGGCGAAAGAGTTCCCATATTTGGACGTTCAAGTCGATGAGGTTTCTTTGGTTGAACCAATCGCAAACATTAGGCAATTGGACGTTGAAAAATACGGTGTCTATGTAAAAAGCAGGACCAAAAACGGTTTTGCTCTTCCTGGGGATCCTCTTATCACGAGCGAAGAAAAACAAGTTCGCGATGCGAAACGTAACGCGAAAATCGGTCGCGGCGAGAAGACCAATCTATTTCGCTTTGTCATTGTTCCTCACAAATAGAATTGGTAAGCTTGCTTACTCAATATGATTTTCACACTCTTCTGTATCTTAATATGTCATTGTATTTTGATACGAAGTGCTATAATGCACATATGTCGATTCAGCATTGGCCACAAAGATTCAAATACCATTATAAGAAATATCTTGCGATCTTTTTTGTTTCGCTCGCTATCGCTTTCATCACGGGAGACTTAATTCTCAGTTTTGTAAACATGATCCTTCAAGGAACTCAACCAGGACTGGGCATTGTTTCTAGCGTATTGAGCTTCGTGATTCTTATGGTTTCCTATGTCATGATTTTCAAAGGGAATATAGATGGAACCGGTTTTGCTTTTCAAGGGGTCCTTTCTTTCGTTTTCCTTCTTCTATTTAGCGAAATTTCCTCGATGCTACTGAATTCAATCGATTCTGGCATTTCTCTTATGACGTATTTCCGAAACGGCTCTTACGTATTAGGTTCCATTACTTTGGTTTCTTATCTACTTATCGTATTGCAAGTCGTTGCGGGCATTTTTTCTTACATTCGTCTCCGTCAATATATGCTTGGACGTTACGTATCAAGCCTTGGTGTGAAGATTTGGTTCATGATTTATTTCGGGTTATTCATTTTGGGCATAGGGGCGACCCTTGCGATCTTCTTTTTGAGTTTTCCTTCTAATGATTGGATAAAAGTATTTATCGCTTTGCTTGAACCAATCAGCGAGCTTTGTTGCGGCATCAGCTGCATCTTCACTGTTTTACGCATTTCCGATTAGTAATTCTTTGTAAGAATTAGTTTTCAGTGATACACTTAACGCTCGGAAGGGGAGTAGCGGTTTGCTCGACTCGTCAACACGCCTTCAATGGGCCGGGAAGAGCAGGGTTATCCCACGCAAGACCTTCTAGTATAATTTTCATTTGCTAGAAGGAGGATATTATGCACGAAAATCATTCGGCGAAAGAAACATTAGCGCTTTTGGGCGTTGATGAAACTACGGGTTTATCGGAAGAAGAAGCAAGCAAACGGTTGAGCCAATATGGTCCAAATCAGCTTGAGGAAGAAAAGAAGGAGAGCTGGTTTTTCATTTTCTTGGGTCAATTCAAAGATCCAATGATTTTTATTTTGCTTGGTGCGGCAATCGTTTCGCTAGTTTTGGGCATCTTAAGTGCCGTAAAGGAGGGAAACGGAATTCATTTTAAGGATTTTGCGGATGTGATAATCATCTTTGCCGTTATCTTTCTTAATGCGATCATAGGCACTGTGCAAGAAACGCGCGCAGAAAAATCCCTAGAAGCCTTAAAAAAATTATCTTCTCCCACTGCGACCGTCCGCCGCAATGGCGCTTTAGAAGAAATCAAAGCGGAAAATTTGGTGCCTGGCGACATCGTCATATTGGAAGAAGGAAGAACGGTGCCAGCGGATCTCCGCTTGATCAAGGGGTTTGCACTAAAAGCAAACGAATCCTCCCTAACAGGAGAATCCTTGCCAGTTGAAAAAGACCCCAACATCGTTTTAAGCGAAGAAGTAGGCATTGGCGACCGTGTGAATGTCGCTTATAGCAGTACCCCAATCGTGTACGGACGCGGAGAAGGCGTGGTCATTGCGACGGGGAAAAATACCGAAATTGGACGTATCGCGACGATGCTTTCGGGCGGAGAAGAAGAACTGACTCCACTACAAAAAAAGCTCAATCAATTATCGAAGTTTTTAGGCTATCTCACATTGGGCGTTGTCATCTTGATGCTTATCGTTTCCCTAACCTACGATGCGATTCGTGGGACGATTGCAAGCCAATGGGATGACGATTTGCTCGATGCGGTTGGTTTGGCGGTCGCGGCGATTCCAGAAGGACTCGCTGCTGTTGTTACCATCGTTTTAGCAAACGGCATGAGCAAGATGATTCGCGTGAATACGATCGTTCGTCGTCTTGCAAGCGTGGAGACGCTCGGCGGTGTTTCCTATATTTGCAGCGATAAAACCGGTACGCTTACGCAAAACAAAATGACTGTTGTTTCTTGCTATACGGATGGTCGTTTCTATGAGAAAAACGAAATTGACAACTCTCTCTCTTTCTTGGCGGAAGGCTTTGCTTTATGTAGCGATGCCAAAATCGAAAATGGAACGTATGGCGATCCTACCGAAGTCGCTCTTGTCATGATGGCAGATTCTTTGGGCATGAGCAAAGCGAGCCTTGAGCAAAAGAAACCACGCGTAAACGAGCTGCCTTTCGATAGCGTGCGCAAGATGATGTCTACGGCCCATCAAAAAGAAGATGGCACCTATTTGATTTATACAAAGGGTGCGATGGACCAAATCTTAAAACACTGTGAGTTCATCAATATTGATGGGAATGTTCGTCAAATTGAGACAAAGGATAAAGAAGATATTGAAAAGGCCGCGCAAAAGATGAGTGAAAGAGCGCTTCGTGTTTTAGCGCTTGCCTATAAAAAAGGTAGTAAGGAAATCGAGGAGGAAAACCTTGTTTTCGTTGGCTTGGTCGGAATGGTCGATCCGCCACGTCCAGAAGCCAAAAATGCGGTCGCAACACTTAAAAAGGCGGGTATTACAACGGTTATGATCACAGGAGACCATAAAGACACCGCCTTTGCAATTGCTCAAGAACTTGGCATTGCCCAAAGCAAAGAACAGTGTATGTCGGGGGACCAAATTGACGCTTGTTCCGAAGATGAATTAAAAGAAAAAGTCAAAACGGTTCGCGTTTTTGCGCGTGTTTCACCAGAGAATAAAGTCGCGATTGTCAAAGCAATTAAGGCGAATGGTTTTATTGCCGCGATGACGGGGGATGGTGTCAATGACGCGCCGAGCTTAAAGGCTGCTGATATCGGTATTGCCATGGGAATCACGGGAACCGATGTCGCGAAAGGCGCCGCGGATATGGTCCTCACCGATGACAATTTCGCTTCGATCGAAAAAGCGGTGGAAGAGGGACGTGGCATTTACGCAAATATCAAAAAGACGATTCTCTTCCTTCTTTCGAGCAACATTGGTGAAGTCGTATGCATGTTCATCGCAATCGCGATGGGCTTGCCCGCTCCATTAATCGCGATTCATTTGCTTTGGGTGAATCTTATCACCGATTCTTTGCCCGCAATCGCTTTAGGTAGCGACAAAAAGCCTGACGACATCATGGATGATAAACCGCGTGATCCGAAAGAATCGCTTTTCGCGCATGGTGGATACGCCGTCACGTTTGGCTATGGGGTTTTGATTGGACTAATCACCTTAATCGCCTTTTTGATTAAGCCATGGAACAACGGCTGCTTCACTCCAAGTGATATTAATGCCTATTTAAGCAGTTCTGAAGCGGCCTTAGAAGAATGCCAATCGATGGCTTTCTGCGTCCTTTCGATGGCGGAGCTATTCCATATGCTCGGAATGACAGACGCCAAACATTCCGTGTTCCGTGTATTCCGTGATAAGAATTTGCTCCTTTGGGTCGCTTTCTTCTTAGGATTTGCGCTCCAATTCATGGTTATCGAGACTCCAGGGCTCAATTCTTTCTTCAAGGTTTATACACTAAGTGACCACCCGATCGATTATCTTTATGTATTCGCGCTTGCTATCGCGCCACTTGTGGCTCATGAAATCGCAGTCCTTGTCCTTTTCGTTCGCAAGAAATTCGCGAAAGCGGAAAAAACACTTTAATCTAAACTTGTTAGATAAAGACAAAGGGTTTATATTATTCACGCTGCCGTCTTAGCTCAATTGGCAGAGCAACTGAATCGTAATCAGTAGGTTGGTGGTTCGATTCCGCTAGACGGCACCAGTGAAGTAAGATCCCTGAGAAAATAATCAGGGATTTTTTTGTATCATTGCATCGTTATTTTGAGACAATGAATTATACGTGTTCCATTTCCGATAATATTTTAATTTGCCCCTTGCTAGGGGAAACGGCCTTGCCTATAATATTCGAGCGCTACAAGCGCAGGGTTGGGTGCTTAGCTCAGCTGGGAGAGCATCTGTTTGACGTACAGAAGGTCACAGGTTCGAGCCCTGTAACACCCACCAGTGAAATGAATTGGGGACTTCGGTCCCCTTTTTCTTCTTCTTCTTCTTTCTTATGGACAAGAATGTGGAAATATTTATAATTATTCCGTTGCACCTGTAGTTCAATGGTAGAACACCAGCTTCCCAAGCTGGTTACACGGGTTCGATTCCCGCCAGGTGCTCCATTAAGCTTGTTGTTCGATGCTCTTCTAAAGCATCGTTTTTTCTTTTTTCTTTTGTATTACGATGTTTATCTTGCCCGTATTTTCCATTCCTCTCGAAGCTTTGCTGGCGGTTCGGGAAAATTCGACAACCAGTTCTATTTCAAATGTTGTGAAACAAAATCCTTATTAGAGTAAATATCACCCCGAACCCCTAGATGCTTGTTCCGTGATCTTAATCTCAATGTATATTTCTTGCCCGCTCGTGCTCCGCTTTATTAATAGCAGTTTCAATAACGCGCAAGTTCATCTACCCAAGGACGCCCGAACACAACGGCAGATCGACCAGGAGAGATTCTAGAGGGTCCTGAGATTCCATTCCCTCGTCGACCTCGTGGCCAGAGGGCGAGGTGGAGCAGAAGGTGCGACGAGACGCCGAGGATGGTGCTGAATTTCAGATCCCCGAACCAAGCCAAGATTGAAAACCTTACGGAGCTGATGCAAGATACCGACGAGGTCAGATGCCCGAGGTTTCTTAAATGTTTCACATCAATTGAGAGTTTACAATTGAAACGTAATCTCTACACGAACGGCTTTTGCCCTTTTGCGGAAATCGTTTTATCATTATTCGAGAGAAGAGGTAAAAATATGGCAGAGAAGAAAAATACTTATATGGTGAACAAGCGTGAAGATGGCAAGTGGCAAGTGAAAATCATGGGCAGCGACCGCGCGATTAAATTATTTGCCACAAAAGCGGAAGCCCTTGAATACACTAAAAACATGGCGGGCAATACGGAAAAGGGGATTGTTGTCAAACCAAGCAAAGGGGCAAACAAAGGGAAATTCACCAAAGCAAAATAATTTTTGCGGCGTTTTGCAACGAAAAGTCGATGAAAAATCGTTCTTTTCTTAACAGGGTGTTTTCGTTTTGCTAACATAATTTCGTAGAGGGTGGTTGACCCTTGAATATGGAATAATTTTTATGTCAGTACGCAACTTTAGTTCAGTTAATAATATTTTGTCTTTCGTCTTTACGATTATCGCTTTTTCTTTGTTCGATGTCATTTTTTATAGCATGGTCAAAAGAAAGGTCCCACGCATTTTCATTGTTGGATCGGAATGTCTTGTCATCCTCTCATGGATTTTGAATATGGATTTATTCCTGTTCATCATGCTTGGAATTTTATTAGTCGGCGTTCTCGTGAGTAGTTTCACCAATATGTCAGAAGTCCGTATTTTCACCGCAAACGTGATGAAAGGAAAAGCGACATTCGATTTGTTCCATAGAACGCCGAAAGTTCAACCAGAGGCAATTTACGACCGCGAAGAAGTCTTTAAGAAAGTGGAAAGTGCGATTCGTACTCTCTCTAAGCAAAAGATTGGTGCGCTCATCACTTTTGAAAAAAATGACGATTTGAGTGAAATCATGAAAAACGGCACGATCCTTAATGCACCTGTCAATTCGGAGCTCCTACAAACCATTTTCTACCCAGGCACACGTCTCCACGATGGTGCGGTGATTATCCGCGGGGATAAAATCGCTGCTGCGAGCGTTTATTTTACCCCAACGAATCGCCCACTCACTGGTAAATATGGTTCTCGTCATCGCGCTGCATACGGCATCAGCGAGACCACGGATTCTGTCACGATTGTCGTTAGCGAGGAAACGGGAAGAATCTCTATCGCTTTCCAAGGGGAACTTACTCCTGTCGCTCCTGATGAACTCCTTCGGATTTTCGAAGAAGATATGGCGACCGTGAGCGAACCAAGCGAAGATAACACGCATCAATCGTAAAAGTTAATAAGGGCCAAAATGTGGCCCTTTTTTGTTTCATCCGCGCATGAGAAAACGCTTTGTGCTAGACTATTTATAGAGAAGTCTTCTAGAGGGGGCGATTGCCTTCGTTCGATAAGGCTTCATTTAGGAGGACATTATGTCAACACCACACATTAACGCTTTAGACGGCGCGTTTGCGAAAGTCGTACTTATGCCTGGCGATCCGCTCAGAGCCCGCTGGATTGCGGAAAACTATCTTACGGATGTAAAGGAGATTTGCTCCATCCGCGGTATGGTCGGCTTTACTGGACTTTCGAAAAACGGAAAACGAATCTCGGTGATGCCTAGTGGCATGGGTATGCCTTCCATTGGAATTTATTCTCACGAATTATTTACTCAGTATGGCGTTGAATCCATTATCCGCGTCGGTACGATTGGTGCACTTCAACCGTTTATTAAATGCCGTGATCTTCTTTTGGGAGAAGGGGCTTGTACCAATAGCAACTGGATGGGGCAACACGCTTTAGGAGGCGCGACGTATAGCGCCATCGCATCTTTTGACTTGCTTTTAGAAGCCGCAAAAGCCGCCGCGAAAAGAAGCGGTGCTTATTATGTCGGTAACATTCTTTCGAGCGATACTTTCTATGACGCCGATCCTACGATTTGGAAAAAATGGCAGGCGCTTGGTGTCCTCGGTACCGAAATGGAAGCATATGCCTTATATGAGCAAGCCGCTTCTTTAGGCAAAAAGGCCTTAGCCATCTGCACCGTTAGCGATCTTATTTATGGCAATACTCAGATTTCAGCGGAAGAGCGTCAAGAAGGCCTCAAGAACATGATTGAAGTCGCCATTGAAACCGCTGAGCATTTCGCGGATTAGTCACTTATGTTGCCGTATTATGCACGTTTAACTCTTTTCATAATTCTTTCCGTGCTTTGCGGCATTTTCCTACTGGGTCTATTCTTTTATCAGCCTTTAAAAGGCCTATTGATTCGTCATAACGTGATGCGCTTTTATTATCATCGAGTGATGAGAGAAGCACGTTTCCATGACTATTATTTGGTCAACGATATTTCTTATCGCCTCGGTGGGAGCGATTACGTTCATATCGATCACGTCTTGGGCGGTGATAAATATATCTATGTCATCACGGACGTTTATTACGATGGGGCTGTGAGCGCGAAAAGCGATGACGTCCATTGGGTGAATTATCCTAAGAAGGGGAAGAAGGTTAAAATTCCTAACCCTCTTATGACGTCAAAAAACGCGGTAGACCGGTTTTCGAAAGCAAGTGGTATCAACACCTCTTTCTTAGTGGGTATTGTACTTGTGAATGACGATTGCTTTGTAACACCGATTGAGAACCGAAGAGGGGAGCCCGTTTTTACCCCTTTATCGCGGCTAGGGAAAGTCGTTGCGGCTTATGAAAAAGATAACATCGATCCCTTTGTTGGGACGGAACTAAGAAACGCGATGATCGCGTTACACAATGAGAAGGAAAACGAACGTGCAAGAAATGAATCCAAATAAAGAAACAACATTACTTCCTTCCGTTGGGGCACTTGCTTTTGCTCGCTACAAGAAAAGATTCGGTTATTCTTTGCCAATGACGGCGGGATTTACGGTAGTAGCTCTCGCTTTTTTGCTTATGGGCGTCTTTTTCCCTTACACCCTTTGGTTTATTGTTCCATTCGTGGTTTTGCCTTTGTTTCTCGCTTTTACGATTTCTTTGTGCGATGGGCATAAAAATAACGAACTTTCTAACCGCAGATCGTTTGCCTATTTCCTTTCGTATTTTCATACTCCGTTTTATGGCTCTTATCGCGTAATCTGGAATTTTATTTTATCTTTGCTCTTTTCTTTGCCTTTTGCTCTTATTTTTTATTTTTCGTTGGTTCCTATTTTCACCATGAAATACCCATCTTTTGGTGAAAGCTTGTCTTCTCTTTATTCTTTGCTTCATGCGGGCGATTATTCTTCTGTTTTTGCTTTTATTGAGAAAGAAGAATCCCTATTCTCGTTTATGAGTCTTTTTTCTCTTCTTTCTTGTATCACCTTCACTGTGATTTTCCTTTTCCGACTCTGTGATTACGCACTAAATCCATTTTTACGCGTTCATATGGGACCCGGTCCTAGTAGCGTCGCAAACCATATTTTCGTTGGTGGTTTAAAGAAAGCGAAAAAGAGTTTTCTACGCGATTATTATTCTTCGATATGGTGGATGCTCGTTGCTTTCTTCGCCTTCTTTGCTTTCGGAATTACCATTGGATGGTTTTTCTTGCTTCCTATGACTTCTCCTCTTGGAATTGTGACACTCGGTATTTTGTTTGGTCTTGTTGCCGTTTCACCATTCCTTCCCTATTACATTTGGGTGTTGGATCTGCTTTTTAAGAAATATTGTTATTTCTTCATCGATTATTCGATTTCTTTGGCCGAGGAAGCCCTTTCGGAGATGGATAAGATGAAAGACATTCCTGAAGAAGAGAAGGAAGAAATTAAGAACCAAGTGGAAGAGAGCAAGAAAACGCGGAAAGATATGCAGGACAAAATGAACGATGCCGGTTCTTTCTTCGATGATGAAGAGAATGACGGCAAAGATTAATTTCGAAATATCTTGATTGAAGATTAAACAGATTGAAACAAAAACCGGCACATTCGATGCCGGTTATTATTCTAGATGGAGCAAGTGACGGGAATCGGACCCGCGTGTCGACCTTGGCAAGGTCGCGTTCTACCAT
>ERZ808286.1092-NODE-1092-length-14471-cov-7.385128_pt1 | contig 14471 bp, 12 predicted proteins | sample MGYA00521276_ERZ808286 | MGnify/ENA primary metagenome ERZ808286 (study PRJEB31516, sample SAMN03275607) | gut metagenome | biome: mammalia-associated habitat; material: feces | host: Papio cynocephalus | place: Kenya | collected 2012-08-01 ... | reverse complement strand
CGCCGACAAGGTAGCATCCGGTTTCGCTTTCGTCAATCATCCGGGACACTCGGCACTCGAGCGTCATTGGGAAGGCGGTGAATACCGGAGCATCCACGTGGCTACCTCGTATCGACTCCAAGCCGGCACGCGCGACTTTGTCGTGAACCTTACGGCCACTCACAAGACCCACATAATCAGCAGCCATCATATTATCAACAGTGGCAAAAGCGACAGTAAAATCACCATTTACCTTAAGATTGTCGGTAGTTGCATGGCTGCCCAGCGAAATCACGATTTTCTCGTAATCCCATTGCCCGGCCCAGGCGGCATTCATCGCATTGGGCGTATGATCTTTGTCGTAAGTGCCAAGAACGAGTACCAATTGAGGCAGTACCCACGGCTTTGATCCGAAGCTCTTCATATCTCTAATTTTGAATATGGTTCAATATTATTATATAGTTGCTAAGTCCATCACTTATTATCGGCGGACAGGCCTATGGCGCCGGTGGCGGGGTCAATGCTTATGCGGTGCTCGCGGTACAACATCCCGACGGCACGCTTAAAGTCTTTTTTCGAGCAATGCAGCAAAGCGGCAATTTCGTCCGGCGAAGACTTGTCGGTGAGAGGCATATCTTCATGCCTCAGCATTTCGAGAATAGTGTCGGACAATGACCGCGCACGACCACCGATGCCGGGTGCTGTGAGCGTCAAGTCGACACGTCCGTCACTGCGACGGACATTCTTGACGTAAGCCTTAAGTCGCTGTCCGCTTTGCAAGGTATCGTACAATTCGTTGGCATACAACATCCCGCGATGCAGATTTTCCACGATGACGCGCCATCCTATATCGGTACGCTCGGTCACCAAAACGTTGACAGCCTGCCCGTGCTTGTAATCAGCCGGAACGTTGTCAAGATACTTTCCAATCTTTGCTGTAGCGGCAATGCGGCCGGTCGCATTGTCCAAGTATACATATACAAGGTACACCCCATCGGCACGCATACGCGCCCGCTGCTCGGCATACGGCACAAGCAAATCTTTAGACAACCCCCAGTCAAGGAAGGCGCCGATACGGTTTACATCTCGCACTTGCAGGTAAGCAAATTCGCCTACCATCGCGATAGGCTTCTCCGTCGTAGCGACAAGGCGGTCTTCGCTGTCATTATAGACAAAGACATCCAATGTCGAACCTATGCTCATATCGTCCGTACAGTATCTATTAGGCAAAAGCACACGCGTGGAAGGAGTATCGACAAGATTTTCCTGCACTCGAGAGCTATGAGGCGCATCGACCAAAGCCTCGTCTGTCTCGCCAAGATAAAGCCCGTAATCGCTGCGCTCTAATACGGTTAAGGTATTGTTTTTCCCTATTTTGAACATATCGTATCGGTGTTTTGCTGAAATAATACTCCACAAATATAAGAATTTTCTCCCTATTTTTTTATACTTTTGCAGAAAGTATATGCGGACGACACCGATGCAGGACACACCTCTGCGCGTTTCCATTCCGGTCACCCACCCCATACATTCAGCCTATATGATAGAAATTATCAAAGAATATTTTCCGGAAATGACACCTCAACAGGAGTCACAAATGCAGGACTTAGATGCATTATACCGCGATTGGAATGCAAAAATCAATGTGATTTCACGCCGCGATATCAACAACCTATATGTGCGCCACGTCTTACATTCGCTTGCCATAGCAAAGTTTTGGAATGGCACACTCGTTCCGGGGACATCCATACTGGACATCGGCACCGGTGGAGGTTTCCCCGGCATCCCGCTGTCCATAATGTTCCCGCAATGTCATTTCCATCTACTGGATCGCATCGCGAAGAAGATTCGCGTAGTGAACGCCGTAGCCGAGTCATTAGGTTTAAAGAACGTGACCGCGCAGCAAGGCGATATAGGCGAGTGTCACGAGCGCTTTGATTATGTTGTCAGCCGTGGCGTTATGCGCCTCGAACCGTTGGTGACTGCAATAAAGCATAACATTTCCAAAGAGAACAAAAACACTTACACCAACGGGCTGGTATGCCTCAAAGGCGGAGACTTGTCCGACGAAAGTGCCGAGGTCAAATTCCCGGTAATCACCTACCCTCTCAACGAATATTTTGATGCCGAAAATCCGGAAGTTCGCGAGGCATTTGCCGACAAATACCTCGTCTACGTCCCTATGGCAGCAAAATAGCGCCAAACAAAAACAGGACGTTATTTAAGGTCCTATTCAGATTACAGATTATATCATGCTTAGACTCGAAAGATTCACCTTCAATCCTTTTTCGGAGAACACTTATGTAGTATACGACCCCGACACCAAAGATGGCATAGTCGTAGATCCCGGAATGTCCACAGAGGTCGAACAAAAGCAATTTGACCGATTTGTCACAGAGAAAGGCATACACTTGTTGATGATTGTAAACACCCATATGCACATAGATCATTGTCTGGGCAACAATTATATCATCAAAAAATACGGCATACATACTGCTGCAAACGCCACCGAAATCGCCTTCGGCGAAAACCTTGACCAGCAAGCCCGTTTCTTCGGCCTAAACCTCAAAGGTTTCAACACAACAGTAGACATAATACTTAATGACGGTCAACTGTTACACATCGGGCCAAATACACTCGAAATCATTGCCTCGCCCGGTCACTCTCCCGGTGGCGTATGTATATACGACCGCGCCGATGGATGGCTACTCAGCGGAGACAGCCTATTCCTCGGCTCGATAGGTCGCACCGACCTTCCGGGTAGTGACCATAGCAGACTCATTCACGGCATTCGAACACGATTGTTCACGCTCCCCGAAACAACCGTTGTCTACCCCGGTCACGGGCCCGCTACAACTATCGGGCACGAACGAGCTACCAATCCGTATGTTCGGTAAATCGGAACTATGCACGTTTTGACGTCTTTCCACAATCCGAGATATACTTCTGGCAGCATATAGTCTGCGCTTGACTGCAGCGTCTGTTTTAGCGTTATTTACAAGTATCGGGCACAATAGCTGCCCAAGCATCGGACTAACTTTGCACTATAAATCAGCAAAGTATTCCGATAATGAAAACGATAAACGACACTGACACCATATTTGCGACTATAGTTCAATACGGACGTTCACTGACAAGCGTAAAGTTGTGTGGGATGTCTTCCGTACAGTCAATAGTATCATTCCTTCGCTCCCATAATGCCGTACCCTCGGGGTTGTCGCAACTCTCGATACGCAACAGCACACAGGGCTGGTGTTCTATGCAGGCATTGTACATTCGATGATTTAAGCCAACTCCGTGATTGTCCGTAGGGCATAATACTAGGTGAAATCTATTGCAATCATTACCGATCGTTGGTGCGGCCGGCGGAATCAAATTTATGTAAAACAGGCCGCCGGAACGGCCAAAGAACTTTTTTTCAAAAACCGACACCCAAACCTGTTATATTAGAATTTAGAGATAATTTTTTGCAATTCATCGTATAGTTCGTGAGATTGCAGTCGAATACAGAGCCACACTCACAAATCGACACTTCGGTGTGCAGATTCGGGCTGTCGCTCAATATTCAGAGGCGTCCGAACGTCTGTTCTTCTGGCAGCTCGCCGTGTAAGTAGCAGGTTCGGATGCTTCTTTATTCTAATACTATACGCGAATTATAGTTAGACTATTAATACGCTCGGTTATGGATAGACAAAACGATCACCCTTTAATTGAGCTGGTATTTTTGCGAAAGTGATTATCCGGTTTCAGCTCCATTATTATTCATTATTGAAGTTTCGCCAGAGATTAGCAATTTGGCCGAAGCGCAATAGGCTGTGTTTCGCGGATTATGCGTAAATTTGCAATAAAATACTTATAGGCATACGCAATGAATGATTACCGCGAAGTGCGTTTTGATATGACGCCATGTTCCGAGGATGCTACAGACCTATTGGCGGCATTCCTCGCAGACGTAGGATACGAGAGTTTTGTGCCGGACCAAGATGGTCTTACGGCCTATGTTCCGGCTTCGGCTTGGTCCAAAGACGCAGTAGACAACGTCATTCTAAATTTCCCGATGGATACAAACATTCGAGTAAAAGAAGAGTTGGTAGAAGGTCGTGATTGGAACGCCGAATGGGAAAAGAATTACTTTCAGCCCATCGTAGTCGGCGATGAATGTGTAATACATAGCACCTTTCACCACGACATACCCAAAGTCAAGTACGACATTGTCATCGACCCCAAAATGGCATTCGGCACAGGGCATCATGCCACCACGGCCCAAGTCATTGAGAGCATTCTCGCTATAGATATGCGCGGACGCACCTTGATTGACATGGGCACCGGTACGGCAATATTGTCCATTTTGGCTGCAATGCGTGGCGCAACGTCTGTTACAGCTATTGAGATTGACGATTTTGCCTATGCCAACGCCATCGAAAACGTCAACATTAACGGCGTCAGCGATGTCGTAAAACTGGTCAATGGAGACGCTGCCGCCTTGTCCGGAGTCGAACCGGCTGATATATTCCTTGCAAACATCAATCGCAATGTCATACTCGGAGATATTGAGGCTTACGCCTCGCATCTACGGAATAGCGGAATAATGATTCTCAGCGGTTTCTATGAAGATGATGTACCAATGATTGAAGCTGCGGCGCGTCCCTTGGGCCTCGTAATCGAAGCCATACGCAGCCGCAACAAATGGACCGTCCTAACCTTGTGCAAACAATCTTAACGCATACTATGAATACAGCTAAGACTATTATATCGGCTATTGCGATGCTTTGTTGCAGCGCAATAGCATACGCTCAGAGTATTAAACCCGAAGATGCAGCGCCTAAGCGTGTACGGTTCGCCTGGGGAGCAGACATCAACGGAAGTGTTGACCTAAGCGAACACGATATGTCGTCATTGGGCATCGAAGCAATGTTTGGCATAGAATACAAATGGATACGTTTTCTCGGAATCGGAGCTCAAGCTGACGTTATGGTGAGTAACTCATCAAGATCCTTTCCGCTGACGCTAAACTTTCGTACCGATTTCAGTAGCCGCCGCCGTCTTCTTTTTATGGATATACGCGGTGGCATAGCCCTCAATTATCTTAACGGCGACCGAAACGAAACAGACCCGTATGCCAGCGGAGGCATAGGTGTCACATTGGCACACAAATCTACTTATAGCGCGCATTTCATTATCGGATACACCTATCTGGGGCAGAAGCAATGCTATTACGGCGAAAAGCTACGTGATTGCCCGGGTATAAGTTTCGCTACCATTCGTTTCGGTGTAACCTTCTGAAAAAAAGCTACTTATCGTAGTAAAACATGTAATCACAAAATTACCATGAACGGATTTTTTGCGACAATAATAGCAACAATAGCCACTACTACAACAGTATACGCCTTGGATGATATTCCTGCATTTATCAATACGGATGCCGACAGTATTTCAATATCTACGGCAGATGCAGCGCAAAAAGTTGCTTGGAAAAATGTGGCGTCAAAACTTGATTCGCTTGAGCGCCGCACATCTTCTTCGGTAATACGTGTACTTCACATCGGGGATTCGCACATCCAGGCCGAATTTGTCACCAACGCTCTGCGTGCAATGTTACAAGACACGTATGGTAACGCCGGCCGCGGATTGGTGTCGCCATTACGGCTTGCCGGAACCAATCAGCCTGTAGACTACACAATTACCGCCCCGGATGTCACCAATTGGCGCAAAACACGGTTGCTAAAACTGCCCTGGGAAGCCACTCCCGGCGTCACCGGTATTGCCGCACAACCGATAAAAGCCACTACCACCACAATCAAAGTCCTTGGCGCGGGACATAGAATCACATTAGCGACCATCTTAACAGCTAATGGAGATAGGACATACACATATACCACGCCACAAGATAGCATAATCATCAATCTCGAGGCTAATGAATCCTTGTATGGAGCGATACTCGAAAACGGTCAACCGGGCGTGCTGTACTCAGCAATAGGCAACAATGGCGCATGCTTTACCGACTATTTGCTCATCCCCGGATTTGTGAAAAGCACCAAAATCTTCCATCCCGACCTAATAATATTGTCTTTGGGCACCAACGAAGGTTTCTCGTACATGACAGATGACGAAATACAGCGCTGCACCACCGACCTCATTCGGCTTCTGCGCAACACTCACCCCTCGGCAGCGATGCTTGTGCTTACGCCCATGGAATGCCAAATCAATCGCAACCACGGATACCGTCCACTATCACCCTATTATGACATAAACGAACATGTGGCCGATGCAGCCCGACTTATTTCGGATGTCGCCAAAGGGCAAGGCATACCTATATGGGATTTCTACACCATCGCCGGAGGCCATGGCGCATCCGACCAATGGATTAAATCCGAACTATTCAGCAAAGACCGCATACACCTCAATGCAGCCGGATATCGTCTACAAGCCCGATTAATGTTTTCGGCATTACGTTCTGCATTTAGGCAGTAACCATCAACCTACGGCAAAAAACTATTCGTTTTAATGCTTTTGTAATGCTAAAAGTGGGCGTATAGGTCAAAACGGGTGTTAAAATCGCTATAATAGCGATGATTCACAGCATGTTATCACAGTTCAAAAGTTTTGAGGACTCATTTGGTATGAGCGCTTTGATTCTATGGGTCAAAACTTGACTTTTCCTGATTTTGGTTGACTGTCAGCAGTCGTTAACCCTGATAGAAGTTGACCCGGTTAATATTATCCCTTGTGGGGGTTGACTGTCGGTTGTTATCCCTGGGAGGGGTTGACTGGAGGCCGGAGGCCGGAAGGAAACCCCTCCCAGGGGCAAAGGTAAACATTTTCCAGGAATTTTCCTTAGGTTCTATTCCTCTTTATGGCATCTTCTCTATAACTTTTCCACCATTTGCGGATTTCTCCGTTGCACTTGGCCGCTTCCTGAGGCGTCATCATATTGATGCTCATGTGAGGGCGCATGGTGTTGTAGAACTCCATAGCAACCTTCATGGCGTCGGAAGCTTCCTCTATGCTGGAGAAGCGCATGCCTTTGAACGACTCATTCTTTAGGGTAGAGTTTATTCTCTCAGCCATAGCGTTCTCCTTGGGGTCTCCATTCTCGGTCATACTGATTTGAATGCCTTTCCCTTTAAGTTTTTCCGTGTACTCACGGGAAGCATATTGTACACCTCTATCGCTGTGATGTATAAGTCGTTGCATAGCTTCTGCGCTCATTCCTTCACACTTTTTTAAGGCCATTTCCAGCGCCGTTACAGGATATAGGGTTTCAAGGGTCGGCCCGATTACCCACCCTATGAGTTCGTGGTTGTAGGCATCCATAACCAATGATATGTAGGAGAAGAAATAGGTGGTTTCGCTATCCCATATGGGCAGATAAGTGATATCGCTTACCCACAGCTGGTTTATAGCCGTGGGAATGAAGTCGCGCACAAGGTTGGGATATAGCGGAAGGCCATGCGATGAGTCCGTGATGCGGGGTTTACGGACCTTGTTGCGCACCTTCAGCCCGTGACGGTCAATGATGTCGGCGAATCTGTCGCGGCCAACGCGCTCTATATCCGGGAATTTAGTCTTGTACATATACCATAACTTATTGCCCCCGATACCTGGGTCAAGCTTGCGTATGTCATGTATGTATTCAAGCGCAAAGGCCTCCTGTGCAGCCTTTCTGGCAGCCGGCTCACCCTTCTGCTTGTGATACGCCTGCTTGCTTACGCCAAACAATCTGCACAGCGGCTCAATGCAATATCGCTTCGGGTCGCGTGCATGCAGGTTCTCTATCGTTTGGCGCCAGCTTTTTTTCGTATCTGAATATCAAACTTGGCTTCCGCCACGTTGATCATCTCATCGTAGAAGTCGGCGCGTAGCTGCGCGACCCTCAGCTCTCGTTCAAGTCTGGCTATCTTTTCCTCCGGCGTTTCGGCGCTTGATGTGCTTGTTGTTGAAGTAGACGGCGCTTTTACTTCTTTGGAAGCGGAAACCGGCTTCGTGGTCTTGTTGGGCTTCTTTGCTGGCATTGCTTCTTTATTTTCTTCTGCAAAGATAGCGATCCAGCGGTAAACTGTCGTTTTATTCATTGATAAAATCTTCGCTATCCGTCCACATGTGAGGCCTTCTTCGTATAAAGCCCGCACTTTAGGCTTCATCAGCCTTTGTTGTTCTTTGTATGAACCCATAAACTTTTGTTGGTTTATGAGTCAACTTTTTTCAGGGAAAGACACCATAAGTCTAAAAGTGGCACATGGCACAAACAAAGGCTATACGCACAAATAAGGCGGAAACCCCAATATGAGGTTTCCGCCATGCAAGCTGTTATAGGAAGAATTATAGCAGGAATAGGAGCAAATCCTATGGAATTGTCCAAAACCCTGTATTTTTCTTAATTACTTACCCTTATGCTCGTATTGCAATGTAAGCGAGGGCTGGTCACAAACTTCAGCCGGGCCGAAGTACTGAATGGGGCCGGGATATACATAGCATGTATTTAGAGCCCAGTCACGACGGTGTGCAGCGAATTTGCGGAAAGGTGCGCCATCAAGTTTTACGAGAGCTTTTTGTATCACTGGTTTCATCTGGCCATGACGACGTTCCATATTCATCATCATAGTGATAGGTATACCGCCTGCAATCCATTGTACGGCCGGCTTAACCAAGTTGCGAACGCTGGACATATATCCGGTTACGCCTGCATTGATCAGACATGCTGCATTGAAGCCCAAGGCGTAGCAGTAATCTGCATCGAAGTTCGAAGGGTCGGCACAACGTCCTTCGTATCCGAAGAAGTGGTGAAGAGCAGAGAATTTGCCATTATACTTGCCTTCGGCACGCATTTGCTCAAGACGCTTGCCCACCATATCACTAAGCAATTTCTCGGTTTCGATAAGCGATACCTGTACATTGCCGTGGGGGTCGCGATCCAATGTCAACTGACGAGCAACGCCTTCGGGCAGAGCCTCATAAGTCTTCGCATTGTCTGCACTGAGGTGCTCGATAACCCACTGACGCTGAGCTTCGCGATCAAGAGCCGCAAAAGTCTTTTCTTCCTTGGCAAGAAGATCGTTGAGTTCGGCGATGAGACGTCCCACTGCGGGTATAAACTCGATAAGGCCCTCAGGGATAAGCACTGTACCAAAGTTGTTGCCCTCTGCGGCGCGTGCAGCCACAACGTCTGCCAACTGGTTGACCACATCCTGCAGGGTGAGGTTCTTGGACTCAATCTCCTCAGAAATGATACATACGTTAGGCTGTGTCTGGAGTGCACATTCGAGTGCGATATGACTGGCGCTGCGGCCCATCAATTTAATGAAGTGCCAATATTTTTTTGCGCTGTTGCAGTCTCGCTGAATATTGCCTATCACCTCGCTGTATACCTTAGTGGCGGTGTCGAAGCCGAAAGACGTCTCAATCAAGTCATTCTTGAGGTCGCCGTCGATGGTCTTAGGGCAGCCTATAACCTGCACACCGGCTCCTACTTGCTTGTAGTATTCGGCAAGCACTGCAGCATTGGTATTGCTATCGTCACCACCGATGATGACAAGAGCAGAGATCTTGAGCTCCTTAAGTATTTCGAGACCGCGGTCAAACTGATCCTTAGTTTCAAGTTTGGTACGGCCGCTACCGATGATATCAAAGCCGCCGGTATTGCGATATTCATCTATGATTGATGCTGTCAGTTCGATGTACTTGTGCTCAACAAGTCCGCCGGGACCCATAACGAACCCGAAGAGACGACTATCGCGATGTATTCGTTTGATCCCGTCAAAAAGGCCGGAGATAACGTTGTGTCCGCCGGGAGCTTGGCCACCCGAAAGTATCACGCCGACATTGATGGGACGACCCGGTACCGGGTTGGTATTCTTCTCGAAATGCAACTCGGGGAGTCCGTAAGTCTGCGGGAAAAGTTTTTGGATTTCCTCTTGATTGGCAACAGATTGTGTCGGTTTGCCAAGCACTGCTTTGACCGGACCGGTCAAGGCTATGGGCAATTTGGGTTGGTAGCTTGCCCTGGCTTTCTGTAAAGCGCTCTTTTTCATATTTGAGGCTGTGTTGTGATATGTGGTTGTACGATATATAAAAATTCCTATTAGTTGGCAAATACATGCAAATTGCTGTATTCTTTTGCCTTAGCGTGCTATCTTGTCAATTCACATCTGGCACCGTCCATATTTTCTGCAAAGTAAACATATTTTCACCAAATATCAAATATACACCAAGCCCCGTTAAGCTTTTTTGACAGTCACATTTTCACTTGTCATCACTTAACCGCATCGGCTTGCCTTTTGTATATTATTAACGAAGCCAAAGCCCCCTATTTCTCATAAAAATTTGCTACATTTGCACCCGACAACAAATGTACACGCATACACAAGCCATAAGACAATATCTTTTCGGTATATGCCGCAGACTACGCGCATGTATCGTTCAAGTTGCCGTAATTCTTGCCATAGCATTTACGCACATCCCGATGTCTGCTCAGATCAATGCCGAGCAGGCTATTACCGTAGGCCGCAACAGCATGTACTTCGAAGATTATATGCTGGCTATACAGTATTTTAACCGTGCGATTTCGGCCAAGCCTTACCTTGCTCTGCCCTATTTTTATCGCGCTGTAGCCAAATTCAATCTCGAGGATTACCGCGGCGCCGCTGAAGACGCGGGACGCGCCATCGAACTCAACCCATTCCTATCTGACGCCTGGGAAGTCCGTGGCGTTGCACGTCAGAACTATGATGACAATGCCGGCGCCGTTTCAGACTACAACCATGCACTGGCACTGCTTCCGCGCAATCGTCAAATAATGTTTAATAAAGCTATGGCTCAAACGGCGCTAAAAGAATACGCGGCAGCCGACAGCACTTTTGGCGAATTGATTGAACACTATCCTCGTTTCGAAAGCGCATATCTCGGGCGTGCCCGCGAGCGTCTTGAGGCATCGAAAGCGGATACCGTGATGGCCCTTAAGGATATCGCAAAGGCCATTGAAATCAATCCGAATAGTTTTAATGGCCATGCCATGGCGGCCGAACTGGCAATGCGTCGCGGTGCCGCTTACAACGACACGGCTATGTATCATCTCGAAAAAGCAATCAAACTGCGTCCGAATACAGCCGGACTATACATCAACCGTGCTTATCTAAAATACAATAAGGATGATTATGACGGCGCTCTTGACGACTTCGACCATGCTATTGCGCTTGAGCCATATAATACGGTAGCGCTGTTCAATCGCGGTCTGCTTGAGACCGAAGTGTCAGACTACGACAAGGCTCGGGCCGATTTTGACCGTGTACTTTCCCTCGAACCGGACAACGTGCGTGCTCGATACCAACGAGCTTATATCAATGGCCAACAGCATCGATACGACAAGGCTATAGAAGACATTAATCATGTTATCAAGGCATTCCCCGATTTTCCGTCAGGACTGTATATGCGTAGCGAATTCTATCGGCACAACGGAGATATACGTCGTGCCGGAGCGGACTACAATCGTGCCGTTGCTCTCTCTCGCAAGCTGCGTCCCGATGCACAAGGCAAAGTCGAAAGCGACTATACACCGGACGAACTTTCGGACGATGAAGTGGCTCGTCGACGCTTTGCAACGCTGCTCACCGTGGAGCAACAGCAACCTATAGATGCCGAATACAACAACCCCGATATCAGAGGCAAGGTCCAAGACCGCAATATCTCAATAGAACCGCAAGGATGGGTTGAAATCTCGTACTACAATGCGCCTACCGAACTGCAGACTACCACCTATTTTATGAAAGACGTGGATATGCTCAATGCAACGGGGGCCTTGCGCTACAAAGTCATGGTAACATCCAATGTACCGAGCAGCCTTGACAACACTATGACACAACGCCATTTCACATCCATAGAAGACTACACCAGCTACATGGCGACGCATACTCCGCGTGCCGTTGACTTTATAGGACGCGCCTTGGACTATTTGACATTACGCGACTACGATGCGGCAATCAAAGATCTCGACCGTGCAATTGCGCTCAAAGATGACTATGCCTTAGTATATATTTTACGAGCCCAAGCGAGACATCACAAATTGAGCTTACCGGCCAGTGATAGGGAGAGCACCGATGCCACTGCACGAGCAGCCATGAGACGCGCGATATACGATGAAATCCTATCCGACTTGAGCAATGCCCTTAGGCTAGACCCGACAAACGCTTTCGCATGGTACAATAAAGCATGTCTATATATTGAGTTAGAGCTTGACAACGAAGCTTTGGATGCCATCAACCATGCCATCGAACTAAAAGACGACTTCGGCGAAGCATTCTTCAATCGCGGATACTTGTATATGCGAATGGGCAATACAAAGGCCGGAGCCGCAGACCTCGGCCGTGCAGGCGAACTTGGTGTCCCTGGCGCATACAACCTGCTCAAACGCTTGACTCAATAACATCTACGCACAACAACCAAGTTCAAATAATCCCAAGACCAATAACCCACAAATACCTAATTTCGCAAATGCTAACCTCGCAAGACCTTGAAGACCTTACAAAACGCGGCATTACCGCCGAGGACTTCGACAAACTCTTTGCCCGGTTTACAACCGGATTTCCATATCTACGATTGGCATCGTCCGCTACCGTAGAGGGCGGAAGCATCATGCGTCTGACGCCCGAGCAGGAGCAGCAAGCCATCAATCGGTGGCAGCAATACCTCGCATCCGACAACGCCGAAGTGACAAAGTTCGTCCCCGCCAGTGGCGCGGCATCTCGTATGTTCAAGGCCTTATTTGCCTTTGTAGACGGCACAGAAGATATCCCGGCCGAAAATTCGCCTGTTCGTGCAATCATTGATAATCTTGCCAAGCTACCATTTATCGATGAATTAAATAATACTCTCCGCCGCATCTATGGCGTTGATTCAACCGACTTGTGCGCACAAGAACGATACAGAGACATCATCCGCGCCATCGTCAGTGAAGAAGGCATGGGCTACGGCTCGCTACCAAAAGCGCTACTAACCTTCCACCGCTACGCAGATGGAAGCACTCGCACTCCGCTCGAGGAACAACTCGCCGAAGGCGCACAGACGGCTGCTGCAGGAGGATTTGTTCGCCTGCACTTCACCGTATCGCACAACCATCGCGAGCTTTTTGCGAATAAAATAAGCGCTGTAGCCCCGGCTATGGCCGAAAAATACAACGTGTCTTTCGATATTTCAATGTCCGAGCAAAAGCCCTCCACAGACACACCGGCTGCAAATGCAGACAACACCCCCTTCCGCGATACGCAAGGACATATAGTTTTCCGTCCGGGAGGCCACGGAGCTCTTATCGCCAACCTAAACGACATAGACAGCACTATAGTCTTTATCAAGAACATAGACAATGTAGTCCCCGACTCGCTTCGCGCCCCTACAATACGCTACAAGCAGATTATTGCCGGCGTACTTATGCAGGCTCGCGATACTATAAACAAATACATAGGGCAGTTGCGTAGCGGCAAGTTCACCATTGACGACCTGCATCAGATGATTACCTACATGCACGGTACGCTCAATATACGTCACGAAGACATGAAGCATCTTGACAACAGCGAATCAGCTCTATACCTGCTAAAAAAATTCGACCGTCCTTTACGAGTATGCGGAATGGTAAAAAATCTCGGCGAACCTGGCGGCGGTCCATATATTGCATACAGCACAGACGGAAGTACCGCGCCTCAGATTCTTGAATCATCTCAGATAGATCAGAATGACCCGGAAGCACGTGCGATGATGGCCACAGCCACGCACTTCAATCCCGTGGATCTGGTATGCTGTATCAAAAATGCATCCGGTCATCACTACGACCTTCCCAAACACGTCGATCCTGCTACCGGATTCATTTCAGCCAAGTCGCTTGACGGACGCGAGCTCAAAGCTATGGAACTTCCAGGACTATGGAATGGCGCTATGAGCGATTGGAACACCATATTCATCGAAGTGCCAATCGAAACTTTCAACCCGGTCAAGACTGTAAATGACCTGTTGCGTCCACAACATCAGGCATAACATCCACATATAAACGCTCGGCCGCAATAGCAATAAGTATCATTGCTATTGCGGCCAATTGATAGCCAATTCCGACATCACGACTCCACCGACAGCCGTAACACCGGATAGATCCATCTTATGAAACAAGTATGTATTACGCTGATAAGCTTATTGCTGGCCATTGCGTCGGCCCTACCTACTACGGCTCAAAGCATCGCACAATGTAAATACAAAAAAGCACTCGTTATAGGTGCACATCCCGATGCCCCGGAGACTATTGCCGGCGGCACTATGCTGGTACTCAAGAGTCTCGGATGCGAAGTGGTCAGCATATACCTCACCGGCGGCGAAGCCGGTATCAGTGGAATGGACGCTACGGAAGCCGCAGCTATACGTCATCGCGAAAGCACTGAAGCATGCCAAGTTATGGGCATACGCCCAATATTGTCCTAAATAAAATCGAAAAAAAGAAAAAGGAAGTAGTCACTAAGGCA
>ERZ808286.1086-NODE-1086-length-14520-cov-5.159281_pt1 | contig 14520 bp, 7 predicted proteins | sample MGYA00521276_ERZ808286 | MGnify/ENA primary metagenome ERZ808286 (study PRJEB31516, sample SAMN03275607) | gut metagenome | biome: mammalia-associated habitat; material: feces | host: Papio cynocephalus | place: Kenya | collected 2012-08-01 ... | reverse complement strand
TATTATAAAGTTTTTTGAATATATAAAATGACACAATAAAATACAGTGATGACATAATAAGAATTTATAGAATTTTTGAATAAAAAACGTAGAGAATCTAAACACATGTATAATAAGAATATATATATATATCCAGAAGATGATTAATAATAATATAAAATAGGTCCAATTTAATACAATTTTGATGAAATTATTAAAAAAGATGTAATAATTAATGGAATTCCATAAAAACTTAGATTTAAGATTATTCCAGATCCAAATGCAATTTCAAATATGAATAATTCAGGTATGACATTTAATATATAATTTGCAATTAATTAATTACTTAATATTAAGTATTATAATTGGGAAATTCTTCCATCAAATTAATCTCATAATCGTCCATGGTGTTATAGAAAATAAAATAAAGATGGATCTGTCTAATATTATTCAATAGATTGTGGAGATATTTCAGTTGGAGAAGGACATTCATTATCAAATTATGGAGAAGATATATTGTTTAATATTGTAATTTATAATAATTATATTTGTTTATAAACAGAATATGAATTATTCCCTTGTAAAGAATATATTCCTTTAGCTAATTAAGTCCCAATATTTATAGAAGGAGAAACATATAAAGTAAAATAATTGTTACCTTTATATTAAATACCTCCAACAACAGCTGCATATTTAGATTCTGTATAAATTACAAAGAAGAATGAATTTCATGAATCTTTTAATGAAATTAATAGAAATATATTTAGAGCATAAATATTAGATAATTAATTGATTTAATAAAAAGTAAGTGAATTTAAGCCATAATAATTTGCAAATGTCAATTAAGTAATTCATGAAAAATAGCCATATTAATAGACTTGGACAGACCCAACAGAAGGATTTAATAATTAATTTTAATCTAACACATTTTTAGATACAGATTCAATCTATTCTGTAATAGGATAATTTAAGATGTCAGATTTAGAAAAAGCTAATAATTCTGGATATTTATTTAATTATTAAGTTGAGATTCCAGCTCCTTATTTACATTAATTATTTTAATAATAATATTTAGATATGAATTTTAATAATAATTTAGAAATTGAAGTTACTTTAAATAATAACATCTTTTCAGCTTGTTTATAAGACCATATTTGGAAGCCATAATACGGAATTAATATTCCAGATGACCCTGTAATAGATTAAGTATCAATTAATTTAGATGGCTTTTATCCTTTAGATTGTGTAGATTTTGGAATTACTGCATTAAGTAATTTTAAGATAAATTTATATAAAGAATATTATACAGATTTTAGATTAGATAATATCTTTATATGTAATAGATAACATAGCGGAATTTATTAAGTTGCAGTTGATAAATATAATTAAATTTCATTATAAGACATAATTCCTAAATTATAAAGTTTAGATTTTGTTTAAGTATCAATGTATGATCCATTAAGATATTAATATAATTTAACATAAGATAAAGACAATTGGCTATCAATTAAGGAATTAAACAATTTAGATTATTATATGGGATATTCTAATTTATGTCATGCATAATCTGTTGGATTAAGATAAATATTTGTAAGTAATTCATAAAGTGATATTGATATGAGATATGTAACATTTGGAAGCGATTTATAATTTTAAATAGATGGAATTTAATTATAATAAATAACATATGATGGATTATAGAATTTATATAATAATGTTTTATAATTATATGATGTAAATGAAACAGCTAATATACCTAATAATTAATGGCTTTATCCAACTTGGTTATTATATAATAATGTTTGGATATATCGTTTTGGATAATTATATGATAATTAATTTAAATTATAAAATGCAAGTTTAAGTGGATTAAAAACAAAGGGTTCAACATCTGAAATTAGATTTAAAATGATGAATTATAATAAAGATTAGCCAATTCCTGTATCATATAATAATTTTAATATACAAAACACAATTTCTTAAAAGTGGATAAATAATAAAGTTTATGTTGAAGTTATGTATTATTATAGCGGTTTGTATCATATGAAAGATGGAGATATTATAAGTTTTTCATAAGATTAAATAGGAGAAATGATTGATTAAAAACGTATAATTTTAAAATAAATTCGTGAAGATAAAACTGTATAATAAATTGAAGATATGTAAGGCAAAGAAGATAAAAAAGATAAAAAAGATAAAAAAGATAAAAAAGAAATATAAGATATATAAGAGATATAAGAGATATAAGATAAAAAAGAGATATAAGAGATATAAGAGATGCCTAAATGATTAAGTTATTTTAGGAAGTTTGATATTTTTTGGTTATATAAAAATGAACGCATAAAATTCAAGTTCTAAGAAAACAATATTAACAAAATTATTAACATCTAAAAGATGGAATTAAAGATTATCTAAATAACGTATGACTTATAATTTTATAAATGCAACATAAAATTAAATATAAAATTTATTAACTTAAATTGATTAAATAATTCCAAATAAGCATATAACATCTTGTTAAGATGACTTTTTAAATGTTACATAATTAATCCCTTATCAATTATAAGGGTTAACTCCAAATTAATAATATACAATGAAGATTTATTAATAATAATATGCAGTTTTCGCTTAAATTAATGATTCTTAATAGACTGTAGGACTTATTTAATTAATGAATTTGCCAATTAATTCTGCAGCCTTTATTTAATAGACATAGATTTCACATTAAAATTTAAATACATAAGAATCATTTTAAGAAGTCAATAAAGAGATTTACCGTTAATAATATGATAATACATAAACGTAAGAATATATTGATTAAACTTGGTATATGAATTATGGAAATAAGACATAATAAATATTAAAGGTAATTGAATTTACCCCATCTGCAGAAACATATGATTTTACATTTGATTTTAACATTTATGTTCCATTAAATAAGCTATTTTATATATTTTAGAATGATTTCTTACCTTTAATGAAATTAGCAAATCCACTTAAAACATAAATTGTATTAAATAAAACTTTTATTACAATGTTCTAATTTAAGAATTTATAAGGAAATGGAATCAATTTTATTGTAAAGCCAGATATAAAGTATGCAAATATCGGTTGTTATTTATTAAATTGTGAAGACCCTGTTTTAGAAGAATCAATAAGAAAAGAATTAGAAGGCTAAACAATTTAAATAGCTACAACATAATCATATTAGAATTAATATAAACGTTAAATTAATGTTGATTCACGTTCATTATTTAATGTTGGCTTTGATTGTTTAACAGATATTCAATTAAAGCTTGTTCCAACAACAACAAACTTTATGTATTTCAGTGGATTTTCATCACTTAATATAGACCGTCCATAACCTTCAATTACAGGATAAAATGAACTTTCAACTGCAATGCACTTAACAGATAATAATTTTATTACATTCTTTAATACATAAATTAAAATAAATGATACAGAACTTTTCAATGGAGGTTAATATATGAATAATACAGCTTTCTTAACATCTATTAATGATAGAGGTCTTACATCTTATTAAGGAAGTAATATTCCAAATATATTATAAAATGTAAAATTAATTCGTTATGAATAATTCACAGATAAATAAGTTTAAAATGTTGAGCCAGATGATTTCAATTATAGCGGTGTATCTATATAAAAAGATTCAAATGACGGTATAACAACAAAATTATAAAATATATATGAATTATTAAATTCAAATGGCTCATAAGAATATATAAATGATATTACATATTATGATGATAACAACGAAAAAACAAAACATACAACATAAGATTATTTCATAGATGTATTATATCATTATAAATTAATTGTATAAATTAAAGATGGAGATATCACTGAAGTTAAATAAAAATACATGATGTGATTTGTTTTATTTTCGTCTTTTTTTGTGTTCCAAAGTTTTTCAGTATATAAAAATGGAATTATACCCAAAAGAGAATTAAAATGAATACACATTATCAACATACACATTTGAATTAACAGAAGAATAAAAAACATGGTTAAATCATATTGCACATAGCGATTTAGGATTTGATATAACTCGATTAGATACAAACTTTATGTTTAATTTTGTTAATTAATTAACTCCAATAACATAAGATGAAGTAGCTGATATTAAGAATGTTTAAAATACATTTGAAATTACATATCTTCGAAATTCTATGTGGAGTATTGAGAATTTAACATTAAAAACAGAACATAATGGAAATGAAGTAACAATAGACGCTCCTGTAGATTAAATAATGAATTATCAAGCTAGAATACCTTTAATGTAAGAAACAATTAATAATTTAATAAAGAATTTAAATTAGCCATTCTCATAAGATATTTACATATCAGACGTTAAAGATGGCGACGATGTTATTGGAAAGTTATATTTTAATTGGAATAATTCAATTGGATTCTAAGTTAATTGCGGAAAATTACAATTTATAGATATTGTGTAAATGATTATTGATTAACGTAGAACATAATCTCCAACAGATAAATACGGAATTATAAAATATATTCCAAATGATACTTCATCTAATTAAGCTGAAGAAAAAGTTTATTTCTTTGGAGATAATAGAGCAATAATTACAACTTAACTCACAACTGGAGCAGAATAAGAAAATTTATTTTATTATACAAACGCTTATTATGCATCTAAGTTACTTGGAACATTTAATAAGATTCCAATATATGATATATAATAAGGTCCATTAAATATGAATACATAAGATAAGAAATATACAGATGATTTTTAATATACAGCTATAATGTAGAATGAAAATATGGAAGGATGGACTGTAGAAATTTCAACATCTTCATTTTAAAAGAGATTAACAGGAACAATGGATGTAGATTGTATAATGTAATCTAATTATTATCTATAATTATTTAAAGAAATTTATGTATTATGTTCATTATAATAAAACTCCATTATATTTACATAATTTAAATTACCTAATAAATTGTATTATTATAATTTAACAAGCTTATATCCTTCAGATGAATTTTATACATATTGTTCTTAAAATATGAATATTTAACATATTCCAGCTATTGGATATTATATAAATAATATTTCATTTAATAATTATGCAACTTTAAATATGAATTATCCAATTGATTATCCAATAAGCTTAAATGATTTATCAAGATTTTAAATATAATTAATAGATGAAAATGGAATATTACTTCCAAGAATGTAATCCATGAAGGTATTTTTATAAGTTCAAGCTGATACAAGATTAAGTTAATAAATCTAATCAAATAACATTTAACGTGTAATTTCCATGTGATTATATAAAATATTTTTTTTATTTAAAGAAAATGCCATAAAGAATTTAATACCCAGATGAAGTATCAAATATATAATCTACATTATTAGATATTTAAAAAGTCTTAAAACATGATTTACCTTAAGACCTTAAGAATAATTTAATTGAATTTTATAATAATTAAATAGATATATTTTAATAAAAAAAGATAGAATATATTAAATCTATTAATCATCCTAATTAAAAGGTCTTAATTTAAAATATTCTTTCAAAAAATACAAAATACGTGAAGATTCCAGTACAGTAAGAAATTCAGTTTACAAATAAAAAAACAATTGAGAATCAATTGTTTATGAATATCTCAAATCCACGTGGAGATAATAATACTCCATTTTAGATTGATTGATTAATCCAATTATACCAAGAATCTATCATAGCTTATCCATGTTTAACAGATTTCTTTTTTGATTTTTCTTTAACTGCATCTATTATAACAGGAATAGCTCCTAAAGCTAAAAATATTGGATTTTTGAACATAAATGTATTTATAAGTTAAACAATTTCATCAGCTATTTCATTTGCCTTTTCATGATCACGTACTTTAATTGAATCAGGGTCAGATCTAATATCTTTTAATAATTATGTTAATCCATCTTAACTTAAATCATCTAACATATAATCAGGTAATTCAATATCTTTATTAAGTTCAGTCATTGTTTAATAAATTTAATTAAGTTATTAAGAAAGATTAGCTCCATCTGTAGATAATTAAAAGTTTATATCATCAAATGTTATATATGGATTTTCTTTATTTGATACTTCAGCTTATTACATTTTTATAATTTAAAAAACTTCATAAGTTTCCGTATAGACGAAAGGAAACTTCATAAGTTTCCGTATAGACGCGAAATTGCAACATATAATTAGAATTTATCTAAATTTCTTGCAATTTTAATTTTTGGCCATTACATTCCTTATGATTTATATGCAGTAATAGCGTTACATTTTGTATTATAAATCCAATGCCTTTTACTTTAATTCTTCGTAGATGGAATATAGAATTTCTTTTTAATTATGTCAAATATGGGTTCTTCCGTTAATTCATCGAAACGGTCTGATTCTGTAGATGTATAATAATATTATGTTTGAGAAGATTAAGATTTCATCATATAAGGTATCAAATCTTCATTTGATTTTACAATATACATTGTATCTGGGTCATACTCATTTTCATATATAAACAATCCTTTAGAATCAATGAAATTATAAATTAAATCATATGAAAGTTCTCCAGTCTAGAAGAATTATGAATAATCTATGTTATTTCTCCAGTTTTTAGATAATATTTCAGTTGGAAGTTAATTAAGAAAATCATAATCTTCATGTTTTGAATTTAAATTACATTATTAATATTTATCTCCAATGAAAATTACATTTTTACATATTGAATAAACTTTTCTTACAAATTTAGCTTCCATCATGTAACATTCATCTAAAATTACATAATCAAATTTATTAAGTAAATCATAATTATTACTTTATAAAATAGCTTAATAACATCTTATTACAGTATGAGGTAAATTCTCGTATTATTTAAGATTTTCATTTTTACATACAAGAACAAGAATCTTATTATCGAGGAAAAGTGGCTTATAATTCTTAATAAATTCAACTGCATAATGTGTTTTACCTGCACCTGCAAATGCTTATATAAGCTTTTATTATTTTTAACGCTCTGGCTCTAGATAGCTTTAAATTTAAAAGTGTCTTGTTTATTCTTATTTAAACATGGGTTATCCATTACTGTATTTAAGTTAAGACCATTAAAATGTCTTTGGCAATGTAAATGAATCTGTATGAGCTTATACAATTTAATCTAATGGAAGATATTTCAACATATAAAATATCTTTTAATTAATAATCTAACAATGTACAAATTAATATGAATCTTATACACGTTTATTAATCCAGAAACATACATACTTAATCTGACCGCTGGAAATGTAAGGTATTTTATATTTTTATTAAGTTTTATGTGAATTAAGTATTCCAATAAGCTTATTTTCTAAGAATTTATCTTCCATAAATTTTGTCTTATTTTCATAACTTTAAATACATTTATAATAATAATCAATTTTAAAATTAAGTCCTAATTATTAGAATTTTAATATATTCTTTCCACTTAATACATTACAATATGCAAATCTTTATATTTTTTGAAACTTATTTTATTAAGTTTCATCTTATAAAATCTATAAACCTTATATAGATTCTATATGATAGAAATAACCTTTCTTTATTGGCTCATCTTTATAGCTTTCTATAGAATCTATCATCTAAATTTATGATAATTCATCTAGCATATGACTGTAACATCTATTAAAATCTATTGTTTAATATTCATTTTCATCAAAATCTGAAGTAAAATAAGGTTCTGTGTATTTATATTAAATCATATCTTTATCTTTTTAAAATAAACTTAAAAAGTCTTTAATTTCTGTAGAATCTTTAATTTCCCAACATTAATCACGACACATAATATATTTCTCATCATAAAATGGATATTCATTCTTTTTTAATAAACTTTCAATGATTTCTTCGACTTAATCTTCTGAAATATGTATTTTATTTAATGATTCTATCTTTTTATATATATGTTAAGATTATTTAAATAATGTTTTATGTGGCTTTGATATAAATATATGTTAAAGCTCTTTTGATATATAAACTTATCTATAATATTTCTATGTAGCTACAACATTTGCAGTATCATTTAAAACACAATAATTTAATTCTGGATGATTATAAATTAATTCAGCTACTTAATTAATTGTTACAGATTCTGGAACATCTAATCCTAAATCGTTATATACAATTTCATAACATTCATTTTTTATATCTTCTTAATCTTAACATATTTCATAATAAACATCTTATTTATGTACTTCAGTCAATTCATCATTAAATATGGGTGTTCTAAATCTTTTTCCTACATATTTATCATTAAGTTCTTTATTATCGAGTGTTGTAAATCTTTCATTATTTATATCCTTTTAAGTTATAACAACAGCTTCTTCTATTTATTCTATTGATTCTATATAAAATGGATAATCTAAATCTGTATTATCAAGTTCTTCTATATCTCTTACTGGCGATGTCATATATGAATATTAATCATCATTCATTATAGCTTATTCACATAATGATAATAAATCATCTCCATTAGACCATGTAATTTCTTTTGTTATATTAAGTGGAGTTGAATGATTTAATGGATAAACTGTGATATTATATAATGCAGTGAATGTAATTTTAAGTGGAGCTTCATTTGATTCATTTACATAAATTTTATCTGTTTCATCTTTAATTAATTCTGTTGGCTATACAGCTTAAAAATAATTATACATTAATTATCTAAAATATTAAAATCTCTTTGGATATTATGATTTAATACGTGTTTCTTCAGTCATAAGCTTATATCCAGCTTTTTATTTCTTATATAATTCATTTGTATATGGATTGTAATAATATTTATCAATTTCATTTTCACTTATTAAATGTGAAAGTCCAGCTAATCTGGCACAATATTTAATTGGCGCATATAGACTCATTTTTATTATGATAAAAAAAAAATAAAAATATTCTTCATGATAAGAAAAATCAAAAAAAATAAGGTTTTCATTCCTAATCAAACTTTGTAACAAAGTTCTCATTCCTTCATATAATTAACATAGAATTAATGTCCTTCATATGTTTCTATTTTATTTTCTATTACAAGAGTCTTTGCAGGTTTATTAAGAATTATAAATTTGTCTTTAAATTCATCTTATTATTATACATTCTTATCTTTAATTGTTATCACTTCTTAAATCTTCATCATATATTTAATATCATTTATTTTTTATGGCTTTCCAATTTCTAAATGCTCTTTTGATATAACTTTTTAAGGTGTCATTTTACATACAATATAATCTACATCTCCTTACTGCATAAATTTATTTGTTAAATCTTTCTTTGTTATAAAATTAGAATATTTAATTTAATTAATTTCGTTTATTAAACTTTCGTATGTAGCGTTCATTTTCTTTAAATAAAAAAAAGATATTAATTTTTTGTTTCATAAAATTTCACATACAGCTAGAAAGAACATTTAATGTAAGCTTAATTCCTTTATGTATTTCTGCAGCTATTTAATAAAGATTCTTCTTATTAATTCTAAATTATTCATCAATTATATTTAATATATTTGTTTTAAGAAACATGTTATATTAAACGTTTCTTGTTTCGTATAGATATTAAATAATTGTTTAATATGCAACTTCACGTTTTTAGAATCCACTTTTCTTATCTTTAAAGCAATATTCTACATCAGCTACAACATATTTTGTAAATTCATTTAAATTCAATGCACAAGGTAAATTCATGAAATGTTCAAATAAAACTTTTTTAAAATCTTCATATGTTTATAATTCTTATTTATCCTTATTAATTTATATAATTGTTGCTTAACTTTAATAAGTTATTGGCTCACATACAATTTTAATACGTTCGTTTTCTAAGCCTGTTTTGTTATCTTCAATTTATCTTTCTTGTTTTGCAGTTTGTGTTATTTATATAATCGAAAAAAATAATCCTTCAGTAAGATATCATTTCAATAAGAATATCTAATATATTTAGGTTATGTTTCAAATGTATCATAAAATAGCTTTTCTAATACAGAATCGTTAATATCCTTATTAAGAATATTCTTATCATTAAATTCGCTTATCCAAAAATCTCTCTTCTTCTTTGGACTCATTAAATCATAATATTTCATAAAGTCTTATGACGTTACTGGACGACCTTTAATAATTTCTTTATTTGGCAAATGTCCATATAGATAATCATATGTATCTAAAATTGTGTCATGAGGTCTATCTGTTAATTTGAAAGTCTTATTCATTGATGGATAATATAATTTATCTCCTGGGAATGTAGCTAACGATTTTGTTTCAGGTTTTGGCTTATAAAAATCATAATCAATATAATTATCATCTAATTTAAATGTTCCATGTAATTCTTTATTTAATTTTGATATATTTTCAGGTGTATAATTTCTATATTTATTAAGTACAACATTTATATAATTTCTACGTTATTCTGGATTTGTTACATCTACACCTTTTTTAGATACACGATTCTTTACAGTTCTATCAAATTACATTTAATTATCCATATCCGTTGTTAATACATCTAATTCATCTCCCAAAGCTTCTCTTGTTGTTATCTAACGTGCTGGAATTTCTTCTTATATATCTGCATCATGTAATATTGTATCATAATCTAAATTATATTAATTAATTAAATCTTATATCTTTTCATTATCTCCTAAATTCTATTATATATCAGCTTATAATTTCGTATATTTTTCTCCTAAATTTCTTGTTAATTCATCATTTGGAGCTACTCTACGTCCTTCTTATTTAAATGTCGTATCTTCAATTATTTTTTAAGGTTCTTTAAATAATACAGGTTCTTATACACGTTCTGTCATTAACGGTCTTTCTGTAGCTGATGTTGTTATATATTCTTCTGTATATGGAGTATTAATAATTGATAACAATATATTCGCAAACATTTTTTGTACAGGCTTTAATGTTGTTCTAGATGGCTTAAATCCTTTATATTCTTTTGTATATTTCAATTCTTACGGTGCATATAATTCATTTATAATTTAATCTTTAAGATATCCATCAAATCCTTCATGTGTTAAACCCATTTTCTCCCAATTTTTATAAGGTTATAATTCATTTAAAGTTTAATTTGTTTTATTTAATTCTTCTGTCAGATTTCTATTACGTTATTTAACATCTTCCGTTTATTCTCCAATATATTCTCTTAATTTAATTATTTAATTATTTGTATCTATTTATCTTTCTATATTCTCTTTATTATATTTCGCTTTATTATATTAATCTATTTCATCTCCTTCTGGCTTTTTAACTTCAAATTCAGGTTCTTCTAATTCGTTAATATGTTATTTCCAATCTATATTATATTTATTTGTAAGTTATTTAATCTATTCTGGGTCATAATTTCTTGTTAATTATGCAACAACTTTATCTCCATTTGAGAAATCAACACCTTAACGTTAAGAATACATTTTAGAATCTCTTACATTTGTATATTTTAATTCAGGGTCATTTATTTCTAAATTGTATGTAAATATCTCATTTTCAAATGGACGCTTATAATCTTTAACAGGACCTTTCTAAATTTCATTAAAATAATCATAAAGTCCATCTTCTGTTATTCCCCATTATTTAGCTAATCTTGGATGTTTTCTAATAAAATTCTTATATGTCTTATAATCCGTATGAACTTACTCTTTAAATGTTTTATTTATATTCTCTTAATCTGGCATTCTAGATTTTGAATCTTTTGGCATATCTGTCATTTATTCTAAAGTTCCAACAGTTTCTTTACTCACAATATTATAATCATTTAATGTTCTAATATCATTTGATTCACGAATTCCTTTTTATTCTTCTGTCAGTAATTCTGGCTTTTTAATATCATCTTTAAACGTTTCTTCAACAATATTTCCAACCTTTTTTGTACGGTGTGATGTAATACCCTTTAATATTCCACCTTAAATTAACGATTTAATTACTGTGTTTACAATTGATATAGCTGCATTTATTCCTTTTGTTTTTTCTATTTCTTTTATATCAATTGACGGTTATCCCAGATTTATATTAACTTCTTTTTATACTTAATTCGGTACATATACTTTTTAATATCCTTCTGTCTATGATTAAACTTAAATATTTTCTGCCATTTTATTAAGATGAAAAACTTAATTGAAGTTTTTGATATAAACGAAAAATATCACACAAAAAAGAAATATTCAAATCAGAACTTTAATGTATATATCCATTTATTATCTATATAACTCAAGTCAAATCTCTTTTCATGACGATTATCTAATTTATTCCATATTTCATATATTTTATCATATTATTCTTTTGTCACTTAAATATAATCAAACTTTGTTACTTTTACATAATACCATGCAATATCAGATGTTTAATATACTTCAAATTTTCTGTCAAATACATTAGATCTTAAATGTATTCTACGTTCTTTTAATACATTTTCGCTACGTGTTAAAAGTTATAAATTATCTAAATCAAAATCATTTTTATCATTATTAATATGGTCTATTATAAGAAGTCCTTATGAATAAGCTTAATATTCAGATTCATTCATAATATAACAAAATGCAATTATTTTATGTAAATCTATATTATATGATTTCTTATTAAGTCTAATTGTAAAATATGGATATCTCTTTTAATTATAATATATTTGATATATCTTTTTATTTATATCAATAACGTATTTATAATCTATCAATTTTAATTACAATCCATTATAATACTTAACATAATCTTATCCTATAAACTTTTCAAATCTATCGAATTTTAATTCCATTTCACTCATTTTATTTAAATAAAAAAAAGATATTAATTTTTTGTTATGTCATACAAGATTAAAACGTCTTTACATCATTAATGTCGGTTTTGATTCAGTTATTATATATTATGGCTTGATTTAATCTAATAATTCATAATATATTTAATCTTTTGGAAATACATGCTTACCCCTACCTCCATCAGAATTAAAATGAACAACAATTATTTATTATGTTGGAATATGTGCTTCTAAATATTCTGGAGAAACATGTGCAAAATCTATACATTAACATTTATCCATATCATCATCTGTATTTTCATATATTATATATTTTGGCAGATTCATTTTAATTGTAACTAAATTCTTATGTAATATCAAATAAACCTTCTTATTTTTTGGTATCTTTTCAATTATATACATAATAGATTTAAGTGTTTTAAATGAACGTTCCCTTACAGATTCATCTTTTGAATCATAATGACAAACAAGCTAATCATGTATAAATAAAACTCCATCTTATATGTTTTAAGGTATTTTATCAAGAATCGAATTGATTTATTTCTATGTTGTTATATATCGTAATTTGCTTGTTAAAAAGCATTGTGCGACAGAATGTTATAACGCTTCCTAAAATGACCAGACCTATCCAATATCTTACTTTTATTGTGTCATTTTATATATTCAAAAAACTTTATAATAAAGTTTTAATATAATCGAAAAAAAGCAGAACTTTTAAAATAAAACGAATAATAAGATGAATATCATTGTTTTTATTTATTCTCTTACATCTTTTACAAATCTCTTTATAATAAATATCCTAGAGAATTATAAATGTCTAAATATGCATCTTAATTATCTTGTGGAATTTCTGTTTCTCTAAATTATTATACCCAATCACTCGGCAAAGATAATTAATAAGCGTTATGAAAACCTAAACGATTGTAATTATTAATTCCCATAACAAATTCTGTAAATGTCTTATTATCTGTATGCTATTTCAAATGTTTATTAAAACATTATTTAATATCATCTTCACTTAATGGACCGCTTATAATATAATCTCTTACATATTATTTATTATTTTTATAAATTGAATTGATATAATGTAATGATTAAATAACATCTATATATTATTAACGTCCTTCGCTATATAAATATGTAAGACGACGGTCATTATTCTTCATATCTGTTGTATTATCATCCATAAATATTATCTTATATTTATATAATGGCTCTTTCTATACATCATCTAACAATTAATTAAATTATTAATCAAATACAGATATCTTCTTCTTTTCTGCTGGATTTCTATCTGTTTTATCATATACCCAAAATTTATTACCTCTTTTTAAATAGAATTTACTTTTATCTTAAATTGGATCGAATGATTCATCATCAGTTGCATTCCATTCATTTGGATTACCGACCAAAAGAAATATATCAATTGGCATATCAAATTATTATTATATTTTTTTTAATAATTTCTTTCCTAAAACTGTTTTACCTCTCATGCTATCTCCTATTAATACATATGGCATTTTCTTTATTTTAAAAATATTCATTGTGCGACAGAATGTTATAACGCTTCCTAAAATGGCCAGACCTATCCAATATCTTACTTTTATTGTGTCATTTATTTATTTTTAAAATATCTTTTGAGTATATAGACTTTGAGCTATCACTGAACCGCTAATTTCAAGGCTTCTAATGGCTAGCTGCTGAACTGTAAAAATGGGTATCATTCCATCTTTTGTTTGTACGCGGCTGAATATATATGAAAATCAGAGGTTAC
>ERZ808286.1085-NODE-1085-length-14543-cov-5.349186_pt1 | contig 14543 bp, 11 predicted proteins | sample MGYA00521276_ERZ808286 | MGnify/ENA primary metagenome ERZ808286 (study PRJEB31516, sample SAMN03275607) | gut metagenome | biome: mammalia-associated habitat; material: feces | host: Papio cynocephalus | place: Kenya | collected 2012-08-01 ... | reverse complement strand
CTTATCCTGCGGATTTTATCTATCAGAACATGGTGATTGGATTCAATGTCGTTGAGGCGGCACGTAAAAACGGCGTAAAAAAGCTGATGAATCTCGGCTCGACCTGCATCTACCCTAAGATGGCGGAGCAGCCGATAAAGGAAGAGTCGCTTCTGACGGGGCCGCTTGAGCCTACAAACGACGCTTACGCTCTTGCGAAAATCAGCGTGATAAAGCTCTGCACGGCGTACAATAAGCAGTTCGGAACAAACTTCCTTTCTGTAATGCCGACGAACCTTTATGGAATCGGCGACAATTATGAACTTGCCGGAAGCCATGTTTTTCCTGCGATGATTAGGAAATTCCATGAGGCAAAGGCGAGCGGTGAGGACGTTGTTCATCTTTGGGGCGACGGCTCTCCATTGCGCGAATTCCTTTTTGCGGGCGACTTGGCGGATGCGGTTGTCTACCTTATGGAAAACAAGAACGCCGAGGATTTACGCACTCCGACCGGAGACTTTGTGAATGTTGGAACCGGAAAAGAGCTGACAATCAAGGAACTTGCCGAAACAATCCGTGAAGTCGTTTATTCAGATGCCGCAGAAGCCGGAAGAACCTGCCGGATTGAGTGGGATTCCTCAAAGCCGAACGGAACACCAAGAAAACTCTGCGATGTAACCCGCCTGAACAACCTAGGCTGGAAGGCAAAAGTCGATGTCCGCCATGGAATTGAAATCAGCTATGACGACTTTCTGCATGGAAAGGTGAGAAAGTAAGCTCATTTATTCTATGCAGACTATGCTGCTGATGTCTTATTTTTTTTGTCCGCTCCGTTTTCCGGGAGCGGATTTTTTTTGTTGTAAACTTTCAATTGATATGCTAGAATACTAGTGGTTGAGTGAGCGGCGTCTGCTGCCCGTCATCAAATTGTTTTGCAGGAGATTTTTATGGAAATGACTTTGCGCTGGTACGGAACAGGTTTTGATTCCGTTACTCTGGAGCAGATCCGCCAGGTGCCGGGTGTCCACGGCGTAATCACCACTTTGTATGATTCCGTGCCGGGCGAGGCGTGGGAGACTGAGGCGATCAGAAAGCTGAAGAATGAAGTTGAGGCTGCCGGACTTAAGATTGCCGGAATTGAGAGCGTGAATATCCACGATGACATAAAAATCGGCGGCGGCCGGCGCGATGAATATATTGAGAATTATATAAAGACGCTGGAGCGGCTCGGACAGGAAGACATTCACATGGTCTGCTACAATTTTATGCCGGTGTTCGACTGGACGCGCTCGGAGCTTGCACGCCCCTGTCCGGACGGCTCAACCGTTCTTGCCTACAACTCAAATGCGATTGACGCGGTTAAGCCTGAGGAGATGTTCGCGAATCTTGAGCAGTCTTCCAACGGCTTTGTGCTGCCGGGCTGGGAGCCGGAGCGGATGGCGCACGTCAAGGAGCTTTTTGAGATGTACCGCGACGTCACGCCGGAGAAGCTTTTTGACAACCTTGTGTATTTTCTGAATGCGGTTATGCCGGTCTGCGACAAATACAACATCAACATGGCGATTCACCCGGACGATCCTGCGTGGCCGGTTTTCGGACTGCCGAGAATCATAACCTGCCAGGAAAATGTCGTAAGAATGTTGAAGGCGGTGGACAATCCTCATAACGGACTTACTTTCTGCACAGGCTCCTACGGAACGAACAGAAAGAATGACCTCTGCGCCATGATCCGCGCCGCGGCCGGAAGAATTCATTTTGCGCATATAAGGAATCTGAAATTCAACACCGCGCCTGAAGATCCGGTTCTTGACTTTCAGGAAAGCGCGCATCTGAGCAGCGCCGGAACTTTTGATATGTTCAAAATCGTGAAGACGCTTTACGAGACCGGCTTTGACGGTGTTATCCGTCCGGATCACGGAAGGATGATTTGGGGCGAGAAGGCGATGCCGGGCTACGGACTTTATGACCGCGCGCTTGGAGCCGCATACCTGAACGGACTTTGGGAGGCCTGCGAGAAGAGCTTTGACCGTTCCGGCGTAAAACTGTATATATAGAGGATTTTTATGAGACTTACGAAAGACGGTTTGAAGGACAGGAAAATTTGGATTGAGAAGGGCTGCGCGCTGCCGGAATTTGACCTTAAGGCGGTTGAGGAGGCTACGAAAAAGGCTCCGTTCTGGATTCATTTCGGGGCGGGAAATATTTTCCGCGCTTTTCAGGCGAATGTGGTGCAGCAGCTTCTGAACGGAGGCGTGATTGACCGCGGTCTTGTGGTGGCGGAAGGCTACGACTACGAGATTGTGGAGAAAATGTACCGTCCGCATGACAATATCGGCGCGCTTGTGACGCTGAAATCTGACGGAACTGTCGGGAAGACTGTCGTGGCTTCGGTGGTCGAGTCGCTTGCGGCGGACAGCGGAAACGAGACGGACTGGGCAAGGCTCCGCGAGATTTTCAGGAATCCGTCACTCCAGATGGTCACGTTTACAATCACCGAGAAGGGCTATCTGCTGCGGAATGCCGCCGGAGTTGCGATGCCCGGCGTAGAGGATGATTTTGCGGCCGGTCCGGTTCTTCCGAAAAGCTACATCGGTAAAGTTGTGACGCTTCTGCACGAGCGTTTTGTGAACGGTGAGCTTCCTGTCGCGATGGTGAGCATGGACAACTGCTCTCACAACGGAGACAAGCTTTATTCGGCGGTCAGGGAATTTGCCGAGGAATGGGAGAGGCGCGGAGTCTGCAAGACGGGCTTTTTGAGCTACATAAACGACGAAAGCCGGGTCTCGTTCCCCTGGACTATGATAGACAAGATTACTCCGCGGCCGGACGCTAAGGTGGAGAAAATTCTTTCTGATGACGGAATCGAGAGCCTTGAGCCGGTAATCACGTCGAAGAAGACCTATGTCGCTCCGTTCGTGAATTCCGAGGAATGCCAGTACCTTGTGATTGAGGACAAATTTCCGAACGGCCGGCCGGAACTTGAGAAGGGCGGGCTTTATTTTACGGACCGCGCGACGGTGGACAAGGTCGAGAAGATGAAGGTCTGCACCTGCCTGAATCCGCTGCACACCTTCCTTGCGCTCAGCGGCTGCCTGCTCGGATATACGCTCATCGCCGACGAGATGAAGGACGATGACCTGCTGCGTCTCGTGAGGCGGCTGGGCTACGACGAGGGGCTTCCTGTCGTCGTTGATCCCGGAATAATTGACCCGAAGAATTTTATTGACGAGGTTGTGAACGTGCGGATTCCCAATCCGTTCATGCCGGACACTCCGCAGAGAATCGCCTGCGACACCTCCCAGAAGCTTTCGATTCGTTTCGGCGAGACCATAAAAGGATATTTGCGGCGTGAAGATCTTGACGTTTCGTCCCTTAAAGTGATTCCGCTCGTGTTCGCGCTCTGGCTGCGGTATCTGACGGCGACGGATGATGACGGCAACGCTTTTGAGCTGAGCCCGGATCCGCTCCTTGCGGAGGTGACAAAATATGTCGCCGGAATCACGCCCGGTTCTTCGGACGGAAATTCCGTCCGCGCCACGGTGGCTCCTCTTCTTCACCGCGCGGAAATTTTCGGAGTTGATTTGTTTGAGGCAGGACTTGCCGAGACCGTCATTTCCGACTTCACGAAGCTGGTTTCCGGAAAAGGCGCGGTCAGAAAGACGCTCCATGGGCTTGCGGAATAGGCGGAAAACCGGATTGTGTCTTGAGCGGCGTAGCGGCGGCGGCATTGGGCGGCTCTCCTTGAGGCTGCACTTTGTGCCGCGGTCAACGCCGCTTCGGAAAAACTAATTGTCACGGATTACATGGCAGAAAAGAGGCCGCATTGTCTCCGTATTTTTAGCCTGGTTGATAAACTCAAGATCCGAATAAGCTGAAAATAAATCGGAAGAGTCCCGCAGATTCAAGATCTCGTCAAAACTGTCCGAGACGGACAGATCATAGTAGTCCTTTATCTCGCGCCAGACTGAAATCCGGCCTGTCACAATGTCAAGTTTTATGTCTCCAGCATAATTTACGGCGCCGGCTTCCACCTTGAAGGCATAAGGATTGAAATATTCTGAATTTTCCCCTGTCTTTATGATTCCATAGGAGCCTTTCTTCGCCTTCAGCATGACAATCTGTTCCGGCGCTTCCGTGTTTGCCACGGTAGAAACATAAAATGAACCCGGAAGTCTCTTTATCTGCAGATCGGAATTCAGATGCAGCGGAGCCATGTTTCTGACGGCCTTACCATTTGAGTAATGGAATTCGTCAACCGTCCTGCCCGCAGTCGGATTGAGAATTCTCATCAGAACAAAGCCTTCATCTTCCTTCAGCATGACGGGCGAGCCGCTTTTTACGGTTTCAACCGTTGTCGCACAGGATATGAAAAAACTTGAGAGAATTAAGACAAATGGAAGGAAACTGTTTTTTTTCATAAAAACTCCTCCTGATTAGTTATATTGAACTGATTATAACATGGAATTTAAAATAGTCAATTTGACGGCAATGGTTGCAACAAAAGAGCCGCATAATTGCATTTTCAATCTGCCAATTCAGTCCGCAGGCGGCAAATGAAGCAAAAAATCCGCCCATACATGAAATGACCTATTTCTGGCGGCGGATTTTTGTGATATACTAGAATTCATGAAGAAATTCCTTGATGAAAATTTTCTGCTGGAAAATGAGACGGCGGAAATTCTGTTCCATAAATATGCTGAGACGCAGCCGGTGTTCGACTTTCATAATCATCTTTCTCCGAGGGAGATTTATGAGAACCGGCCGCTGGGAAATCTCGCGAACGCATGGCTTGACCATGACCATTACAAGTGGCGCGCAATGCGTGCGGCCGGCGTTCCCGAAAGCCTGATTACCGGCCATCTTGAGCGGGACGGCAGCGTCAAGCCGGATGCGGCGCGCGGCGGAGCTGATGCGGTCAGAAAAGCGGACTTTGAGCGTTATATGGCTTTCGTGCGGACTTTGCAGGGCTGCGCCGGAAATCCGCTGTACCACTGGAGCCATCTGGAGCTTGCACGGTATTTCGGAGTCACGGAGCCTGTCACGGAAAAGAATGCCGCGGAAATTTGGGAAAAATGCAATTCGCTTCTTCTGAAGGATGAATTCTGTCCGCGCGCGCTTCTTGAGAAAATGAATGTAAAGGCGCTCTGCACTACGGACGATCCCCTTGATGACCTTGAGTGGCATAAAAGGCTTGCCGCGGACTGGAAGAATGTCCGCGTTCTGCCGTCGTTCCGCCCTGACATGGCTCTTGCCGCCGGAAATCCGGATTTTCCGGAATACATGGCAAGGCTTCAGGAGATTTCCGGCGTAAAAATCGGCAGCATCGGCGACATGATTTGTGCATTTGCGGTTCGCATGGATTACTTCAAGTCCTGCGGCGCGCTTGTGAGCGACCATTCGCTGGAGGGCGATTTTTATCTTCCGGCTTCCGCTGATGACGCCGGCTGTATCTTTGAGCGCGCCTTGCTCGGAAAAAAACTTTCGCACGAGGAGATTGCGAGATACAGGGGCTACGTTCTTACGGAGCTTGGAAAACTGTATGCGCGGAAGGGCTTTGTGATGCAGATTCACATCGGGGCGCTTAGGGACAATTACAGCGCGCTGCTTTCGTCCGCCGGAAAAAATATCGGAGAGGACAGCCTTCAGGATTTCAACTATGCGGCTCTGCTCGGAGCTGTTCTGGACGGAATTTACAGCGGCTGTATTTCCGGAACAGACGGAAAGGAATCCGCTCCGAATTCTCCGCGCGTGATTCTGTACAACCTGAACCCGCGGGACAACGAGGCTGTCGCGACGATGGCTGCGAACTACAGGAACTGTGTTTTCGGACCGGCCTGGTGGTTCAACGATCACAAGGACGGAATCCTGGAGCAGATCCGCGTGTTCGCGCGCACTTCCGTTCTTGGAGCTTATGTGGGAATGCTGACGGATTCGCGCAGTTTTCTGTCCTATCCGCGGCATGAGTATTTCCGCAGGATTCTGTGCAATTTTATCGGAACGCTGGTTGACAACGGAGAATTTCCGGACGACATCGCGCTTCTGGGAAAAATCGTGCGTGACATCAGTTTCGGGAATTCAAATAAATTCTTCGGACTGAATCTGAACTGAAAAGAGGTGTGAAAATATGGACAAAGCGTTGGAAAATTTGGGAACAATCGGAATCGTTCCTGTTGTCGTGCTGGAGAATGCCGACGACGCGGAGCCGCTCTCGGACGCGCTTGTGAACGGCGGGCTTCCTTGCGCGGAGGTCACGTTCCGTACCGCCGCGGCGGAGGAATGTATCAGGCGGATTTCAAGTAGACATCCGCAGATGTTCGTGGGGGCGGGAACGGTTCTTTCTGCTGAGCAGGCTGACCGTGCCGTTGATGCCGGCGCGAAATTCATCGTGTCTCCAGGTCTGAATCCTAAGGTTGTGGAGCATTGCCTGAAAAAAGGCTATCCGGTGTGTCCTGGCGTGATGACTCCGACGGAAATCGAGCTTGCGCTTGGTTTCGGGCTTGACGCGGTGAAATTCTTTCCTGCGGAACCGGCCGGCGGACTTAAAATGATAAAGGCGATGGCCGCTCCGTACACCTCGCTTAAATTCATGCCGACAGGCGGAATAAATGCGGTGAACGTGCGCGATTATCTTTCGTACAGCAAAATTCTTGCGTGCGGCGGCAGCTGGATGGTCAAGGGCGACCTTGTGAAGGCCGGAAATTTTTCGGAGATTGAGAGGCTGACTTTTGAAGCCGCCGGAATTGTCCGGGAAATCCGGGGCTAGGACAGAAGCCGCGCTGTTTGCGGCACATTCATTTTTATAGAAGGAAATTTGATATGGGAAGAATTGTGACTTTCGGTGAGATAATGCTGAGGCTCGCGCCTGAGGGATATTACCGTTTTGTACAGGCGGAGAATTACGGCGCGACTTTCGGCGGCGGCGAGGCGAATGTGTCGGTGTCGCTGGCGAACTACGGAATGGACACGGCGTTTGTGACCAAGCTTCCGGCTCACGAGATTGGACAGGCGGCGGTGAATTCGCTGAGACGGTTCGGAGTTGACACGGAATTCATTGCGCGCGGCGGTCCGCGGGTGGGAATCTACTATCTTGAGAAGGGCGCGTCGCAGCGTCCGTCAAAGGTGATTTATGACCGCGCAGGCTCCTCTATCGCGCTTGCTTCAAAGGAAGACTTTGACTGGGACAAAATTTTTGAGGGCGCGAGCTGGTTCCATTTTACTGGAATTACTCCGGCCCTGGGCGACAATGTGGCGGAAATCTGCCTTGAGGCATGCAGAAAGGCGCACGGGAAGGGAATCACGGTTTCCTGCGACCTGAACTACCGCAAGAAGCTCTGGACGCGCGAAAAGGCCGGTCAGGTGATGGGCGAGCTGTGCCGGTATGTTGACGTCTGCATATCCAACGAGGAGGATGCGTCGGACGTGTTCGGAATAAAATCCGAGGCGACGGACGTTACAGGCGGAAAGCTGAACAAGGAAGGCTACCGCGAGGTTGCGGCGAAACTGACGGAACGCTTCGGCTTTAAGAAGGTTGCGGTCACGCTCAGGACTTCAATTTCGGCGAACGACAATCTTTGGGCAGGAATGCTTTATGACGGAAAGACAGGGGAATGCTTTTTCTCCAAGGAATACAAGATGCACATCGTAGACCGCGTGGGCGGCGGCGACAGCTTCGGCGGCGGACTGATTTACGCCTGCTCAAACGGCTTCGGAAATCAGGATGCGATTGAATTCGCGGTTGCGGCGAGCTGCCTCAAACATTCGGTTGAGGGCGACTTTAACATGGTGAGCGTCGGCGAGGTGCAGGCTCTTGCCGGCGGAGACGCTTCCGGCCGCGTGCAGCGGTAGAATCCGGCTGCGCGGGGTATTTTCAGTAGACGGAATACCTTGCGCGGCTTGTTTCTGTCTCGAACACATCAACTGCATAAAGGTGAGTTTTCTCCGGAAAATCCGGAATGTATTCAATGCTCAGTCCGCTGTCATTCATTTCTGACAAAATTCTTCTATATATATACATCGCAATCCGTTCCGCGCTCGGATTATCGCGGAAGAATTCCATCCCGTTCAGGTTCGTGTGATCCAGCTCCCCGCAGATTTTCCGGACTGTCTTTTTGAGTCTGGAAAAATCAATCAGCATTCCGCCTCCGTCAAGTGTGTTTCCTCTTACGTGCGCGAAAATCTTGTAGTTGTGGCCGTGAAGATTCTCGCATTTTCCGTTGTAATCCCTTAAAAAATGGGCTGCGGAGAAATCCGCCTCGACTCTTATCTCAAACATGACAGAAAATATAGCGGAGACTGCGGCAAATGTCCATAAAGCGGAATGTTCCTGGCTTTGACAAACGGATGTCATTATAATAGAATATTTTTTCATATATTACCGCTTGCACGGTGCGTTTACAGGAGAATGTAATAAAAACTTTGCCTGAAATAGTGTCAAAGTTTTTATTCAAAAGTTTGCGTTGCAAGCTTCATTATCAACTGCCCATTCTCATTTCATTGCGAATGGGCATAAAAAGTCAAATCGAAAATTGAAATTTTCTCATTGACTTTTTACAGGAGTCTATATGGCAGATATTAAGAGCGTATGCCGGAAAATCGTCGCATCCGCATTGAATGAATACATAAAAGAGAAATGTCCTGGTTCGGAGCCTCTGTCCGAATCATCGGTGCAGGTGCAGACTCCGCCGGATCCTGCGATGGGAGATCTCGGTGTTCCGATGTTTGCGTTTGCGAAAATTCTGCATTCCGCCCCTCCGGTGATTGCCTCCGCCGTCGCCGCGAAAATAACTGACCGCTCGATCGGAGAATTCGTCGCGGTCGGTCCCTATGTGAATGTGCGTCTTGATAAGGCCGCCGCCGCATTTCCTGTTCTGAATTCTGTCTTTGCACAGGGAGCGGAATATGGAGCCTTCGGTGCGGACGGAAAAAAACATCTTGCCGGCCGTCGTGTGATGGTGGAATTCTCAAGTCCGAACACGAACAAGCCGCTTCATCTGGGACACATGAGAAATGATGCGCTTGGAGAAAGCGTAAGCCGTATTCTTAAGGCTGCCGGCGCCGATGTGTTCAAGGTGAACATAATAAACAACCGTGGAATTCATATCTGCAAGTCAATGCTGGCATACAAACTTTTCCATGAGCCTAAAGGCGAGACTCCGGAGTCCCTTGGAATGAAAGGAGACCATTTTGTCGGAATGTGCTACGTCGAGTATGACAGATATTCCAAGGAGCATCCCGAAATTTCCGCGGAAGCCGAGTCCATGCTTGTAAAATGGGAACAGGGAGATGAGGAGACCCGCCGTCTGTGGAAACTCATGAACGGATGGGCGGTTGACGGAATCAAAGTGACTTATGACCGTACCGGCGTGTCGTTCGACAAGCTTTATTACGAGAGCGAGACATATCTGAAGGGCCGCGACGAGATTCTGAAGGGGCTTGAGAAGGGAATTTTCTTCCGTGCGCCTGACGGTTCCGTCAGAATCGATGTGTCTGAGGTTGTCGGAAAGAACAAGGACGGCGAGCCGCAGGAAAAGGTTCTTCTGCGCAAGGACGGAACTTCCGTGTACATTACGCAGGACATAGGAACTGCAATCAGCCGCCATGATGACTGGGCATTCAATCAGCTTGTTTATGTTGTGGCCAGCGAGCAGATTTATCATTTCAAGGTGCTTTTCTATATTCTGAGAAAACTCGGTTTTGACTGGACGGACAGACTGTATCACCTCAGCTACGGGCTTGTGAACCTGCCGAGCGGCCGCATGAAAAGTCGCGAGGGAACGGTCGTGGATGCGGATGATCTGATTGAGAGTCTGCATACCGACGCGCTTGCCGAGATAAAGGAGAAAGGCCGTGATACGGAAGTGGGAGATCCCGATTTTGTCGCCGAAAAAGTCGCTCTGGCCGCGCTCCACTATTATCTTCTGCAGGTTTCTCCGGTCAAGGATATGCTCTTCAATCCGGAGGAGTCGCTTTCGTTCAACGGGAACACAGGTCCCTATATGCAGTATATGGGGGCGCGCATAACGTCAATTCTGGCGAAGGCCGCCGGAAACGGTGTCAAACCTGATTCATCCGAGGCGGCGGTGAAGCTGCTCTCCGCACCTGAGGAATGGGAACTGATAAAGCAGATAGGTGACTATCCTTCCGCCGTTGTAAAGGCCGCGGAATCGCTGGATCCGAGCATCATAACGTCCTATCTTTATGAGCTTTGCAGGCTGTTCAGCCGTTTCTACCAGCAGTGCCCGATTCTTTCGGCCGGTGACGGAAAGCTGGTGTCGGCGAGACTGTTTCTTGCGGAATGTACGCTCCGTGTCATGCGCAATGCGATGGAGCTTGTTCTTGTTCCGTATCTTGAGAAAATGTAGTCATGCCGCTAAAGTTTTCCGGGCGGCAGGACGATAAATAATATATCGGGGGCATTTTCCCCTCCCACCCATGCCCCCGATTGCCTGATGGGCATTGGCACGGTTCTTGCCGTGCCTTTTTTATTTTAAATACGCCTTTATGCGATTAAGAATCAGTCCGTCAGTTTTGCGCAGGCAAAACTGCGAAACGGCGTGGCACCGGTTTACAAATGAAAATTCAATAAATACGCCGTTATTGACCAAAAACCGCCAATTTTTTACTATGTTCAGGTTATGACAAAAATAAAAAAATCAGCTGTGCTGTTCATCGTTCTGCTTTTTATGTCCGCATCCATGTTCGGCGTTTTTTTAGGCTGGTCGCTTTCAGAGACAAAAAATATAATAAATTCCGAGTACATAACGGAGTTCGACACCGCGCTTCCGACAAAGCTTCTTGATATAAACGGCGAGGTCATAACAGAATTCGCATCTGACGAGAAGCGCGAGATAATTTCCTATCAGCAGCTGCCGCAGCATCTGATTGACGCGCTCGTTACGCGCGAGGACCGCATTTTTTACAGCCACCGCGGTTTCAGTTTGAAGGCGCTTGTCAGGGCTGTTTTCGGAGTCGTCACCGGAAAATCTCTTGGCGGAGGCTCCACTCTGACCCAGCAGATTGCGGGAACACTTTACTGCGACCGCAGCGACAGGTCTGTAATGCGCAAGCTCAAGGAGCTGTGGTGGGCGATTCAGATGGAACGCCGCTATTCAAAAAACGAAATTCTTGAGCTTTATCTGAACAAAATTTATTTTGGCGGCGGAACTTACGGCGTGAATGCCGCGTCAAAGTATTATTTCGGTCATGATGCCACGGAAATCACTCCTGCCGAGGCCGCGATTCTCATGATTCAGCTTTCAAATCCGGCTTTCTATAATCCCTTTGACCATCCGAACCGTGCGATGGAACGTCAGAAGGGTGTGCTTGCGTCGATGGTCGCCCAAGGCTATATCACTCAGGATGAGGCCGACTCGTCATTTGATGACTACTGGGGCAATTTTGATTACACGCGGACCAGCACTTCGGCGTATTTCATGCGGGACGACAAGGCTCCCTGGTTCAGCGAGTATGTCCGCCGCGAGCTTGGAGGAATGATATACGGCTCGGACGACATTTACACAAGCGGCTTCACCGTAAATACAACCCTGAATCTTGAGCATCAGGCGGCCGCGCAGGATGTGATGGACCGTTATATCAGACGCGCGAATACCCTTTACGAGCGTGAGCAGTCATCGCGCGCAAGCCTCTCGGACAGCATCTACATTCCTATGACGGAACTGCTTTCGCTGCTGTTCAACCTGCCTGAGCTGAAGGTATCGGGCCAGCGCACTGAATTCGTCGCGAAATCGACATTCGTGAATGAGCTTAATCCTGTTCTTGATGTCGTGTCGCTTATGTGCGGCTCGGAACAGCTGAAAGTCGGCATCGTGAACAGGGCGACCGCGCTTTCCAAGAAAAAGGACGAGCGGACTACCGTAGAAGGCACGATGATTGCCATCGAAAACGAGACAGGATATATAGATGCCCTTGTGGGCGGAAGCAAATTTGACCAGGAGAATCAGTTCATAAGGGCGATTCAGGCGAAGATTCAGCCCGGCTCAACATTCAAGCCGCTTTATTATTCCGCCGCAATCGATTCAAGGAAATTCACCGCGACCACCGAGATTTCCGATACGCCGGTTGTTTTCCAGACTGCGGACGGACGTCCGTACATTCCGCAGAATTTCCGCGGAGAATGGATGGGAAATGTCCCGCTCTGGTATGCCCTGATTCATTCGATGAATGTTCCTTCGCTGAAAGTGCTTGACGGAATCGGATTCAAGGCGGCCATAGACAGGGCGGTCGCTCTTCTGGGAATTCCGGATGATGAGCTTCCGTCGAGGGCTTTTGTTCCCGGCTATCCGCTGGGACTCGGCGTGTGTTCCGTCCGTCCGGTCGAGATGGCGCGCGCCTATGCGGTTATCGCCAACGGAGGCAAGGAAGTTACACCGATGGCGATAAGGACCGTCGAGGACAGAAACGGCAATGTAATCATGAATCCGGAGCTTGAGATCCGGCGCGCCCAGCAGTCAAAAGGGGACGGAGGACAGGTTATTTCTCCGCAGAACGCTTATATAATGACAAAGCTGCTTGAGCAGACTGTAAACAACGGAGGTACGCTCGGTGTCCAGAAATGGAAATTCGAGTACAAGAACGATAAGGGGCGTACCTACAGGATGCCGGCCGCAGGAAAGACCGGCACAACCCAGAACTGGGCGGATGCCTGGACGTGCGGATTCACTCCGTATTACTCTGCCGCGTTCTGGTTCGGATTCGACAAGCCCGGCCAGTCGCTCGGTCTGAACATAACCGGATCGACTCTTGCAGGATATGCCTGGGGCGACTATTTCCGCGAGATTCACAAGAATATGATACCCAAGGAGTTCTCAAGACCGCTTTCAGGTGTGATAGAGGCGACTGTCTGCTCCGTCAGCGGAAAGATTCTTACCGAGGCCTGCGGCAATAATAAGACGACGCAGTATTTTCTGACTGGAACACAGCCTACGGAAATCTGTCCGGTCCATTCCGGACAGTCGGGTTCAGTTCTTGCGGTGAGCCGTCTTGAGCGGGAAATGTACAAATCCGGCCAGCGCTGGACGCAGACTTATGACACGGCTCCGCTTCAGCTGAATCTGGATTTCCTTTCTGCCGATTATGTTCCGCCGGAATCGGTGATAGATTTGAACGCGCAGGATGAGTCTGTTTCAGAAAATTCTCCTGTGGAGATACCTGCCGCAGCCACCGAATCTCAAGCGGAACCGGATTACAATTATTTTATGGAGTAATGAATGCTTGTTCCTGTAAAAGACATAAAAATAAGAAAGCGTGTCCGTCAGGATTTGGGCGATCTTACAAACCTGAAGGACAGCATGAAAATTTACGGACTTATGAATCCGATAACGATAAACAGAAACTACGAGCTGATTGCAGGCGAGCGCAGGCTTCAGGCGGCAAAAGCCCTGGGATGGACGAACATAAACGCGAACATAATCGACAATATTTCCGAAGTCGAGCAGCTTGAGATGGAGCTTGAGGAAAACAACCAGCGCAAGGAATTCACCGAAGACGAGCTGATGGCCGGTTACAGAAGGCTTGAGAGGCTGCGGAATCCGGGATTTTTCTACAGGATTTTCCTGTTTTTCAGGAAATTTTTTGCCCGAATCCGGGATTTTTTTTCCGGACGGAAACAATGACAGGCGGATTTTTATGAATAAGATAAGACAGTTTTTTATTGCGGCATTTCTTTTTGCGGCGGCCGGAAATGTCCATGCAATCGGCGCGGGATTCCAGTTTTCAGGAATTCCTTCTGTGAATTTCCGGCTCAGGGAGCCTACCGTTGATACCGTTTTTTCCGGCGGCGGTTCGGTTTCCGGAACAATGCTTTTTGACAGGATTCCGCTTGCCGCCGGACTTGGATTCGGAGCGTCGGAATATGACGGCACGGCGCTGATAGGAATGAACGTTTTTGCCGACTGCCTTTTTGCCGGCGGTCAGATTGCGAACACCTGGAGCTGGACTGCAGGCTCCGGAATGTGCGGTGAATTCGCATTTGATTTGGGCGGGAATCCGTACCTAGGATTCGGATTCCGCGTTGTCGGCGGCGTGAGCCGCACGTTTTTTGACGGATTCCTTGAATTTTATATGCAGCTGTGCGCAGTTCCGTACTTTCTTTATCGTCCCGGCCAAAATTCGCAGTCTGATTTCTGTCTGAAATTTCCGCTTGAATCAGGTCTCCGCTTCCATTTCTGAGAGGAGCCGCCGTCGCTCAGATAGTTTCTGCGGAAGGTATATGCTCCGGCTTTACGTTTGTAGGCGTATTTTCCATTATCATTCCACCAAACTTCCGCAGTTCTTGAAATTCAGGTATTTTACACCGTCGCTTTCACATTCAAGGTTTCCGCTGTAAATGACGGTTGGATTCACGGCGTTTTTTGCGAATCCTGTAAATTTTTTCAGGTTTTTAGCGAATTCCGAGTTAAAAGTTGAGGCAGCCTTTATTTCAACCGGAACAATGCTCCGTCCATTCTGGATAATCAGGTCAATTTCAAATCCTTTGCTGTCCCTGAAATAATACAGTGATTTTTCCTCGCCTTTGTTGTACTGCGACTTTAATATTTCAAGGACTG
>ERZ808286.1084-NODE-1084-length-14547-cov-3.298717_pt1 | contig 14547 bp, 11 predicted proteins | sample MGYA00521276_ERZ808286 | MGnify/ENA primary metagenome ERZ808286 (study PRJEB31516, sample SAMN03275607) | gut metagenome | biome: mammalia-associated habitat; material: feces | host: Papio cynocephalus | place: Kenya | collected 2012-08-01 ... | reverse complement strand
CAAGCGGGCCCCACGGCGACTGCCACCGGCAGGGGGCACCTCTCGGTCTCGCAGTGCAGGAGCTTTCTCTGATTGTGCCACTCGTTTTCGGGGCGGCGCACTGCGCCATGCGAAATTCCCGAAAACTTCGTACAAAGTGCAGCTGCTCGACACTCTAAAACACGGCCGCTGTGTAACCCAAGACCGTAGCCGCGGCCGTGGCCTCATTTTTCTATCGAAGAAAGTGCTTGTTCCCTCATGGGCAAAACGCAAGCGTTTTGTCGGGCGAGGGTGTCCCTCGCACTCCCGATATAACTGATGATGGGGTTCTCTCAAAAAACGCCCCGAAGGGCGTTTTCTGTTTCTCTGTTTGTTTTATTTCCTTAAATGCTGAAAATCAATCTGTAGAACTCGGACATGCTCGTCACGCCTTCTTCGATGTACTCGGCGCAGCTGTCCGCCAAAAACGTGAAGCCTTTTTTGTGTGCGAAGTCCCTGAGCTCCTCGGTGGTGGCGTTTTTGGTCACCATTTGTCTGATTTCAGGAGTAAGCTCGACAAGTTCGTAGATAGCGGTACGGCCTTTGTAGCCGGTGTTGCCGCAGCGAGGGCAACCTTTTGCGTCGTAAACGTATTTGATGTTGTCGCGATTCAAAGCAGCGGCTTCTTCAGGGCGGATTTCCCTTTTCACCTTGCAATCCGGGCAGAGCTTACGAACCAGCCTCTGCGCGATAACGCAGTTGACGGCGGAAGCGACCATGTAGTTAGGAATGCCGATGTCCACCAGACGCACGATAGACGAAACGGAGTCGTTGGTGTGGAGCGTTGACAAAACCAAGTGGCCGGTGATAGCGGCACGGATAGCGATTGAGCCTGTTTCCTCGTCACGAATTTCACCGATCATGACGATATCCGGGTCCTGACGCAAAATACTTCTGAGGCCTGCCGCGAAGGTGAGGCCGGCTTTTGCGTTGGTCTGAACTTGGTTTACGCCGAAAATCTGTTTTTCGACAGGGTCTTCGACGGTGGTGATGTTGACGTTAGGCTGGTTGAGCTCGGCAAGAACCGCGTAAAGCGTGGTGGATTTACCGGAACCCGTAGGGCCCGTAACCAGAATGATGCCGTTAGGCGCGTGGATTTGTTTTTCAAATTCCTTCAGAAGCGCCGGCTTCATACCCAGCTCGTTGAGGCGAATGGACTTTGCTTCGCCCGTTGCAAGAAGACGCATGTTGACTTTTTCGCCGTAAACGGTCGGAAGCGTGCTTACACGCATATCCACTTTGATGCCGTCCACGTCGTAGTCGAAACGACCGTCCTGCGGAATACGCTTTTCTGCGATGTTGATGCCCGACAGAATCTTCACGCGGGAAACGATTGCGCTGTGGCTCTCGATGCCCATACGCATAACTTCCACCAGGTCGCCGTCGATACGCATACGAACCAGAACCTGCTCCGCAAACGGTTCGATGTGAATATCGGAAGCCTGCCTTGCGTAGGCCTGCTGAACCAAGCTGTTGATGAGCTTAACGACAGGGGTGTTGTCAACGCGGCTTTCGATTTCGGACATTTTCTTTTGCGTTTCAGCCGAAACCGATTGAATGGTTTTTTGCGCGGCGTCGTCGGAAATGAAGAAGCTGCCCGCGTTGGTGTAGTATTTTTCAATGGCGTTTTCGATGTTCTGCTTCGTGCAAAGAACGATTTCGACGTCCTTTTTGGAAACCATCTTGATGTCTTCGGTGGCCGCCATGTCGTGCGGGTCGGAAACGGCAATGATAATTTTGTTGCCCCTGATTTCCATAGGCATAACGCCGTGCTTTTTGACGACTGCCTCCGGAATGGTTTTCAGAATTTCAGGGCGCAGAACTACGATTTCGTTCTCCAAAAACCTAAGCCCCAAAGCCTCGGCGTAGCACCTTAAAACCTGATATTCGTCCACGATACCGCGGGACATAAGAATGTCTGCGATTTTCTCGTTCGGGTGAGTGCGCTGCCACCTTACGGCGTCGTCGAGTTGCGCTTGGGTAACGAAGTTTTTCTGCAACAAAATTTCGTTTATGGATTGATTTCTTGCCATCTGAGCCTCCCGCCGGCGGAAGAAAATTGCCCGCCGCTATGTAGAATAAAAAATTTCCGGTCAACGTAAAAACAGTACTTAACTCTTTAATTATATATTAAACGAAAAGTGCTGTCAATAAATTTTGACAGCCACCTTGCGCCTTACGGCCGAATTTGAAACCGTTTTTTTCGGATATACGGCCAAATTTGCATTTAAGTTCAATTTTTTTTCGTTTCGGCCTACAAACCCATCGCCGACAAATACCATGCCAGAAGGTCGTTTCCGAAATATCCCGCAAGGATAACCCCGAGCGCGATATAAGGCCCAAACGGCATCTCGCTGCCCTTTTTCGCCTTCTTCAGAGCTATCAGCAAAACCGCTCCTATGCCGCCGAGAACGATTGCAATAAGCGCGGAAACCAGCGTCAGCTTCCACCCCAAAAGCAGACCTATCGCAGCGTAAAGCTTCACGTCGCCGCCGCCCATGCCGCCCGTTATAAGCGCAAGGATAAGCATCGGCACGCTGACGACCGCCATGCCCAGAAGCCTCTCCCACCACACGACGGGCACTTCCTGCGGCACGAAAAAGCTTGCCGCTCCGCACAGCGCGATAACGATCATAAACGTGTACAAAATCTCTTTGGTGTCAATGTCCACAAACGCCATGGCCACCAACGCCGAAACCGCCACGTCCCATATAAGAAGGTTCCAGCTCAGGCCGAAAACGAAATAGTTCGCCACCCAAAGCCCCGCGTTCAGAAGCTCCACCAAAGGATACCTCGGACTGATTTTTTCCTTGCAAAAAGCGCAGCGTCCTCTCAAAAAAACGTAGCTGAAAACGGGTATGTTGTGATACCACTTAAGCTCTGCTCCGCACTTCGGACAGTAGGAGCGCGATTTCTCGAAAAACTTGCCCTTCACCGGAAGCCTGTAGATGACGACGTTCAGAAAGCTGCCCACCACTAGGCCGAACGCCGCCGACAAAATTGCGTATAACCAATCCATAATTTGTCCTCTATTAAATAATTAAGTATATTATACAATAAATCGATAATTAAGTCAAGGCCGCGCCGTTTCCGTTTAACTCGGGCGGCAAACGAAAAAGCGAGGCAAAACGCCTCGCTTTCGGTTTTAACGTCAGCTTCTCGTTGCGATTTCGACTCTCAAGGTCAAGGAGCCGGTGAGCGCCACTTCGTCGCCTTCTACGGAAGCGACGGAAATGTTGACGAGCGTAAGACTCATTTCCGCGTCAACCGCGTCCACGAATTCTTCCAGTCTGCTCATACCGTTGTAGCAAACGTAGTCCGAAACGGTGTACATTGCGTACTTGGTAACGCCGGTCTGGCTGTCCTGGAAAACGGTGATGGAAACGTTGCAGCCTTCGTTCAGACTAATGCCCAGTTCCGGAAGGTAGGTGTTTCTGAGGTAGTCCAAAGTGCGGTAGTTGGTCGGATAATCGGTTTCCGTCCAGAACAGATTTTTGCCGTCGGAGGCTTGGCCGCCGGTGGTGAGATAGCTGTCGCGGATTTTGGTCTGCTCGGTGATTTGTTTGTTGATGTCGTTTATGCCGCCGACGCCGCTGACCAGATTGTAGGTATTTTCCGCCTCTTTCAGATCCTTGTCTGCGGTTTTGAAGTATTCCCTGTTGGTTGCAAGCTCTTTGTCCTTAGGCGAGTAAATGTACATATAGAATCCGCCGCCGACCATAACGACAACCAAAAGCATAATGAGAATTTTCTCTTTCTTACTTAAATTCATATTTACCTCCTATTCAACGGTAACGGTTTGGGTAAGCCTATTGTAGCCGCCCTCGCTTTGAATTTCAAACGCTTCCAGGGTGAAGGTGATGTTGAAGCCTTCTACGGAAACGATGCCGACGGAATACCTGACGCCGCCAATGGTAACGACGTTGTTTTCGGCGACCGCGCCTTCGTACTGCCCTGCCAAAGCCAAAGCAATTTGCTTGCTGTCGGTAACGCCGCCTCTCATGATGTCGGCAACCTTGTCGCCAAGCTCCTTAAGGTCGTTGATGACAGGAATCATTGCGATGTAGTCTGCCGTCAATTCGTTTTTAGCCGACGGGAAGTACGCGCTGTGCGCCTTGTAGTAGGACGAATCCTTGTAAACGGTGGAGGTCAGCAGATAGTTTCCGCTTTCGTCAACCGTCAAAACCACGTCGTACAGGCAGCCGAATTTGCCCACTATAACGTTCTCCAGCCCTTCTTCGGTGCTGAATCCGAACCTCGGATCGCCTTCCACGTAGGCTCCAAGCGCCGCTCTTATATCGTCAGGCGAGGTAACGCCCGAAGCGATGGTGTCCAGCACGAACGCCCTGATGTCGGAAAGCTCGTCAAACAGAATTTCTTTTATCTCTTTAGGGCTGAGCTTGTTTCTGATAACCGCCTTGATTTCCTCAACGCCCTCGACGCTCGAAGACACGGTGATTTCGCATTTTTGAGTGTTCGTCGCCGCGGCGTAAGTCAAGGTATATTCGCCGAAGCTGCCGGAAATGACTTTCGCGTTCAGCTTGTAGAAGTATTGCGAAGCAAGTTTTTCGAGGATTTCCGCTTCTCCCGTTATGCCGAGGTCGGCAATGTCCAGAAGCGCGTTGCGGATTTCTTCGGATTCCAAAGTAGCCATCGTTCTTGCCGTGGCGGAATCTATTTTGTCGGATACGACTGCCACGAGCGCCGCGTCGCCTTTTGCGCCTTCGTCGCGGCTTTCGATCTTAACGCCGCCGCCGACTTCCGCGGTAGGAGCGGTGTAAACGACGTCGTAGTCGGAGTAAAGGCCCGTTATTTTGTTGCCTTCAACGGTGAAGAAGTTGTTGCGCAGATATTGTTTGATGCCCGCTTCGGTGTAGATTTTTTTGGAAACGGCGTCGTCGATAACCGCTTTTACGTTTTCTGCTTCCGCTCTGACGAGAGCCACGCGTTGTTCCGCGTTGATGCGGCCGTTGATGACCACCTTGATTGCGTCGTCGCCTTTGGCGCCGGTGTCGGAGGATTCAACGGTAACCACGCTTTCGGTAAGAGTGCCGGACGCGGTGAAGTAAAGCTTATAGGAGCTGTAGGAGCCTGCGATCGTGCCGAACTCGTCGCCCGCAGTGATGATTTCATAGCCGAGGTTTCTGAGCGCCTGCATGATGGCGGCAGGAGTTTTCACTGCGTTTGCGTTTTGGGAATCGGAAAGCTCTTTGATGGCTTCGCCGATTTTCACGGCTTCGGCGTGGGTGTTTTCCACCTGTTGTTTTGCAAAGTCGTTGACGTTGACGCTCTTCATTCTGAGCGTGATGTCCACGGTGATGCCCTCTGCGCCCTCAGGCACGTTGAACGGCATGTCGATATACTCGAACCAGCTTTTTCCGGAAAGTCCCAGATTCGTTACGCCGGAAGCGCGGAAGATGTCTATGTAGTTTTGGATATACGCAAATTCCGCCGCCGTGCAGTTGACGGTAACGGTTTCGCCGGAAACGGTAAGTCCGTTCACGGTAACTTGCGCGGTGTCCGCCGCCGTATAGATTATGCGAAGATGCTCTTTCGTCAGTTCGACGCTCGAATTAGCTTCTTCGTTCGCTCTTTTGAGGGTTTCGATTTCGGCGAGCAAACTTTCCAGCTGCGCTTTAAGAGCCGTGTACATCTCGACGTCCGCGTTCTTTTTGTAGTAAGCCAGTTTGTTGGTGGACAGGCTGGCGTTTTCGGACGGATCGAATTCGGCCGCGTTAGGGTTAGGCTCTATTTTTTTGCCGTCGGAATTGACGATATACGCGTCGTCGCCGTAGATAGCGATAATTTTGTTTCTGAGGTCGAGGTTTTCGGTGTAAATGTTAAAGTACATATAGCCGAACACGACGAACAGAACGATGCACGCCACAACCATAAAGAATTCCACAGAAGTGGACTGGTTCTGTTTTTGTCCCAGCTTCTGGCTGACGATGAGGTTGACGTCGTTTTTCGGCTTCATCGTAAGCTTGTCGAAAAAGCCCGGCCCTTTCTTTTTGGCGGCTTTTTCTTTCTTTTCTTTTTTCGGAGCGCCCGAACCGCCCGTAAGTTTGAATTCCATAAACTTACCTCCTTATCAAGCTGCCGATGAGGCCGCTGAAATCGTTGAATTCGTGCAAGGCAACGCCTTCCACGCTGTCGGGTTTAGGCAAAATCTGGATGTTGGTGTTCAAAAGACCCGCGATGTGACTGATGCAAGGTTCCAGAAGGAAGGTGCTTCCCGTAAGATAAACGGTGTCGAAATGCACGCCTTCGTAACGGCTCATAAAGAAGCTGAGCGCGTCGGAAATCTGCACGGAAAAGTCGTTGATGAAAAATGCGGTTTCGTTGGCAAAGCCTTCGCTCGGCACGCTGAAAATGGATTTCGTCATGCTGAATTCGTGCTTATGCTTGAGGAAGAGATAGGTGGTCGCGTAAGTGATGTGATAGTCCACCAGCATAAAATTTTCCGGCAGCATATCGCGCATAAACCAAACGAGCTTGGACAGAGCGTTCTGCTGAATGTCCAGCGAAGTGACGTTTATGCTGACGTCCTTGCCGCATTTTTTGATGTTGTCGATGATGGAGTTCTCGAGATACGTAACCATCACTCTGTTCTGATGATCTTCGTTGATGTCGCGTTCGATTTCCACGTAATCGACGGTGTTTCTTTCCGCTTGGCGCGGGTCGTTGAAAAGTTCCGACTTGATGATCGGAGCCAGCTGCAACGGCTTGCCCTGCGGCAAAATCATTTCTCTGAAGCTTATTTTGCTGTCGTCGATAACGAAGCCGGCGCTGTGAGTTTTGATGTCGCCCGCCCTTATGATGTTAAGCATAGCTTCGGTAAGCTTGACGTTAAGCTTGTCGGCGTCCGGTTCGCTAAGGAACTCGTTAGGAAAATCCAGATCGTAAATTCTGTTCACTCTGATTTTCTTTGCCGAGGCCGTCGCGGAGATGGCTTTAAGCTTGTCGCTGTTTAAGTAAAAATTAATCATAACCTTTTATTCCTTAATCATAAATTTCCGTTGTTTCGCCCTCTTAATACGCGTTGTACAGCGCGAATTCAGGAGCCAGTATGCCGATAAGCACCACGCCGATGACCACAGCCATAACGATTGTCATCGCAGGGTTGATAAGCGACGTCATACCCTTAATCGCTTCCGCAGCTTCGCCTTCGAAGTAGTTTGCGGTCTGATCCAGAATGTCTTCCAGCGAGCCGGATTCTTCGCCTACGAATATCATCGTCATAAGCATCGGATCGAAACCGTCGACGTTCTGGAGCGAGGCCGAAATGGATTCGCCGCGGCGGATAGCTTCTATGCTGCCCTCCAGCTGTTTCTGAACGTAGCGGTTGCCCACCATTTCGCTGCTCATCGAGATAGCTTCCAGAAGATGCACGCCCGAAGCGCACAGCGTGGACAGGTTTGACGCAAAGCGCGAGGTGTAAATCATGCGGTTCATATTTCCGATTGCGGGAAGCTTAAGCTTAAGCTGTTCCAGGAACAAGTCGATTTTCGGGCTTCTTCTCAGAATCGGCAGCATAACGTAAACCAGCATGACGAACGCGATGATTATGAAGAAGTTTTTCACCACGAAGTTTTTGATATCCAGCAAAAACTGAGTGATTTTCGGAACCGCCGTTCCCTCCGGAAGCACCGCGACCATCTTCGGCAAAATGAACTGAATGAGCGCGGCTGCAACGATGATAAGAATCGCACCGAGCATTTTCGGGTAGCTGAGCGCGGACTTGATCTGCGACTCCTGCTTCCTCTGCTTTTCGTAGTAGATAGCCATTCTGTCCAGAGTCTGCTCCAACTGACCGCTCATTTCGCCGGATTTTATCATGCTGATAAGAAGCGACGGGAACGTCGAGCCCATTGTGATCATGGATTCGGCCAGCGAGTTACCCTTCTGAACGCCCTCAAAAAGCGCGGCCAAGGCGTTTTTCATCTTTGGTTTGTCGCTTCTTTCGTAAAGCATTTCGATTGATTTTGAAAGCGGAAGGCCGGCCGTAAGCATAGACGAAAGCTGACGGCAGAACGTCATCAGAGTAACGAGATCCAGAGGTTTCGATTTAGATTTATCCTTCTTGCCCGTAGTGTTGAACCAATAGACCTGCAAACCCTTGTCGGCAAGAACTTTGCTGAAATCTTCGTCGTCCGTCGCGGCAAGAGTACCTTTCACGACGCGACCGTCCCGAGTCAACGCTTTGTAGGAATATTTTTGCATAGCACCTCTCATACCTGCGAGCATGCGCTCGCAATATATATTTAGTCAGCTAATATTATAACATTTCAAAAACATCTTAGCAATAGTTCTTGTCCTTTTTTTTGACGTTTTTCTTTTTTTGTCGGGTTTTTTGTCCGATTTTAACCGTTTTTTACACCTTCGTCCAACTTGCGAAGCCGTAATTTTGGTTCCAAACACGCCGTTTTTCCACATTTTGGCGGCAAATTTAACGTATCGGCCGTTACGCGGGCAAATTATTTTCCGAAAAATCTTGACTTGAAAAATATTTTAGTTTATACTGAAACTACAATTTGCACGGCCAAATCGGCCGTTTTTACAGTTTTCAATCTTGGGAGGAAACGATAATGAAAAAACAAAGCAACGTAAAAGGCGCGGTTTTCAGTCTTTTGGTTTTGCTCTTCACCGCGGCGGGCGTAATATGGATTATGCCTGACAGCCCTCTTGCCGACGTTCTGCAAAACGCGCTGAAAAGCCTGCCCGAAGCAGTGGTCGGATATCTTCCGCTCGTTCCGTTCGTTCTTGCCGCGATTTTCGGCATAGCGGGCAGCTTGTCCGGAGGAAGCAAAGCGGCCAAATCCGAAAAAACCGTCGAAAAGACCGAAGTCAAAATCGAAGGCGGCAAAGAAGAAGAGGATTCCACCGGCGTTCTCGTGCCGCTGCCTGAAAGCTACAAGGCTCCTGAAGAACAGGTTGACCTGACTCCGATTAACTTTGACAAATACAACAGCACCAAAGTCGAAGAAATCGACGGCCAGCACTACACCGAAGTGGAAAGTTACGGCGAACGCATCCGCGTTCTCAACAAGCTCGGCGCAACCGACCTCGACATCATTCAGACCAACATGCTCGGCAACACCGAATTTTCGGAGATTCTCAAAACTCCGCGCGCCCAGAAGACCATGACTTCGCAAGAAATCTGCGAATACGTTATGACCAAAAAAGGCGTCGTAACCATCAAAAAACGCGGCGCGATAAACTGGACGTTCAAATACGGCATGAAATCCTTCCTTATGATCCGCGAAGGCAAAGACGGCACCTACAAAGTTTCCATCAAGTGCTTCCCTGACATGGCGGTTCGCCTGAACGAAGTGTTCAAAGCGCTCGAAGACAGCAACTTCCCTGCCGGCCCTATCTGGTTCAGCTTCTCGGAGCTCAGGAACCTGCCTCCTAAAGTCATCGAATACCTCATCGACACCGCATATCAGATCGGCGTCATGCAGCAAAAGAAAACCGATATGCTCAAGGACAGCAAACCGCTTTCCGCCTACGACATCGACGGCAACGCCATCAAAAACAAATACCTTGCCGGCGAAAGCATCATGGAATTTCCTAAGTTCACTCTCGTGTTCCAGCGCGGTCCGAAGGCAGACATGAACACCCTGCTCATCAATCCGCCGAAGGATTTAGACACTTCCAAATTCATCAAGGAATTCTACTTCAAATTTGCTTTCAACAGCGAGCTCAGCCTCACCATGCTTCCGCAGAAAGGTTTTTCCGACGAAGCGGCAACCGTGTTCTTCGACAACATCGAACAGGTGCTTCTGAAAGCTTCCAAATCCGCACAATAACAGCTTAAACACAAAAAAAGCACGGCGTAAACCGTGCTTTTTTGTTTTTCAAATCATTTGACGTAGCTTTTGTCCACGTTCACGATATAGTAATAATTGTGCCCTTCTTCGCCTATTTTGCCGCCCTCCAGAAGCTTCACCACGTCCCCTGCCGTCATATCCAACCCGTACGGCAAAACGACGTCGAACAGCACGTTCGTGTGCGTAACACCCCTCACCAGTCTGAAGTCGTGAACGGTAACGTCGCCCCTGACGTTGTCCTTAAGATAGGACGAAATTTTTTCTTTTAGCGCCAACGCTTCCTCGTCGTCGCACCTCACGGGGTCCATGTGTATGACCACGAAATAGCCGTCCTCTTTCATAAAGTCCCGCTCGATGTTGTCCACTAGATCGTGCGACACCATAACGTCCACTTTCGCGTCCACCTCGGCGTGCAGGGTAACGTAAACGTTTGCTGGGCCGTAGTTGTGAATCACCATGTCGTGCACGCCCAGAATTCCGTCGTATGAAAGCACTTTCGATTTGATTTTTTCCACCAGCTCCTTCGTCGGCAAAGTGCCCAAAAGCGGATCCACCGTTTCTCTCACAAGTTTAACGCCCGACGCCACGATAAGCACCGACACCGCAAGGCCGAATATCGCGTCGAACGGCACCATCGGCCATATTTTTGCAAGCACCAGCCCCAAAAGCACTGCAACCGTGGACAGAACGTCGTTTCTGCTGTCCGCGGCAGAGGCCAGAAGCGCCTCGCTATCAATGCTCTTTCCGAAATTTTTATAAAGTCCCGCCTGCCAGATTTTTCCAATCACGGCAAGTCCCAGCACCGCAAACGTAGCCGCTCCCGCGTCCACTTCTTCAGGGGTTATGATTTTAAGAACCGCCTTGTATCCCAGCACCAAGCCTATGGCGAGCACCATAAAGCTGACGACTAGCGCCGTGATATATTCGTATCTGGCGTGGCCGAACGGATGCTTTTCGTCCGCACTCTTTCCCGACATCTTAAACCCGAACACCGTAACCACGCTGCTTCCCGCGTCGGACAAATTGTTCACCGCGTCCGCAACCATCGAAATGCTGCCGGATATTATTCCGAAAACCGCCTTCAGCGCGCACAGCAAAAGGTTCGACAAAATGCCGCAAACGCCCGCCGTAAGCCCGTAGGAAAGTCTGACGTTTTTGTCGGCGACGTTCTTATAATCCTTGATAAATTTTTTCTTTAAAAACTCATACATAAACTTTTATCGTTCCTTTTTGCAGTCTTAAAGCGCCGCTTCAGTCAAAAAAAAGGCAAGGCCAAAACACCCTGCCTTTCCGGATAACCGTTATTTGGTTTTCAAAATCGTTACGATTTCGGTAAGCAATTCTTCCGTCGTAGGTTTCGGAGGTTCCTCCGGAGCCGGAGCTTCTTCCGCCACGGGTTCCGCTTTTTTAGGAGCGAGATCCGGATGTTTTTTGGAGTATTTTTCCAGCCATTCTTTTTCTACTGAAGTAAGTTCTTCGTCTTCGTCCAGTTTCTTTTGGACGATTTTTTTCATGTTTTCGGTGAAGTCGGTCAGCTCTTTGAATTTGTTTATCAGCTTAACCATCGAGAACACCACGAACGCAATGATCAAAAAGTTGATGACGGCGTTGATGAAGGTACCCCAGTCGATATAAATGGAGTTTGCCAGATCGACGGTGCCGGTGGTCATGCCGGTGGTTGCGTCGACGACGTAGGCTTTTTTGAGGAAGGTGTAAACGCCTTCGAGCGAACCGGTTCCGAGGCACAGAGCCAGAATCCAGTTGATGATAGGTTTCAAGATGTTGTTGGACAGCGCAGTAACTATTGCGGTAAACGCGGAGCCGACGATGACGCCCACGGCCATGTCAAGGACGTTGCCACGGGTGATAAAGGCTTTGAATTCGTTGAAAAACTTTTTCATTTTTATCCCTCGCATATTAGATTCCTAAAGAGTATAGCACTATATATTTTTTTTGGCAACCGATTAGAGCAAAAATCTTGTTTTACGACGCTTGCCCCTCTGCCGCTCCGCCACGTTCTGGCAAATTTCCTTCTTCCGGCGCTTTGCCGCTCTCCGGCGCGTTTCCTTCCTCGGGAGCCTTCTCTCCGGTTACCGCACCGGCCGCCTCCTCTTTTGCTCTTTGTTCGTCGTCTCTGAGTATTCTGCCCCGAAACGCCACGGTGTCCATTCGGTATTTTTTCAGAAACTCCTTGACCTTGTAATATTTTCTTATCCTCAGCAAAATCGCGATAAGAAGCGCAAATCCCAAAAATATAACGGTGTATTCGTCCACGTCGCCGGGGATAAGAAGCAGCAAATATCCCAGCGAAACGACCTCTTTGTTCAGTCTTTTTGCAAGGGCCGCCGAGGCTTTCGATTTCACGAAGTCGGCAAGCATTGCAAAATCCATCACCACGAACACCAGATACAGCACCGATTTAAGCGGGCGATATTTTTCTATGTACTGCGGCAAATAGCCGAAAAGCGACGGCATCTTGACTCTTGCCAGAAATCCGCAGATTATCATCTGCAAAACGCCGCCCAGCAAAGCGATGACGAACCTTTTCATCATTGTTTGCCGAAATTCCAGAATGTCCGCCCTTTCCTTGTTTTCGGCGCAGTCCACGCACTTGCCCATAAAGCTGCGCGTATAATTTATCGGCATAAGCGCGCCGCATTTGATGCACTTTGCGGCGTAGTCGTAGCCGCTTTCCTCGCGAAGCTGCACGTAGCGCGGTTTAACCTTGCCCGTTTCCTCGTCGATTTCGGCTCGCCTTTCCAAACGCCGCTTGACGAGAGTGTTCTGCGCGCCCTCTTCGATCATTTCGCGCGTTTGATCCAGTTCCTTTCTTCGGCGTTTTCTTTCAACCGCTCGTCTGATGTCTTTCCCGAACGGCACGAAACTCCACTTATCCATTTTCTCCCCCTAAAATGCTAAATAGCCTCGCCTGCGGCCACGTCGTCAAACTTCGGATATTCGTTATCCGAAAGCGCTTCGTCGCAGCCCTTTGAAAATTCGGCGTAGTCGTCAAAGATAAATTTCTTATCTTCTCTCGCCGCACAGCCCTCCGCAAGCACAAGCTTGCCGTAGTGCTTTTTCATTTCATTTGCGGCCTCTTTCGCAGTTGCGGCCGCGTCCGTTTTGATTTTTGATGTTGCCAGATTTCGTGTTTTATCTTCTGAAACGCCCGTTTTAACTTCGGTTTTCAGCATTTTGGCGTTCAGCTCGACGGAAGCGAATTTGAAAGCGCGCACCTTTTCCCACTCGGTTTTCTGTTTCCACGCCACCGCAAACGCCAGCGCCAGCAGCACGAATAGCAACGCAAAATCGGCAATCATAAGTCCCTTGCCCTTAAACAGCAACGCCGTCAGCAGCAGCCCCACCGACAGCATAACCGCCGTTGCCGCCACCACTCGCTGGTCCTCTTTCGAGCCGCGCGCCTTGAAATACGACGTAACTATGTATATAATCGAAAACGCCTCGAAAACGTAATATATAAACTGATTTTTGAACAGGTTGCCAAAGATTTTATGCTCCGCAAGCGGCGCTATTTTTTCGCCTAAAAGCGGCCTTATCAAAAGATAATTTGCGGCCACGACGATCAAAAACACCAGCAGCACCGCAAACGCACTTTTGCCGATTTTCGTCAGCTTTTCCGAAAACTCCTTTTCCGCGCACGCGGCGCACTTGCCGTGAAACTCTCTGGCAAATTCCTCCGGATAAAGTTTTTTGCACTCTATGCACCTCAAAGCCCCCTCCTCGTTTTCGTCGGAGGTGGTTTTTTTGAGTTCCTCAAAAAGCTTTTCGTCGATTTCGTCGTCGCCCTTCAAGAGAAACTTTCTGACCTTTTCAAGGTTTTTTCCGAAGTTTTTTGCGTCCATAGTCAAATTATAACATAATTTATTTGCATTTTCAATATATTTGACGAAAAATGTGGTTGTGCTTTGCCGCCCGTATGTGTTAGAATATATTTATTAACGTTTGGAGGGACAACAAATGAAGGTTTCGTACCTTGCGGCAGGCCTCAACGTAAACAGCGGATGGCTATATCTTCTGTACGTAGGCGTTGCCGTGTTCGTTTTGGGGCAAGCGGCGTTTTATCTCGTGCGCGCCTTGAAAAGAGCGAAAGTTTTGAACATTGACAAAGAAAAAATCAAGACGGCCATAACGTCGTCCGTAAGCTTCACGATACTTCCTGCCATCGGCATATTTATCGGTCTCGTAACTCTCGTCGGCTTTTTGGGGATACCTATTCCGGCAATCCGCCTCAGCGTCGTAGGCGCGCTTCAATACGAAACGCTTGCCGCAAGCATGGTGGCCGAGGGTATGGCGGAAGGCGGCATCGCGGAGCTCAGCAAAAATATGACTCCGACGCAGTTCGTCACCATCGTAAGCGCAATGACCTTCGGCATAGTCTGGGGCCCGCTCATCTGCCTTATCGCATTCAAAAAGATTTTCGGCAAAATGTCCGCTCTCAGCAAAAAGTCGTCTTCCGGCAAATGGCAGGAATATATGACCGCCAGCATTTTCGTCGGCATGGTCGTCGCCTTCTTTGCGGTTTCGGTATCCAACATTCTTAACCCTAGCGAAGCGACGCTCGAGGCAAACGGCGGCAACCTTATGGCGTCCGTAAAGCAAACCGCCTCCTTAATTTCCAGCTACTACTACCTCATCGCCGTAGTCGTAAGCTGCCTGACGATGTGGGGCTGCGACG
>ERZ808286.1082-NODE-1082-length-14551-cov-5.214335_pt1 | contig 14551 bp, 8 predicted proteins | sample MGYA00521276_ERZ808286 | MGnify/ENA primary metagenome ERZ808286 (study PRJEB31516, sample SAMN03275607) | gut metagenome | biome: mammalia-associated habitat; material: feces | host: Papio cynocephalus | place: Kenya | collected 2012-08-01 ... | reverse complement strand
GGGCCGCCCCCTCGCCGGTTTTGAAGTCCACAAAGACAATTTTCTTCCGTTTTCCGCCCGCCATATTAGCATATATCTCGCAATCGCCAATGGTTATTGAAACCTTGCTCGCGTCAGTTGCCGAGACATAGACCGCCCCGCCATTTGTGTAACCTCGATTTGCGTAGATTTTTCCGCCGAGCAAATTAAGTGTCGCGTCAAGCACATAGATAGCCCCGCCATATTTCGCGCGATTAGAATAAATTTCACCGCCACTAATTGTCGTTACACTACCCGTGTTGCAGAACAAGAACCCACCTTTACCAAATATGTCGTTAAATTGTCCGCGGTTGCCTTCGTAACTCGCCCCACTCGTGATAACATTGTTCATAAAGACGCCACTTGCAATAGTAAGCGTTCCGCTATTAGTAATTACGCTCGAATTTTGGTTCTTATCCAAAATCCTATTTGCGTAAATTTCGCACCCGTCGAGTTTGACTGTTCCGCCTGAATGAATGGTTATAAGTCCAACATTTTTTGCGTCAATTTTAAGGTTCCAGTTACGCACAACAACCCCACTTTCAAGAGTTAAACTTCCGCCCGTTTCGGACGCGCTCGTGCTTTTTCCTACTTCAAAAACCGCATACCATTTCACATTAGACACAAGTTCATTTGCTTCCCCGCCCGTGAAGTTCCATATGCCACTAAATGGCGCCATTCCGTCAACAAAAATTTTTCCGCGCAAAGTTAATTGGTTTTTAACCGTCGCACTTGTTCCATTTATCGCAATCATAGGTTTTGTGTCTCCGCGCGACTTAAAATCAACATATCTCGTGAAAGTGACCCTTTTGTCACCCGAATCAATGACGATATTTCCCACGACATTAAAGGTTTCGCAGAAAATGAGAGTGCTTCCGTCTTCCATATATTCAACCATTGTTTTTAGGTCGGTTATACCTGAAATATAGGTCGAAGAATCACCAAGTTTTGTCATAAAGTAGCCGTTTGAGTAGAATACAATTGGATAACTAATCACGACTTCAACATTTCCCGTCAAATTCGAATTTTCCAAATTAACAGTGTTCGATGGCGTAAAAGTTGCAAGATATTTCTTGCCATTTTCGCCCACTTGTCTTGCAATGTCGCCACTAAACGCCCAACTCCCCGCAACAAGTCCGCCGTCCGCATTGACGACCTCTCCGCCATAAAAACGCGCCGCTCTAAGTAATGCCCCGTATGCAAGTTTCGCCGTTGGAAGAGTTTGGATATATATTCTAGTACCCAAAATTCTAATGTATGTCGTGCCAGTTAAAGTCGTATCAATTTCGCCATCGTCTCTGTACGCTTCCACTTTATATTGCACCGCGTAAGTCCCAATATTTCGATAGGTTGGCGCGTCAGACGAGTAGGTCACCCCGTCCGCCGAATAAGTCACTTCATAGTCCCCAAGATAAGCGCTATCGCCGTACATAAGAACGATACTTCCCACGGTTTGCGCCGTTTTAGGGTCGTAACTGACCGAATTGTCATTAACAATAACCCAATAATCACTTCTGACCTTTTTGTAGAATATTAGCCCGTTTTTAAAGTTGCTTCCGTCCGAAATTGACACAAATCTAAGCCCGTAACTAGTGTTATCCACACTAAAAACGCTCAAAAGGTCGTTTGTGACAGGATACGACTCTCCAACACTCAAAATAGCGTCCAACTCGTCGCCAGCAGACGCGCAATTTATCCCAACTTCGCTCCCTCTATCAAGGTCGCCCATCAAAACATTTTTCGAACCTTCTATATATAGGTTGTCTTGATAAGACGCCGTCTCGTTTCCGTCCGCGTCCAAAATTTGTCTTGTGTTATCCTTTATAACAAGAAGTGTGCCCTGTTTTATAACAAGTTTTCCGCTCGTTCCGACAAAAATTCCGCCACCAGTCGGCGCTGTCTTTTCCCTTGGCGGATATGTAGTCGAACCCGACTTATGACTTACAAAAGCGTCTGGCGTGAGAACCGTTTTGTTCCCCCTAATAGTCACCCGTCCGCCGAGAGTGAACGTGCCCCCATAATTAAAGTTAATAGCCCCGCCAAAAGCGGTTACATTGTGATAATCGCTAGAATATCTTGCAGTGTTGTTAATAAACTCGCAATCATTTATAGCAACTTTTGCGCCTCTTATTAAAATCGCGCCACCTTCATGTGAAATATTTCCATCAAATATGCTATCCGTAATTGTAGCTGAACAATCTTGTATCAATAAAAGTGCTTCTATGCGTCCACTTGGATTATTTCTAAATTCACTTCCACTAATGTTAACGGTTGAACATTTTGTAAAATCTATAATTGCAATATTGTTATGATAATTACAATTTATCATATTAAAACTTCCAAATTGAGCAAAATTAGAAAATTTCGCATAGGTATTATTATACATCTCGCAATCTTTTAGGGTAAGAGACGCGTTTTTATTTGCGCCGTAGAAAACCATGTAATTATTATTTATAATCTCGCACCCGTCAAACACCAATGTCGACACATCATATGCCTGTCTAAATATTGAATTTGTCTCCCCGTCTTTTGACGCAACCGTACAATTGTCAATCACACAGTTTTTAAAATATGCAGTTGCATTTTGATATATCTCAAAACAATAGATAAATTGATAAGAATTTCTCATATTTATATAACAATTAGTCAAAGAAATATTTCCGCCACCAATATTTGCCCTTGAGTAATTAAATCCAAAAACACCTGTAAAAATTAAATTATTAAACTGAGATTTTCCCCCCACATAGCAATACAAATTACCAAGAACTCCGCCATTTGCTATAAAATTTGCATCCCTATAAACATAAACCAAATAAATTTGACCACCTAATAAATTTAGTGTTCCGCCAGAGCCAATAGTAGTTGCACTTGCATTATAAGCGCATCCTATACCAGCCCCGCTTTCACCTACTTTTTGACGATTTTCGTAGTCATATCTATAGTCGCCATAGACATTTAAAATTCCACCCCCGACATAAACTTGTGCACCCTCTTGAGCGGAATTACCGTCAATAATTGCCCAACCATACTTACTATCATAAAGCATATTGAATGTTGCGCCGTCACCGACATAAGCTCCGCCACCTTTTGTTGTTGTAGGATTATAAGCGGTCTCTCGACGGCGATCGCCACTAATTACTCCGCCTTTCATATTGACAACACCGCCAGCGACTGTGTTTGCGACTGCGTTACCGTCTTTGTCATAAACAAGCCCGCAAGTGATTGTTCCGCCATAAAGCCCGTAGTTTGCATATTTAGTTGAGCCGTTTATTGTGTATGTCGTTGAAATGCCCGTGACATTCGCAACCCCACTCCCGCCGACATAAATAGGTCCATAACTTGAAGTTGTTGTCCCGCAACTAACCATTCTGACATTTGTCAAATTAGCGGTACCCAAGACATAGATAAGCCCCGTTGTGCCGTGAGAGTTATACATTAAAGTCTCTTTTTCCGTGCTACCAAGGTTTAGTTCACCCCCCTTGTCGACATAGAAAAGTCCTACGCCCGTCAACGCTTGGTCTTTAATATTTATTCCCGTCACATTGAGTTTTCCACTCCCGCCGACATAGAACATCGCACCCTTACCCGACTCGTCAACATTATGACTATCAACATATTCTTCAACACTGCTAGCATTCAAGGACGCTTCACCACTAGTTACCGCTAAAAGACCGCCCCGTGGCCCCTTATTTTGACTTATTCTAATCGGCGCCAAAAAGTTTATGTTTCCGCCCTCAACCGTCATCACGCCTGCACTGTCAATGTCTAGTTGTTTATCAGTGTATGTAGTTGAATCGCTATAAACCCTTGAAATGCCCGAAGTGTTGTATGCAAAGCTCACATAACCCAAATTAAAAGTCATTTTGTCCGTTGCATAAATAAGGTACCTACACTTATTGTTATTGATAACAAGCCTATCCCCCGTACTCAACTCCCCTTCCGCATTTAACCCGCAAGTAAGGGTAACTTCGAGAGAGTTTGTGCCTGAATGTCTAGCCAAACCATTTGAGAAATAGTTATCCTTTATTGTCCCACCATATATCATAAATTTCATATCGGGGTTTTTGGCATAAGTTTGATATAAACATTCAAACTCATTATTCACTATACTGCAATTTTTTAAAGTCGTTGTGTAAATTGATGAAGACTCTGAATTTCCTACGCGAATCATCAGCTTTGCCTTGTTCTTTTGAAAGGTAGAGCCCTTTATTGTCGTATTACCAAAAAGGCTCATAAGAACACCACCAGTACAATCATTTTCACTAAACTCGCAATCTTCAATAGTCGCAGTACCGTCACAACTTAATAGTAGAACTGAGTTAGAATTTCCTATAAATTTTACACGATATATTCCATTTGCAACATAAAAGTGTAAGGCTCCAGAAACGTGGCTAGCGGTTAAATTATTTTTAATTTCACTATCGCTAACCGAACAACGAGATCCAAGAACCGCACCACCTTGACTTGCACTATTACCGTCAAACACACAATTGTTAATTTGAGTAATACAGTTTATCCCTGAATAACATTCATTATAAATCGCCCCGCCATTTTGTATTGCTGTTTCCGCTCTTGTCTCGCCCGAGGCCTTTTCTGCTTTGTTTCCAATAAAATTAACATATTGGATGTTTGCGCTTCCCCATCCGTCAGAGAGATTTTTTGCAGGCGCATAATAAATCGCTCCGCCGTTGCAAGCGGTGTTGTTTTCAAATTTGATAGGGCTTTCCGCCGTGCCTTGCACCGTCAAATCGCCCCCGCACGCAATAACGCCCCCGTCGTCATAGTTGACATTATCGTGAAAATATCCCCCCGTCACCGTCACCGAGTGTTTAAAAAAACCGCTGTCGTTATACACCCTTACACTTGTCCCAACAACCGTCCCATATACGCAGTTTTTGGCAAGTGGTTCCACACCTGTTCTATCTTTTCTATAATATCTATTGACATTGTGATGGAATTCTCCCCCATTGATTGTAATATGAGAACCATTACCATAAAGCAAAAACATTGACCCATTTGTATTGTAGCCAAAATTTCCGCTATTAACAACTATGCTAGCACTTCCACTCGTAACAGTAATTAGCGTTCCGCCATAACCAGCACCACCACTTTGTGCTATAGCAGCCCCTTCCGCTCCATAAGTTCCACCATTGATTATATATGAATAACCACCATAGAAAACCGAATTCGCTGATATACCCTTTATAATACAATTATTTAAAGTGACATGGTCAACTCCCATACCAACATGATTTAATCTACAATCTGAAATATAAGCATTTGTCAATGTTAAATTATTGATATTTTCAAGAATGTCACTACTAGATCGGATGCTTTGAAATGAAGAACCAATAATTTCAATGTTTTCAAAAGAACCAATTAAACCCCGTGAAAATTGGGATCCGTCATTATAAAACGTTTTCATATTGATATTTCTAAAAGAAACCGTATCCATTAAAACAAGTTTACCTGAAGACTTAGAAGCCCCTACAATAAAATTTTTATCCTCCCCCGTAGAATCAGAATATGTAAAAGTCATATTTTTAAAAGTAGCCGTCCCGCTACCAATTGAAAAATAACTGTTACCCGTAAACGCTAAATCTTTGTCTCTTGTAACCTTAATTGCTGGGTAGCCAAAGTCGATTGTTTCGCCGTCGGCAACTGCGTATGTTGAACGCATAATAACAGACAAATCGTCACCCGATGAATATTTTTGTTCTATTATTTCTTTTACTTTACTGATAGTTTTGACAGGATTACTTGACGACAATCCGTCGTTACTATCACTCCCGCCGTACGCCCCTTGTGGGTCGAAATAAATATCGGATGGGCCGCCTTGTGGTTCTCCCGCAAGATTAACCTTATCTTTGTCGCGAGAAGATTGTTCGGAGGCGGTCGCCGAGCGGGACGAAGTAGTCGCAAGGCGGTCGCCACTTGACAATCTATCTTTTGTTTGACTACCCCCCTGTCGCGTCCCCCCTTCAATATAGGATAAATCTTCTATATTTTCACTACTCGCCAATTCAGTTTGGCTCATAGTTTCCGCATGTATAGACAATGTTGTCATTTGAGCCCCAAAAGAACTTGCCACTCCTAGTGGAAGAACAAGCATAACAATCGCAAAAAGCAACCATTTTCCCTTACTTAAAACTACTCGCATAATTTCTCCTTTTCTACCCACCCACAAACCATTTTATTTTAAAATGTCATGCATTTAAATCGTCAAGTCAAAACCAATGGCGCAATACACAAATCAAACCAATTATATGCTTTTAACTATTAGACACCTACCCCACCTTACTTGACGCAACTTAAAAGTTAGACAATATGTGTTTTGCAAGTATCCGCGCGCATATACACTATACACTACTATAATACTATTATAACCAAAAATCTCCAAATAATTTGACAAAAAAAACTAAATTTTTCCAAAAAAATTTTAAAACTTTTTTGCAAAAACTTTTCCCATTTTTTTGTTTTTCCACCTAATTTTTTATCACATTTTTCGCCTATTTTTTTATCCTATTTTTGACTTAAATTTTACCCCTTTCTTTTTTGTTTTTTTGACCATTTTTTAGCCCTAATTTAACTAATTTTGGCTTTATTTTTAACGCATTTTATAACGCATTTTGTGGAATTCACATCATCAGATTGCAACAAAAAAAGAGCCGAAAAAAAGGCTCTAATTTTGTTGTTTTTTATGAAGGTTTCAGCACACAAAAAATGCGTACTTTCAACAGTTTTCAAACAAACCATTAAATCATTTCTTTAAAAGATTTACCAAACTTGAAAGTTGGGACTTTCGATGCTGGGATTGTGATTTTTTGTTTTGTTTGTGGATTGATGCCAGTTCTTGCTGCTCTAGTTTTGACTTTGAAAGTACCAAAACCTGCAAGAGTAACATCTTCTCCTTCTTTGAGTGCTTCTGCAATACTGGATACCATTGCTTTGTATGCTTCATCAGCATCTTTAAGCGTAAAACCAGCCTTTTCAGCGATAGCACTGACCAAATCACCTTTATTCATAAAAAATCTCCTTTTTAAATAATTTCCCTTAAAGGTCATTTACATCATAACACAAAAAAAGCAAATTACCTAACAATTTTTGCTATTTTTTCCTAAAAATATACGCTAAAACCCGCAATTTATCGCGATTTAGCCAATTTTTGGGATTAAATTTGTTGTTTTTATCCAAAAAAGCCACGCGAGAACGTTTGAAAATTGTTTGTTCAATAAAACCAATTGTGCTAGACAACAAAAGAACATTCGCAAGTCATCTTTTTATTTAAAAAGTTAATTGAACAAAAAAAGCGGTCACGCGTCAGCGCGAATGCAGTTGACAGCGTGGTCGCTTGTTTGGTCTTTAATTGTTTTTTTAAAATTACCTTTAATATTTCACTAGTTATCCATTTCTACAATACGCCACTTGATTTTTAGTGGTCACCGTCATTTAGATACAAAATTCCAAGAGTATTTTCCCCGCAATGCGAAGTTATGACGCTTCCCGCGTTTGTAAATAAGACTTCTTTAAACTTGCCGTACTTTTCGAGCACTTCCCTTGCCGTATCTAGCATTTCTTTTGTTGCCGACGAATATGTAACCATACATCTTGTGTGGTCTGGATTATTAAAAGTCGCAAGTTCATCTTCCATATATTTTTTGACACAACTAGGCATATTACCCATATATTTTTTTGTGACCTTAATTTCGCCGTTCACGAGTTGCAAACAAGGCTTCAAACGCAACAAGTTCGCCCCAAGTAAACTCAACATACTACATCTTCCGCCCTTATAAAGGAAATTCAATTTTTCGACGATAAAAGACGATTGGTTGTACGGAACACGCGCAGAAACTTTCCCGACTATTTGTTCGGCAGTGTATTTGCCCGTTTTGGCAAGTTCGCTTGCATACATAGCAAGAAGGCCCGACCCAGAGGACAGAGTCTCCGTGTCGACAATGTGGACTCGTGGGTTCTCTTTCGACGCCGACACTGCGTATCCGTACCCGCCACTGAGTTTGCTCCCAATGCCGATATGCACGACATCATATCCGTCGTCGGTAAATTTTTGGAAAAAATCTTTCATATCGTCGATACTTCTCGCCCCAGTTTTTGGGAGTTCTTTCGTTTTTTGAACATAGTCAAAGATGTCTCCTGGCTTTATGTCGACCCCGTCGTAATATGTTTCATCACCCAGCGTCACCACAAAAGGAATGACTTTTATGTTAAATCTCTCATACAGTTCTGGTGTCAAGTCGATTGTGCTATCCGCGGTAATTTGAATTTTCATTTTCTTCTCCTTTTTGGCGCGTAATCTTAATAGATTTTTTTACATTAAAATCAAAATTTTTGATATCTATTTTTAAATACCTTTTTAAAAAAAATACGCAATTTTACTACCTAAAAATTAAAAGCAACTTTTTTATTTTTTTAAAGTCTTTTAAGTCGCTACCTTTCTATTTTTACAAATTTTTTTAGTTTTGTCAAATAACTACCATTTATTTTTGGCTAAGTCAATTTTTAAAGAATTCGCGTTTTTCTTAAAACAAATGTCCTGCTCTTATTTAAAAAATTGCACAAATTATAACTCTCTTGATTTTGTTTTAATCATTTTTCGGCAAAACTATTTTTTAAAAATAAGGCTAAAAATGTGAAGAAACAAATTTGAGTCATACTGATAGTATGTGACCACTTTTCCAAAAATTTTGTTTTCGTCCAAGCACCCAAATCGGTGACTATCTTCGCTGACTTTTCTGTTGTCACCAAGCACAAAAATTTTTCCCACAGGAACAGTTAAACTCGCTTCGTCATCTCCCGTTTCGTCCGCCACTCGCGAACAAAAATCCCAAAAATACTGCGTACTCATTTTTAGATAGTTATCGCCAATATATGGTTCATTGAGTTTTACGCCGTCAACATAATATTCATAAAGCTTCGTCCCTTCGACCTTTTTAAGCGTAACCTTTTGCCCGCCCTTTGCGATAAGGCGCTTGACAATAAGTTTGCCGTTATAGTCCACAATCACAATGTCACCAACTTCACTTTCCAAAATCCGCGAAATAATAACCGTATCTTGATAAGGGGACGCCATATATTCTTCTTCGGGAAGCCCGTCAGTTAGGTTAATATTAAAGGTCGGTTTCATCGACACACCAATAACCTTAATTTGACAAAAGAAAATGTTAAAAATCACGCTTGGCAAACAAAAAAGGGCAACCAAAATTATTGCTAGCCTAACATAACGCATTTTGCGTTGCTTTTTGTAATTTTCGTCCTTTAATTCAAAAGTTTTTTTAAAACTATTGTCCGCCATTTTGCTCCCTTAACTTTTTTCTTACAATATTCATTATATACTTAACGCAAAATAAAATCAAATTTTTATTTACCTTTTAATTTTTTGCCCCGCACTCACTTGCAAAACTTTTTTAAAAGAGATAGAATATAAATGTTTAAAAATTTGTTTACGCTCCCGTAGCTCAGCTGGATAGAGCACGAGTCTTCGAAATTCGGTGTCGCATGTTCGAATCATGTCGGGAGCACCATTATAAAAAATCTAGTAGAAATACTAGATTTTTTTATATGCAACAATAAAACATCAAATTCTGTTTTTAGCAAAAAATAATTATTTTTTAAAATATTTTTGATTCTTACTCGTTGGCTTGTCGGGATTTGTCATTTCTATTAGTCCAGCCTTAAGTGCAGGTTGTAAATAATTCTTTCGAAATCCCACACGAGATTTAAGGTTTAACTTTTCCATAAGTTCTAATGCGGATTGTGGATAATTTTCGACCACTTTCATAAGCTCCATAATTTGATTACTGATATGATTATAATGATTTTGAGCGTCTCTAATTATGTTTTTTATTGCTTTATTTATTACATCCAGCATAAACTCTATAAAGATATTGGATTTTCCTTGACTGGTTGATAATGTTATTGCTTCGTAGTATTTTTTTTGATTGTCTTTCACAATACTTTCAATAGGAATCCATGCAAAAATCGGTTTCCAACTCGTCAAAAGAACCGTTTGCCACAATCGCCCCGTTCTACCATTACCGTCATTAAAAGGGTGAATGAACTCAAACTCGTAGTGAAAAACACTCGATTTAATCAACATATTTGTTGCACTTTCCTTTACCCAATCAAAAAGAAAACTTATTTGCTCTGGGACAAATTTTGCTGGTGGAGCAAGATGCACAACCTTCCCATCTTTATTATAAACCCCAACTTGCCCCGAACGAAATTGCCCCGCTTCTTTCACAAGACCTTCCATCATAATTCCGTGAATTTTTAACAAGTCGCCAATGCTATAAGGATTTATTTCACTCAACCTTTCATATGCTTTAAATGCGTTTTGCACTTCCAAAATATCCTTTTGTGGAGCAAGAACTCTTTTTCCATTGATAACATCTGTCACTTGCTCTATAGAAAGTGTATTATTTTCAATCGCAAGAGAAGAATGAATTGATTTTATCCTATTCGCCCTTCGAAGCCTAGGCAACCTTCCTAAATTCTCCACACTTGAAAATTTCCCCAAATTTTCCATTATCTCTGAGACAAGTTCCAACATTTTGTCTGTTATTTCATAGGGTGGAATATACTTTTCTTCCATTTTAAACCTCACTTATCTATACGAATATTTTAACCTTATTTGAAAAAATGTCAACATCTTGTATATTATCTTGTATACTATCTTGTATATTTTTTGGAATAAGTTGGCTTTTAGGGCGGAAATGTATAAAAATCTTAATTACATTTCTCTTTCTTGTGTGAGTGGCTCCAAAGTGGCGCGTTTAGACTCAATAAGAGTTTTGGCGGTTTCCATTGCTTGCGAAGGAGCGCAGACGATGTCGGGTGTCGTCATATAACTATCATTTTTGGCGGGAATTTCAGGCGCAAATTGCATATCGACAGCCGTTGCGCCATAGATTTTTTGTTGTTCTTCGTTTAGGGTCGCAATTTTTAGGTCAAAAGGCGTCATTCCAATGCCTTCGCCACGCGTCTTTTCGCCAACAACGGTTGCAAAGCCCGTTTTTTTGCAAATTCTCGCAAGCGCGTCAGTCGCCGAAAAGCATTCCCCGTCGACGAGCAAATATCTATCATAATCTTTCGCGTTTTTGTCGTCTACAATCGCAAGCCCTTGCGTCTCCACTTCTTCGCCAGTCAATGAGTCAATATATGAAACATTGTCCGCTATGTCGTTTGGAGTAAAAATCGAAAACAGCGAATAAAACTCGTCCGTTCCGCCACCATTCCCGCGCACATCAATAATAACACTATCACAATCGTGCGATTTTAGTTGCTCTTCTATTTCTTTAAACGCTTCTTTGCCTTGCTCTAAATGCTTGCTTTTAAAGTCGCAAATTTTAACCGTAAGCGTCTTTCCGTCAAAATCATAAGTCACATTTTTGTCGTCTTTTTGAGCGGTCTCGTCCTTTTTAGACTCATTTTGTGTCTTTTCGTCTTTTATAGGCTTTTCGTTTTGCTTCTTTTTTAAACCTCCCTTTTGTTTTTCGTTTTGCCTTTCTTTTAGCCTATTGTGTGGCGAAACGGTCTTTTTAACAACATTTTCATTGATAAACATAGCAAAGGCCACTTCGTCTTTAATATCTGCGTCCTTTAATTTCTTTAATAAGTCACTTAAACTATTTTTCTTAAAAAAATCTCCACCATACTCTTCTTCAAGTTTTCCTTGCGTCTTTAAAAGAAGGTTATAAATGTATGTGAGTTTCGCGTCATAGCCTTGCAACTTATCATACTCGTGTTGAAGTTGCATTTTTTGAAATTCCCTATGCGCCTTTAAATCTTTCAAAGAATATTTCATTTGTTCCCCTACTCTCTTATTTTATTATACCATTTTTTACAAAAATTGTCCAATCTTTTAAACCCACAGACTTTGATATGAAGTGGTTAGAAAAAAACGGACAAAATCTTTACATCTGTCCGCATTTTAGAGCACCCTTTTGGGTGGAATTTTGTTTTTATCTTGTTTTCCGCGATAATTCCCCTAACCTAAAATTAGGGAAGGACGAAAGCCGATAACAACATCTGCATCCGTCAGACTACCGTAAACATCTATAAGGAACAGCCCAGCAGCGTTACGGTTAGATACAAAACCACCGCGCAGGACACCATATACATAACCAGTTGAAGTGCCACTACCATAGTAATAATCACAAAGTCCAGTTGAAGAGCTTGCAGTGGTCGTCCCAGAAGATACAAAACCAACTATCGACTCATATGTCGACCCGCCTGTCGATGCACTTAGATTGGTATAATATCCACCAGAAGTAGGTAAATTGTAACTCAACTTCACATACTGTGAACTTGATGTTACACTACTTGGAGAATTTGATAAAACCCAATTTGAGCCGTCATAGTCGTTAAAATTGACATAGGCATTCTTTGTTTTTGCAGTACTATCATATACAGCAGTTTCTCCAAACGTCCATTCTTGTACATTTCCCCAAAGATTAGCCATACCTAGACAAAACACTCCCGCATATTTATCTGTACCTACAAAGCCGTCAAGCAAGACTCGCTTTGTGGTCTTTGTTCCGTCGTTAATATTTTTGACCAAAAATTGTGGAGCATAAAGCCCTTTTGGGTCGGTTGAGTTAACGATATCAATGTTGTTTGAGTTGATATGACTATTTTGATAAGTTTGGTCATAGCCATAAGTTAAGGCAGAAGAATAGGTTGTAACAGTTCCACCGCCTTTTTCGGAGTCATAATATTTATTTGAACCTGTGCTTTTATCATAGTTATAACTCGCTCCATACCCCACTTGCTCTTGAGAGTTGTTGTTAGCATATTTGATAAGATAAAGGATATTTATGACATCTCTTTTCCAGTTTTCGCCTTGACAACCTTTTGCCGACTTGTAAGTTGTGCTATTAAAACCGCTATTTTTCCACTTATTAGTTAAATTATCCATCCACGCTTGCATTTGGGCTTGAGTTGTTGAAGTTCCTTTGATATTTGCTGAGTCTATTGTACCATAATTTGTTACTGCATAAGATAAACTGCCACTTGTCAATGGACCCGCGCCGTTGGTTGGAATAAATGAGCGTGGGTAAATGGTTGTTTTATTATTTGCGTCTATCATTCGTGCTTCAAATGTGCCAACATAAAACTCGTCTATTTTTACCGCTCCATCAAAGGTTTTATCAGAAACCGATAAGTACTGCACATTATTTTCGATATATCTTCTGATATACATTGTTGGAAATTTGGTGTAGCAGTCGACTTCAGCAAAAGTTGTTTGGCTTGTCAATGTTCGCCCACTTGCAAGAGTCCTACCCGCGGGCAAAGTCACACTTCGTCCAAACCACTCAAAAGGATAACTTGGGTCACTAAGATAACCCAATATTTCGCCCGTAGCAAGGTCGATGTTTGCGATGTCTATATCCTTATAGACTGGCGCATTCATATATGTGTCCGCTCCATACAAAGCGCTACTTATATTTCCAAACGCGTCCTTATTGTCAAGTATCGCAGTCAAATCCGACATACTTGTTTTGTTAATTTTTGTCGCACCCGCGGTGTAACTTAAATTTTTCCCAACCTTTGTCCAACTAGGGTCAGTTTGATTTATAGGTTGCGAAACAGTCAAGACTGCACTCGCTTCAAAATCAATAGTTATAGGGCTATCTATCAACTGTTGCCCAGCGCAAAATATAAGCACCGACGATAAAACAATCATCGCAAAAGTTAAAAACAAACTAAATGCCGAAAGCCTTACATTAAATCTTGTAGACCCCATAATTTATCTCCCCCGTTTCCATTAAAAATAAGTTTCAAAGCCACTTATATTATTTTAAACTATTCTTGCATAATGATACCTTTTTATCTATATATTTGTCAATTATTTTAATAAAAAAGGCGAGAATTACATCTCGTCCTCAAGCCATATATTGGCTTCTAGTCTTTTTGATTTTCTTTCGTCCATTAGTTTGTTTTGATTTTCAATACACTCTAAAAGTTCTTGTTGTTTTTTTGACATACAATCTTTATAGGTGTCCTTATAATATTCCACCCCGCTATCCGAAAACTTTAAAATAAGGTTGTTAACCGATTCCTTAAAAGAATCGGACGCGACCAAATCTTTGACATATTTTTGAACGGTGCTAAAATCTTCCCCTTTATCTAACATTTCCATTGCGACAAGAGAGTCGTCGATGTCAAAGCCGTCGTAAAAACTTTTTGCGCCCTTTATAACGGTCACTATCCATGCTTTTTGTTTTTCTTCGCGGATAATATCCGTCCCGCGCATTATTTTTTGATATAATTCTTTTGTGACATATTCTCCGCCTTCGTTTTTAGCCATTTTTATCTCCTAATTTTTAACTCTAAATTGGTCAATTTTTTTAAAAAATTCATATAGTAATGAAAAACACCTTAATAGATATTTATGTCGTTTTCTTTACTACAATGATATTTTAGCTTATTTTTAAGTAAATTTCAATAGGCAAATTTACTTTTTTAAGTAAATTTCAATAGGCAAATTTACTTTTTTAAGTAAATTTCAATAGGC
>ERZ808286.1081-NODE-1081-length-14553-cov-3.052076_pt1 | contig 14553 bp, 26 predicted proteins | sample MGYA00521276_ERZ808286 | MGnify/ENA primary metagenome ERZ808286 (study PRJEB31516, sample SAMN03275607) | gut metagenome | biome: mammalia-associated habitat; material: feces | host: Papio cynocephalus | place: Kenya | collected 2012-08-01 ... | reverse complement strand
GCATGGGAAGGCGAGCGTACTGTTACCTTCACTATGGAAGATGCTCTTATTTCTCCTGAAGGTTTCATGATTCTTTCCGGTGCTGGTCTTATTGAAGGTAATGATGAGGAAGGTTTAAAATCTGTTAAGATTAAGCAACATGTTACTCAAACTATTGATAAAGATACTGTTGGCAAGGTTGACTCCAACAAGCAAATTGATACTAATGGTTTAACTATTCCTCTTAGTTATCCCCCTTATTTAGAAGAAAGTAATGTTGATGAAGATTTTGCTTATATTTTCTTCGTAAAAGATGGCGATATTATTTCAGAACCCTATATCGCTCATACGGGAAGTACAACTAAGGGTAGTTATAGTGTTACTATTAAGCCAAGTTTTGCTCGTAGTGATAGTTATAAAGATATTAATGAAGGTAGCTATAAGGCTAATGATTTAGTAGCCGATTATGCAGCTTGCGATTCAGTAATGGTTGATTATTACACTGAGCGTGGTAAGGGCGCTAAGCAGATTGAAATTACTGCTGATAAGTTTGGAGGTAACTATTATCTTGAAGCTTCTACCTTATTCCGCAATCAGAATGGTGTAGATATGCCTGCTGAATTTATTATTCCTAACTGCAAGATTCAGTCTAATTTCAACTTCACGATGGCCTCTTCTGGCGATCCTTCTACCTTTACATTTACTATGGACGCATTCCCTGATTATACTCGTTTCGATCATAGTAAGAAGGTTTTGGCTGCTATCCAGATTATTGAAGAGAGTGAAGAGAGTGACAACGGTATCCGTATGTCTACTGCCGCTGATAAAGCTGTAGCCTCAACGGGTATCGGAGGTTAATTAATATGGTTGTAAAAGGTCCAGTAAAATATACTCCACCGAAACAGCCTAAAAAAGAATCTACTAAAAAGCAGCCAAAAGTAGAAAAGGCTGTAATAAAGAAAGAGCCTATTAAACCTGTTGAGGAAGTAATTCTTTCACAGGAAGACGAGGTAAGTAAGATTTTATCTGAATTAGATAAAGAAGATTAATTAATGGGAGAGAATAGAAATATTCTCTCCCATTTTTTTCGTTATGTGGAAAAGGAGGATTTATGAATTCATTATAGAGAAGCATTAAAGCAAGTCCGCGAGAAATGAATACTTAGGATTTTTTAAAAAAATCTTATGATTATACAAAAAGAAGTATGAGCCAAAAACTGCATGCGAGAGGAACTTAGGAAAAGCAAGCAAAGAAGTTGGAAGAATTTTTTAGAAGTATTCAAAACCGACAACAAGGAAATGTAGTTCAAGATACTCAAATGGCAGAATTATTAGATTCTTTAGAATAGATTAATCCAGATTTATTTTCTTCAATGAATTTTTTGTTTAATATCCCCAAAAATTTGGATAATAATGATTCTCGTGGTAAGTATTTTGAAAATGTAGTGGCTGAAGCAGTAGCAACAGCGGAGAATTATTTTGCGGGTAATAGAAGCATGACTATTACAAGTGCAAGTAAAAAAGCTGGAACAGGACAAGTTAATGTTATTGATTTATCTAAAAATATTGATGACGATATTAAAAATCTAATGGGCGATATATATAAGAAAGCAGGAGATTAGATTAAAAAAGATGTTTAGAATTCTATTTCGACAATGAGAGGAGTGTCAGGTAAAACTGATATTATAGGAATATAGCAAACTTATACAATATAGCAGAATTCTCATTATCAAATAGATGAGGATCTTTATGATGCTTTATTAAATGCTACTTTTACTGCAAAAAATTATATGTCTAATACTTAGATTGAGCTAGGATCAACAAATCCTTTCCGCGTTTTTATGACTATGATTCCTCTTAGTGGGGCTTCTAGCAAAATACAAAGATATTATCGTATGTTGGCTTGCAAACAGAGACACTATCCAAAAGAGCATCCTGATGCTCCTAAATATTTTTATAGATTAAGAGCAATTTATGAATTAACAGGTGGAAAATCTAACTATGTAGATACTGCATTAAATAAATTAATTGGTGGTAATTATACTAAATTTTTAGTATTAAATTTAAATGGAACAATTAAAGTTATTCCAACTATAACTGTAGTAAAAGAACTTGTTGATAATATTGATGATGATTATTTTAATGGAGATATAGACTGGGAAAAAGCATTGTATGGACGTATTAGAATTAATCAAAGTAAATTTTCGAATCTTTAAGAAAATTGACTGAACAAAAAATTTTTTGTATAATACAATAAAGAGTAAAAGGAGGCTAGTTATGGCTAAAATTTCATATAATAAATTAGGAATTACTAAGGATGAACTTAATAAAGTTCAAACTGTTGAATATAATGATTAGACTATTGAAGTAAAGCAATATCTTCCCATTGTAGAAAAGAGTGAATTAATTACTCGTGTATTAAATAATTCAGTAGATGAAAATACTGGATATTATAATCTTTTAAAGTTAGATATGAATCTCGGTTTAGAGATTGTCTATGCTTATAGTAATATTTCGTTTACCGAAAAACAGAAGGAAGATCCAATGAAACTTTATGATATGCTTAATGCTTCTAAGGTGCTTAATCTTATTATTGGTCTTGTGCCCGACGGAGAGTTTTATTATTTAAATAAAACAACTCATGAAATGGCTAATAATATTGTAGCATATCGTAATTCCGCGATGGGTATTATGGAAGCAATTTCCGCGGATTATAGTAATTTAGATTTGGATGCAACAGATATTCAAAAGAAGTTGAATGATCCAGATAATATGGCCCTATTGAAAGATGTGCTTACTAAATTGGGCTAATTAAATTAGTTAATAATATTATTTTTTGAAAAATAATAGAGTGATGGGGATAAGAGTATAATTGCTCTTATCCCCGTTTTATTTTTATATAAAGATAAAACTTGGAGAGAAAGGAGATTTCTATGGCTAAACAATTAAATAGTTATTAGGTTAATTTACAATTTACTGCTGACTCTAAATCTGCATAGAACCAAATTAAAGATTTATAGCTTCAGTTAGATAATTTATTAAAATCTTCAATAAATGAAGTACAGACTCAAAAATTACCTATAACAAAAGAATTGACAGAAGCACAAATAGCCGCTTCTAAGTTATAGACTATTTTATCTCAAACTGTAAATATAAAAACTGGGAAAATGGATTTGACTAAATTTTCTCAATCTTTGAAATAGAGTAATTTAAGCTTAGAAAAATTATAGAATAATTTAATAGAATTGGGGCCAGAAGGACAAAAGGCCTTTATGTCCTTGGCTCAATCTATTGTTGAAGCTGACGTCCCGTTAAAGAGAACAAGTGCTTTAATCTCTGAAATGTGGACTGTTTTGAAGAATACTGCCCGCTGGCAAATTTCTTCTAGTGCATTACACAGTTTTACTGGAGCAATTTCGAGCGCCTATCGCTATGCAGAAGATTTAAATGAATCTTTGAACAATATTCGTATTGTCACTGGTTAGAGTGTTGACCAAATGGCTAAATTTGCTAAATAGGCAAATACAGCAGCTAAGGCATTAAGTACAACTACTACTGAGTATACTGATGCTGCTTTAATTTATTATCAATAGGGTTTAGATGATGAGCAAGTAAAAGAGCGTACTGATATTACTATTAAAATGGCAAATGTGGCGCGCGAAAGTGCTGAAATCGTCTCAGATCAAATGACTGCTGTTTGGAATAATTTTTATGACGGAAGCTAGTCATTAGAGCATTATGCTGATGCAATGGTGCGTTTAGGCGCCGATACCGCATCTAGTACTGATGAAATTGCTGGTGGTCTTGAAAAGTTTGCAGCTGTAGCCAATACGATTGGTTTAAGTTTTGATAATGCAGCGGCTGCCTTGGCAACCATTACTGCTACAACACGTCAAAGCGAAGATGTTGTAGGTACTTCTTTAAAGACTATTTTTGCTCGTATTCAAGGTTTAAAGCTTGGCGAGACACTTGAAGATGGCACTACATTAAATCAATATTCACAAGCTCTTGAAAAAGTTGGAATTAATATTAAAGATTCTAATGGGCAATTAAAGGATATGGATGATTTGCTTGAAGAAATGGGATCTAAATGGGATACTATTAGTAAAGCAGAACAAGTGGCATTAGCGCAATAGGTTGCTGGTGTTCGTCAGTATACTCAATTAATTGCTTTGATGGATAATTTTGATTATTATAAAGAGAATCTTGAGAAAGCATAGAATGCAGATGGTTCTCTCCAAGAACAAGCAGATATTTATGCAGAATCTTGGGAAGCCGCGAGAGACCGTGTAAAAGCGGCAGCATAGGGAATTTATGCAGAATTAATTAATGATAAATTTTTTATCACGTTAAATGATTTATTGGCTGACGTCTTAGATAAAATAAATGATTTAATAGAAAGTATGGGCGGTTTACCAGGAGTAATTGCTGCTATTGGAGTTGTGTTTACACGAGTTTTTAATTAGCAAATTGCTCAGGGGTTAAGTAATGTTGGTTTTGGTATATAGTCCTTACTAGGTTTAACTAAACGTTCTGCTGAATAGGTGAAAGAAGAAGTCTATACTAGAGCTTCTAATATGGCTTTTGATAATGTTACTGAAGCAGATGCCGTTTCTGGAGAACAATTAAAATATACCTTAGAATTGAAAAAAGAAATTCAAAAAATTTCTGGCGATATAACTGCGGAGGAAAGACAATAGTTAGAAAATTTACTTGCGATTAATCAAGCCTATGGGGAATAGGTTATTAAAGCGGCTTAGTCAAAAGATCAGGCGGTCGAAAAATTACAAGATTATAATAGTAGTTTAAGATCAATTATAAGAAATAATTCTACAGGTGATATTGAAAGTAATTTAAGCACTTATTCTTCAACTAGACAAGACTTAGATAGTATTATAGAAACTGGCCGCCAAGGAGCTTCTGCTTTAAATACTATTAATGAAAAAATTGGAAATTTAAAAAGTAATTCTACTGAACTTCATAATGAATTTGAAAATTTAGCTAAAGCTTTAGATCAAGTTCATTTTGGAAAAACTGCTGATTAGGTAAGGACTTTAGCTTTCTAGTTTGAGAATGGCATGATGAATGCAGAAGATCTCGAAGAAGAGCTACATAATTTAGGAAATCTTAATGCTGAAGACTTATTATCTGATACTGCCTATGAAGCAGCGGCACAGATTCAAGCATTAAAAGAACGATTTGGTTTAACGGGTAGAGCTGCCAAAGAGTTTGATGATAGAGCAGAAGATTTAGGTAATACTCTATTAGATGTGAAAGAAAAATCTGAAATTCTTAAAAATGGAAATGAGGGATTACGTAATCAATTTGTTGAAATTAAAAGTGCGATCAGTGGATACGAAAGTGCTCTTAATGATTTCGGTAAATCTATTACTTAGAGTTTCACTGCTATTTCTTCTTTTGCAATGGGGATAATGTCCTTAAAGGGAGCGATTGATACTTTATAGGATGAAGATATGAGTATCGGTGATAAATTGTTATCTGTTACTGTATCTTTGAGTATGGCATTAGTCTCTTTGACTTCCGCTATTAATCAATTTAAAGAAGCTGAAGTAAAGAAAAGTGCTACTTAGTTAAAAGCAACTATGTAGACACTTCTTGAAACTGTTGCTATAAATGCCAATACTGCAGCTACTGAAGGAAAAGTAGTTGTTACTAAAGAAATGACTTTGGCATAGGTTTAGGCAGCTTTTTCTTCAACTAAATTTGCTAATAGTTTATTAGTTTAGACAGCGGCTTTAGTAGCAGCAAAGACGGGTATGAGTATGTTTGCTGCAACTGCACTTGTAGCAGTTGGAGCTTTTACCGCTTTAGCTGGAGTTATTGCTTTAATTGCTATTGGTTTCAAAAAGATGTAGGAAAGCACTCCAGAAGCAAAATTAAAAAAGCTAGAAGAAAATGCGAAAGCGAGTTCTGAAGCTTTTGATAAATTAAACAATAGTATTGACGAAACTAATTCAGCATTAGAAAAATTGTAGTCTTATAAAGATACAATTGGAGATTTAGTCCCTGGCACTATTGAATGGTATAAAGCCATTTCTGATGTTAATGCTGAAATTACTGAATTATTAGAAAAATACCCTGAATTATCTAAATATATTACTACTGATGAAAATGGAGCTATGGATGTTAGCGATGAAGGGCGAAAATATTTAGAAGAGTCTCAAAAAGAGAGTCTTAAAATTGCAACCGCTACAAAAATAAAGGATTAGATTGCTTTAAATAATTAGCAAATTGAAAATAGTTATAGCTCATTTAAAGATACTAGTTTTGGTTTAGGAATTGCGGCTTCCACGTTAGGAGGTAGTGATCTTACTAAAACTAATTTAAGTGAAATGATTCAAAATGCTGCTGATAATCCTGCTTTTGGAAATATGATTTATACTAAAGAAGGAGCTCGCGAATTATTAAATGCGATAGCAGATGCGACGGGGGCTGGTATTGAAAATGTTAAGGATGATACAGTTGAAGCATTTTATCAATCCATTCTGGAAAATAAAGATTAGATAACTAAAAATTCTTCTTTAAAAGAATAGGGAAAATTATTATATAATAATTTATTAGAAGCAGAATTTTCAGCTCTTGGAAGTGACAGAACTGCTGATGAAATAAATGATCTTTTTAATGGAGAAGATATTTATGCTCAAACTATAGCTGATTAGAAATCTAAGTTATAGGAAAATTTTAAATGGAATAAACATATAAATTATAGTGGTAATGAGCAAGAAATTCAAGATTATATACAATTACTTAAGCAACAAGGATATGAAGATGTATCTTATGTAGCTTAGCGTAAAGGAAATATGGTTTTGAATGTTGATGGAGATGAATTAAAAGTTAGTGCAGACCAATTTTATAGTCAATTAGCTGAAGCTTATTCTTCTCCTGAAGTAGCCGAAAAATTTACTACTGTTTTATAGAACACTTTACAAGAGTCTTTAAATGGAGTAGATTTAAGTAATTTAGATTCAGATCAATTAAATTATTTAGATAGTTTTTAGAGAAGTTTACAAAAATCTTTTGATGATACAGACTTAGGTAATGAATATTTTAATAAAATTGTTAATGCTTATGGTACTTCTGAAGAAGATTTATAGAATTTTAGTGAAAGTATTAAATATATAGATAAACAAAGCGATGCTTATCAAAGATTAGTAGAACAATTAGCCAACGGTAAAGTGACTGTCGATAAATTTAAAGATGGGCTTAAAGATTTAAGTGCTATTGGTGAATTAGATAGTATGTCTGATTTCTTTACTAATGCTGGTGAAAAAATGGGATTAAGCGATGATGAGGTTTAGTCTATGAAAGATTATGCTTCTTATATTCTTGAAGTATCTAAAAATTCTGATGAATTTGATGATAGTGTTTCTCAAGATGCTAACGCGGCGGCCAGCTTAGCAGTTTAGATTACTCGAATGAATAAAGGTATAGAAACTTTATCTGATAATTTTGAAACTTGGAATGATGTTTTAAAAAAGAGCTCAAAAGGTAGTCAAGAGTATTTTAATGCTTTAAGTAAGACTCGTTCTGCTTTATCTGATGTCCTTGATGTTGAGGAAGATTTCATTACAGATGATTTTGTCACTAGTCATTTAGATGAAATTGCTAATGCGGCTGAAGGCGATGAAAAAGCTATTGATTCTTTAAGGAGTTCAATGGATGAAGAAATTATTACTTAGATTACTTTAGGCTAGGATGAAGAATTTACAGCTTAGGTAGAAGCTTTAGACTAGAAAGTCAAAGATGCTTGTTCTGAAATTGATCCAACTATTGAAGTTGGAGCTACTGTTAAAGATGAAGATTTCTTAAAAGCTGCTAATGAATTGGTTTAGACTTCTCAAATGACAGCAGATGAAGCTAATGCTTATTTTGCTGGAATTGGTTACGAACCAGTTTATAATGCAGAGGATATTGATACTTCTGCTGAAATGCCGAATGCTGAAACAGTAACTCGTGTAGTAGATATTAAATCTGATAATCCTAAAACTTTTGATTTTGGAATTTTTGGTAAACATACTATTAATCTGCCATCTTTTACAACAAAGACAGAAACGAAAGCTGAAGAGCCTACTGAAGCTGATAGTAGTATGCGTTTAGTGTCTTTTAGCGGTGGAAAGACTCCTCCTCAAATTAAAGGGCTAAGAAAGAAAGCTACTGGTAGTTCAAATAATCACTCTTCTACTAACTCTGGAGGTTCAGGAAATAGCAAATCAAGTGGAGGTTCTTCTTCTAAACCTTCTAAAATTGATAAAACTTAGAAGTCTGAAATTGTTGACAGATATAAAGAAGTAACTGATAGCATTGAAGATGTTACTCGTTCTTTGGATAGGGCAGATAAATCTGCTGATAGACTTTGGGGTAAAGCTCATCTTGATGCAATGGCTAAAGGCAATAAATTAATTTTAAAAGAAGTTGATTTATTAAAGCAAAAGCAAAAAGAAGCATAGGCTTACTTAAAAACAGATAAAGCGGCTTTAGAACAAGCTGCGAAAAAAGCGGGAGTCACTTTTACATTTGATGAAGATGGTGATATTTCTAATTATACTGATTAGATGACTAAACTTTATAATTAGCTCGCGGCCGCGTAGGATAGAGCAAATTCCTTCTCTACAAAAGACGCGCAAGATGCTTATAAAGAAGCAACTTTAGATCCGATTCAAGAGAAAATTGATGAGTTAAAAGATGCTATTAGTTAGTATGAAGACACAAGAGACTTAGTTGAAGAATTAACTGATGATATTCAAGATAAAATAAATGAGTGGCAAGATAGAAATTATCAAATGCTTACTTATGAAGTTGAAGTAAAGATTCAATTAGATGAAAATGATACTAAGAAATTAGAATATTATTTCGATAAGTTAAGTGATAATATTTATAAAGCTGCTGAAGCTCTTGGATATTTACAAGGTCAATTTGATCCAGTAATTAGTCAATTAGGAACTTATGAGAATTTCTATGGTTAGTTAAATAATGCTTATTCTAATGGAGAAATTTCTCAAGAGAATTATATTGAAGGCTTATAGGATGTATATGATAATACATTAGATAATTTAAATGCTTTGTAGGATTTAGACAAAGAAATGCTTGAATACTATGGTAATACTATAGATTTGGCAAATGATGAATTGTCTAAATATACAGACCATATGGAACATTTAACTAGTGTATTAGACCACTATCGTTCTATTATTACTTTATTAGGTAAGGACAAAGATTATGATAAAGTTTTATCAGTTTTGAATGGAACTGCTTAGACTAAGAAAAATAATTTTGATGCTTCTAAACAATGGTATGAGAGTTTGAAGCGTGAACGTGATGCGGCGGCAGCGGCCTTAGCTAATTCGACCGATGATGCTGAACGTGAAGTGCTTCAAAAGAATTATGATGCTATATTAGCCGCGTTTGATGAAGCGGAAGAGGACATGCTCTCTAAAGCTGAAGAATATGGCGAAGCGTTAAAAGAGATTCTTACTACAAAAATGGAGTAGGCTGCTGATGAAATGAACAAACAACTAAGCTCTACTAAAGTAACCATTAATGGTGATAATTTTAATATCTCTGGATGGGATGCTTTAAACGACGCTTTAGATAGAATGTCTTCTTATCAAGATGAATATTTAACAAAAACTAATCAGATTTACGAAATGAATAAACTGCTTAATAATGTTAATTAGGCTATTGATAAGACAAATAATCAAGCAGCTAAAAATAGATACCAGCAATTTACTAAAGAAATTGAATAGTTGAGGGATAAGGACCAATTAAGTCAGTTAGAATTAGAGATTGCTTAGGCTAAATATAAAGTGCTTGAAGCACAAATCGCATTAGAGGAAGCTCAAAACGCAAAATCTACAGTTAGATTACAGCGCGATAACGAGGGTAATTTTGGTTATGTGTATACCGCAGACCAAGAGAAAGTAAATGACGCGGAGCAAGATTTAGCAGGTGCAGAAAATGATTTATATAATATTCGTCTTAATGCGACAAATAAATATGGTCAGCAAAAACTTCAATATGAGAAAGAACTGGCTGAAAAGCTCGCAGAGCTCGATCAGAAGGCAGCAGAAGACGCGGTTTACCGCGAAACTACGTATCAGCAAGAGCGTGCTTTAGTAATTCAACAATATACTGATTTGATTACTACTGCTGGGAATCTTTATGCTTTAGCGCAAGAGGAAGACAGTAGAGTTGTTCAAGATGCTTGGGTAAACTCTTTTGATGTTATTAAAGAGAATAGCGATAGTTGGAAAGATACTATCACTGAAAATACTAATATCATTAATGATACATTTAAAGAATGGCAAGCTAGTATGGATGAGATTACTGACATAGTTGGTGATGATTTAAGCGATACTCAGTAGAAAGTCAAGGATGTTACTGATGAAAGCGACAAACTTTATCAAGAAGTATCTAATAAGGTTATTCCTGCTCTTGAAAGTGAGTTAAGTTCTGTCCGTAGCGCCACTGAGGCTTGGGCTTAGCACCGTCAGCAATTACTTGATACCATTAAAGCTTATGAGGAACTTTTAGACTCTATTCAAGCAACATTACGTGCTTAGAGTGGATTTGGTAATGGAAGTGGTTCTAGTAGCGATAGCGATTGGTCTAAAGATATGGGTAGTGTAGAGTACGGCTCTGACGATTATTATAAATATATGCAGAATCGTGAAGATAAGATTAATGGTGGTTATGATGTTGGCACTGCCACCAATGCTCGTGTTGACGCTTTCTATCGTAAAGGTTTAACATTGCCGATTACCCGCAATGGTCAAACATACAATTATTTCCCAGATATACCTGATAGTGTTTGGAGACAATTGGTCGGATTCAGAAGTGGCGGTTATACTGGTACTTGGAATGACGATGGTAAGTTAGCTTTCTTGCATCAGAAAGAATTAGTTCTTAATGCTGATGATACTGAAAATATGTTAGCTTCTATCCAATTAGTTAGATAGATTGCGAAACAGTTAGATTTTAATAGTCAGCAAATTTCTACTCTTTCATCTTCTGGATTTACTGTTAGTTCTCAAGATGGAACATTAGAATAGAATGTTAGAATTGAAGCTAATTTCCCGAACGCAACTGATAGATATGAAATTCAAGAAGCATTTAATACATTAGTTAATGTAGCTTCTCAATATGCCAATAGAAAATAAAATTAAGGGTGAGGTCTACGGGCTTCACCCTTTTTCTTTTTGGGTAATTATATTGAATAAAACTAATTAATTTTTTAGAAAATTATAGAGTAATGAGTAAAAGGAGGGATTATTTTGGCTGATAACGCATTAAATATTCAAGAAAGTTTATGTGAAGCAATGAGTATTATCGCTAATTCAAGTGTTGATAAAGTTAAATTTGATAGCACTATTGAATGTACTATTATTGATGACACAGATAAACTTATCGGTAAGTATAAGGTTAAAAATGAATCTTACGCTGAATTTTATGCTTATTCCCAAATAACCACTTACAACAAGGATGATAAAGTGTATGTATAGATTCCAAAAGGAGATTATAATAGCACTAAATTCATTGTTGGTAAAAAGACAGATAAAAATGAAGATAAGCCATATAATTTTGTTAATCCTTTTAATACTTTTATTGATTTAACTGGTAATTTTTTTGTTACCAGAGATAATAATAAAGAAGTTTGGAGTATCCTTGCTAATGGTAATGAGGAAGAAATTGAGATTACCCCTGAAGGTGGAATTACTTTCACTGATGAATAGCAAGGGTTTACGCGGTTGGGCCTACGTGCCGATTTTCGTGCCTGGCTTGAAACGCTCGGTGTGGTTAGTGGTAATTATGGATTAAGACTAGAAATATATGGTATTAAAGATGATACCGCAGAAAATATTAAAGAAATAGGGAAAAATATTGAAAAAGATGGAGCTCCATTAATAGCATCTATTGAATTAGATACTAATGATATGTATGGTAATCCCTATAATTTTGAAGGATATTATTCTCAAGAAATTGTTGTTGATACAAGTGCGGTAGCAAAAATATATAATATAAAAATATTCCTTTATCAAAAAGGTAATTTTAAAGATAGTAATAATAGCTTAATTAGCTATGCTAATGATTTTAATATGTCGGTTCCACCCAATAATATCTTTGTAAAAGATATCTATATGGGATTAGGTATTTCCGCTGATGAGATAGAGAATGAATATGTAAGAGTATATTCGTTAGATGGAAGTACATATGTAATTGATGATAAGGGTTAGATTGATTCTAAAACTGTTAGATTAAAGTGGGTTCATTTTGATGAAGATGGTAATAGAGTTCAAATAACCGAGCATACCAAGGATGATATTTTTGAAGTCCGTTGGTATATCTATGAATTTGGGGCACCTTCCGCGGACGAATATTCTGGTGTCTATTGGACTGCGATCGAAGATAATACTAATAATTTTTATTATAAGCTAAAACCGCGCTCTAATAAAAATCAAGAACAAGTCAAAGTAATTATCTTATATAATGGAAAAGTTTATAGAAGTAATGTAATTACTTTTAATAATGAGAAGCAAGTCCCTAATGATGCGACCATTGATAGTTTAAATGCTTTATCTATTTATTGTGAAGATTAGACTAATGGTAATTATTTAATTTATAATTAGGCTAATTATTTAATGAATAGATCGGATGGAAAGATTAGTCGTAAATTAACTCTACATTTTGATTCTAAGACTTATGCCATCACAGATGGTATAATCGGTAAAAATGGCGGAGATATAAGTAAATTAGTTGAAGCACAAAAAGTAACTTGGCAGATTCCTATTAAGAATACTATGTTTAATTTTGGTATTGAAGATACTGAAAATGAAAATGCTACTTATAAAGAAATTGTTATTGATTTAACTAATGAAAATGATGAAACTCCTTCTGGAGAATTTTCTTTAGATTATACTATTAATACTTTTTATAGTGCTAATAAATCTAATAACACAGTAATTGCTAAAGTAGAAAAAGATGGTATTGTTTATACTGCTATTAAGGATTTCACTTTTGGACAGGCAGGAACAAATGGTACTGATTGTACTTTAGTAATTGATATGATAGCCCATGAAAACTTAAATAATAAAGTATTTACTGCCATTAAAAGTGGTGTAAGAGATAATTACACTTTTAAAGCACAGTTGTATGACAATGAAGGTAAAGAGGTTACTAATTTTAATAATTGTAAATGGGCTTGGGAGTTTATGGATGGTTCAACAGTTAATAATGTTAGTTTAAATAACAAAAATGAATAGAGTTGTAAGTTAAGTGTTAATACTACAAATTCTATAATGAATAATTTAATTATTTTATAGGTGACATTATCTGACTGGGGAGATTATGACTTAACCGCCTATTATCCAGTTCCTATTACGACTTTAGACAATGCCTACATAAATGGTCCAACAGAGGTAATTTATTTAAGTAATGGTGAACCTACATTTTCCAAAGAGCCTTATAAATTATTTGTAAATGGCGAAGAGATAGATGAAAATGTAATTTGGAATACTTATTCTAATAATTCTTCAGATGAATTTATTGGTTAGATTAAATATAATGAGAAGAAAAAAGAATATAGATTAAGTCCTATGAATTTTTATGTTGATGGCGTAAGTGTTTATGGAGTTCAAGGTGTGCGAAATAGTACTGTAGTTTGGAGCCAACCTATTTTAGTTATATAGAATAAATATCCGTCAGCTATGGTAAATAAATGGGATGGATAGTTAAGCATAGACGATAGTAATAATTTTATTGGTGTTGCCTAGATCGCGGCCGGTAAAAAAGAAAATAATAATACATTTACTGGTGTTTTAATGGGATCTTTCGGAGATGGTAAAGCTGATAGTAGTCTCAGTAAAAACACTGGTGTTTATGGATATTATAAAGGTGATTAGGTTTATGCTTTAAAAGATGATGGAACCGCCACATTTGGTAAATCTGGCAATGGACGAATTACAATTAATGGAAGTACTAGTTAGATAAAATCTGAAGGATACGACAGTGGTAATGGTCTTTTGATTGATTTAAAAGAAAGTAAGATAGATGGAAAAAGTAATAATTATAGTGCTTTTTTATTAAATAAATCTAGTCCATATTTAACAATTAAAGACCCCGCTAGCAATACTACTTTAATGAATGTAGGAAGTGATGGTTATTATTTAAAGTCTAAAAATTATACTACAGATAATGCTACTGGAATGTATATAAATTTAAATGACGGTTCTATTATTGCGAATACAGGGACATTTAAAGATAGTATTAATATTAATTATACAGGAAGTACTGGTTCTTATTGGACCTCTGGCACTCATACTTTAAATGAAATTTTAAATGAAATAGGAACAGCAGCCTCAGAAGCTAAAAGAATCGCAAAAGAATCTAAAGGTTGGGTAGAAGATATTGCTACAGCTTAGAGCAGAGCTGATGAAGCATTTGATGATGCTGCTGATGCTTTAAGCCTATTACTTTAGTGTTTTGGCGTGTCTCCGGATGGGAATAAAACAGTAGCTTAGATTGTAGGGCGAAGAGCTTCTATAACTTTAGGCGATGGTTC
>ERZ808286.1080-NODE-1080-length-14559-cov-3.822256_pt1 | contig 14559 bp, 8 predicted proteins | sample MGYA00521276_ERZ808286 | MGnify/ENA primary metagenome ERZ808286 (study PRJEB31516, sample SAMN03275607) | gut metagenome | biome: mammalia-associated habitat; material: feces | host: Papio cynocephalus | place: Kenya | collected 2012-08-01 ... | reverse complement strand
GCATGCCTTGATGGGACCGAATGGTTCCGGAAAGAGTACTCTTTGCAATGTTTTGGTGGGAAATCCCCAATATACAGTGACAGAAGGCTCCATCCTGTTTAATGGTAAAGATCTTTTGGCCATGCCCCCCGAAGACCGTTCGCATGAAGGACTGTTCATGTCCTTTCAGTCTCCTATTGAAATACCGGGTGTCAGCATGGTCAACTTTATGCGTGCGGCCATCAATGCCAAGCGGAAATATTGGGGGCAAGAGCCTATTGCTGCTCCTGAATTTCTGAAACTGATGAAAGAGAAACGGCAGATTGTAGAACTTGACGCTTCGCTGACACGCCGTTCTGTTAATGAGGGATTCAGCGGCGGAGAGAAAAAACGCAATGAAATATTCCAAATGGCGATGCTCGAACCTAAGTTGGCCATTTTGGATGAAACGGATTCAGGGCTTGATGTTGATGCCTTGAGGATAGTCATCGAGGGATTCAATAAGATAAGGAAACCTGAAACCAGTGCCATTGTCATAACACATTATCAAAGGATGCTCGACTATTTGCGTCCCGATGTGGTGCACGTGCTGGTCAACGGCAGCATTGTCCGTACTGGAGATGCTGATTTGGGATATCGGATTGAACGCGAAGGCTTTGATTGGATCAAGTCTGAACTCAATAGGGAATCATAAGCGGTTATGGGTAGCGAGCAACAATATATAGAACTCTATCGCGAGGCCGCCGACCTGCTCCGCAAGAACAGCTGCAACGTGATGAACGAAAAGCGTGATGAGGCTTTTCGTGCTTTTTGTGATTTGGGATTCCCAACGCGCAAAAACGAGAACTACAAGTATACAGACGTGCAGGCCGCTTTTGCCCCTAATTACGGGCTGAATTTGAATCGCCTGGAGATGAAAGCTGACCCTTATAAGGCTTATCGCTGTTCCGTGCCGAACATAGGAACGGCTTTATACTATATGGTTAATGAGCAATTCCATACGCTTTCCAAATCAAAACATGTTTTGCCTGAAGGTGCATATGTCGGTTCGATTTGTGATTACGACAAGATTCATCCCGGCAAATTGCAGGACTTTTACGGAAAGATTGCCGTGACGGATGGTGATGCTGTAACGGCTTTGAACACGGCCTTGGCTCAGGACGGCTTGCTGATATATATACCGTCGGGGACGAAAGTGGAACAGGTGTTGCAGGTTGTCAACCTGATGCATGCCAATGTAGACCTGATGACCAACAGACGCACTTTGATTGTGCTGGGCGATGGATCAGAGGTAGGACTCTTGTTTTGCGAGCATGTGATGGATAAGGTTCGCTTCCTCACTACGAACGTAACCGAGATATTTGTCGGTAAAGGTGCATGCCTGAATATTTATAGCGTAGAAGAGACAGCTGCCAACTGTACCCTGTTTGATAATTTGTACTTGTCTCAGGCCGAAGGCGGATGTCTGGAATATGTAAGTCTTTCCTTGCGTAACGGCATAACGAGGCGCACAGCCAATTTTTCTTTTGACGGAGAAAACGGCCATGCCCGTATTATGGGTGCAGTTGTTGCCGACGGCAATCAGAAAGTCGACAATCATCTTCTCATTGACCACAAGACGGGGAGGTGCAAAAGCGAAGTGCTGTATAAATATGTGCTGGATGGAGATGCTGTCGGAGCTTTTGCCGGCAAGGTTTTGGTACGGCCCGGGGCACAGCAGACCGATTCGCAGGAAACCAATGCCAACCTTTGTGTGTCGCCGACTGCGAGAATGTATACGCAACCCATGCTGGAGATTTATGCCGATGATGTGAAGTGCAACCATGGGAGCACCGTCGGACAAATCGATCAGGCGGCTCTCTTCTATATGGCGCAACGAGGCATATCGCCTGAAGAGGCGCGTCTGTTGATGCAGCATGCTTTTGTCAATGAAGTGCTGGCGCAAATAAAGCTTGAACCTTTGCGTGAGCGTTTGTCCGCGATGGTTGAACAGCGTTTCCGCCATTCGCTCAAGGCATGTGCCGATTGCGGCCTTTGCAAATAAAGTAACAGCTATGTTTGATGTAAACAAAATAAGAGCGGATTTTCCGATTTTGGCAACGCAGGTGTATGGCCGTCCGCTGGTCTATCTGGACAATGCGGCCACCACTCAGAAACCACGTTGTGTGGTCAATGCCGAGGTTGAAGAGTATTATACGGCCAATGCCAATGTGCATCGTGGTGTGCATTATCTTTCGGAAAAGGCAACGGACTTGCTTGAACAGGCACGCGAGACGGTGCGCGGTTTCATCAATGCTTCATCAGTTTCCGAAATCGTTTTTACGCGTGGCACTACAGAAAGCATCAATTTGGTGGCTTCTTCGTTTGGCGAATTGCTTGAAGAAGGCGATGAAGTTATCGTTTCGGTCATGGAACACCATTCCAATATCGTTCCCTGGCAGCTTTTGTGTGGGCGTAAAGGCGTGAAACTGCGTGTCATTCCAATGACCGATGAGGGGATGCTTATACAGGAAGACTACCACAAGCTGTTTAATGAAAAGACCCGTCTGGTGAGCATCGCCCATGTGTCTAATGTGTTGGGAACGGTCAATCCTGTGAAGGAAATGATTCGTTATGCCCACGATCGCAATGTTCCGGTGTTGGTGGATGGTGCGCAAAGTGTTCCTCATTTCAAGGTGGATGTTCAGGAACTCGACTGCGATTTCCTGGCTTTCAGTGGCCACAAGGTATACGGGCCCACGGGCATAGGTGTTCTTTATGGCAAGGAACGATGGCTCGACGAAATGCCTCCTTACCAGGGTGGCGGTGAGATGATTTCTTCTGTAAGCTTTGAGAAGACGCTCTTTGAACGCTTGCCCTATAAGTTCGAAGCCGGAACACCCAACTATGTAGGCAGTCATGCACTTGCCGTTGCGTTGGATTATGTCAAGGCCATCGGCATGGACAAAATCGAAGCCTATGAACGCGACCTGACCCGTTATGCTGCTTCCCGCCTCTCGCAGATAGAGGGACTGCGTTTGTTCGGAACGGCACCGCAAAAGGATTCCGTGGTATCTTTTTTGGTGCGCGACATACATCATCTCGACATGGGCACACTGTTGGACCGCTTGGGAATTGCAGTACGCACAGGACACCATTGTGCGCAGCCTGTCATGGAACGTATGGGGATAGAAGGAACGGTGCGTGCGTCATTCTCCTTTTATAATACACGTGAGGAAATCGATTCCTTGTGTGATGGCATCGAACAGGTAAGCAAAATGTTCTGAGAAACCATGCTGCTGTCGTGTTTGCATTCAGGTGTGATTGAAGCCGGTTGTGACGAAGCCGGGCGCGGATGTTTGGCCGGCAGTGTGTATGCTGCTGCTGTTATTTTTCCTTCGGATTATTCCAACGAAGAGATTACAGACAGCAAGAAGCTGACGGCGCGGCAGCGTTATGCATTGCGCAGCATCATTGAGCGCGATGCTCTTGCCTGGTCGGTGGGGGTTGCAACAGCACAGGAAATAGACGAAATAAATATTTTGAGGGCTTCCATCCTTGCCATGCACAGGGCTTTGGACGGGCTTGAGGTGCGTCCGCAGGCTATTATCGTGGATGGAAACCGTTTTGCTCCTTATCAAGGACTGCCCTTCAAGACCATTGTGAAGGGTGACGGAAAATACCTGTCGATAGCGGCGGCAAGCATTTTGGCCAAAACCTATCGCGACGATTATATGGAACGGCTTCATGCGGAATTTCCGTGCTATTCATGGGATAAGAACAAGGGCTATCCGACGAAGGCTCACCGCGAGGCTGTTCGCAGCTATGGTACGTCGCCTTACCATCGCCTTTCGTTTAATCTCTTGGGCATAGAGGCTCCCGAGCTTCCTTTCGAAGATTAGACTGCAATTCTTCAGACTTCAGATGAGGCCTTGTTCCTGAAGTTCAAGTGCTGTTTGCTCCAGATCTGCATACCAATCCTTACCGAAACGCGCTATGAGGGGTTCCTTTAGAAATTTGTAGACGGGAATCTTGAGCTTCCGGCCGAGCTCAACGCTGCATTGGCAAATGTCCCAACGGTGGTAGTTGGCACCGAAGAGCCCGCCTTTGAACTCTTTGATGCGGATAGGGTAGAGCCAGCAGGAGATGGGCTTGGCTGTCTGGATGCGTCCTTCGCGTTGGGCTCGCTCTATGGCACAAAGGCAGTTTCCTTGTTTGTCGCGGCAGGCAAAAACGCAGTCTTTCCCGTTTACGATGCTCGTAACGAGGTCGCCTTCACTGTCGGTGTAGGCAATTCCTTGGCTCTTTATAATGTTTTGGGCTTCTTCTGTCAGGTCGGCCTCTATTTCAGGCACAATTTCTTCGATAGCCATCACTTCGTCTAATGTCACGGGAGCACCGGCGTCGCCTTCAATGCAACATGCACCGTGGCAGGCGGCCAGATTGCAGACAAATTGTTCCTTGAAGCAGTCAATGGAAAGCAGAACGTTTCCTACTTGTACTATTCCTAATGATTTTTGTGCCATGATGGTGCGTGTTTACCAATTGACGGGAGTCTTGCCATGTTGGGCAAGGAATTGGTTGGTCTTGCTGAAATGGTGATTGCCGAAAAATCCGCGGTAAGCCGAGAGGGGCGATGGGTGGGCTGAGCAGAGCAGCAGGTGACGCGAGGCATCGATGAGATCGGCTTTTTGCTGCGCGTAATTGCCCCACAGGAGAAATGCGGCATGGTCGCACAGACGGCTGACCGTGCCGATGACGGCATCGGTGAAAGTTTCCCATCCCTGCCGTGCATGCGAACCAGCCTTATGTTCGCGGACGGTGAGTGTGGCGTTGAGCATCAGCACGCCTTGCTGAGCCCAATGGGTAAGATCTCCGTTTACGGGGGTGGGGACGCCTGTGTCGGATTGCAGTTCTTTGAATATGTTGCGGAGCGAAGGAGGAATCCTGATTCCGTCGGGCACCGAGAAGCACAGTCCTTGAGCCTGTCCGGCCTCATGATAGGGGTCTTGTCCCAGCATGACGACTTTTACCTCATGAAGCGGACATAGATAGAATGCTGCGAATATATCATCGGCTTCGGGATAGCACACATGGGTGGCATATTCGGCCTCTACAAATGAGTGCAGAGATTGAAAATAGGGCTTGCTTGTTTCGCCTGACAGGGCGTCTGACCAATCAGACGGCAGTTTGAATGACGGAATCATGGCGCAAAAGTACGAAAATAAGCACTAACTTTGCACATCCGTAATCAAAACATCTCAAATAATGAAATACTTGATAGTTGGCACAGGTGGTGTGGGCGGAAGCATAGCCGGTTTTCTGGCTTTGGGAGGGCTCGACGTGACATGCATAGCGCGCGGCAGACATCTGGAAGCGATTCGCGAGCATGGCCTGCACCTGAAATCAACGTTGAAGGGCGACTGCGTTCTGCCCATAAAGGCTTGCACGGCCGAGGAGTATGATGATAAGGCCGATGTTATATTCGTGTGTGTAAAAGGTTATTCGGTAGAATCGGTCAAGGACGTGATAAGGCGTGCGGCTCATTTGGATACGTTGGTCATTCCCATACTTAATGTCTATGGCACCGGGCCGCGCATCGGACGCCTTGTTCCTCATGCAACGGTTCTTGACGGCTGCATCTATATCGTGGGCTACGTCTCGGGAGATGGCGAAGTTTCGCAGATGGGGCGTGTCTTCCGTCTGGTTTTCGGTGCGCGTCCGGAACAGGGCGTTGCCCGCAGCCGCATGCAGGCCGTAGCCGATGAATTGGTGAAATGCGGCATAAAGGCCGAAGTTTCCGATGACATCAACCGCGATACATTCATCAAGTGGTCGTTCATTTCGGCCATGGCTTGCACGGGAGCCTGTTTTGACTGCGCGATGGGAACTGTGCAGCATGAGGGTGAAGCACGCGAAACATTCCGTGCCCTTTCGCGCGAAAGTATGGCTGTGGGGCAGCGGCTGGGCGTTCGCTTTCCTGAGGACATGGCAGTGTACGGGCTGCGAGTCATAGATTCTTTGGACCCGCGTTCGACGGCCTCCATGCAAAAAGACATGGCGCGCGGGCATGCTTCGGAAATCCAGGGATTGTTGTTTGATATGATAGATCTGGGCGACAGGCTGGACGTAAACATGCCCGTCTACAAAAAAGTGGCTGCTAAAATAGGCGAATCTCTTTCATAAAGGCAGTAAAACAGCTTGTTACGGACTATTGTTGCCACCTTTCAAAAGCAGCCCCTTAGTATAGTGGCCGAAAATCGCCGATTTTTACATCGAAAATCGCCGATTTTTGACAAGAAATCGCCGATTTTTCGCCAGGAAATCGCCGATTTTCAGGCCAAAAATCGCCGATTTTCGGTTGTTTTGCTTCGGGGAAATTTCTTTTTGCCGGCAGGAGAGGCAATTTGTACCTTACGTTACGGATAAAACGGGGCTTCGGCTTCCGATGTTGTTGGCGCGGATGGATATACGAAGAGCGCGGATTCGCTAAAGAATCCGCGCTCTTGCTGTATTGTTCTTATGAGAGGCTGTTACTTGATGGCAACTTTTTTCTTGCCGATGATGTAGATGCCTTTCTTCAGATTCTTGCGGGCATCGGTGGCCTTGACATTCTTCTTCAAGAGCTTGCCGTCGATGGAGTAAACATTGACCTTGTCGGAAGCCTTGGCAGCATCGATGACGTTGATGCCGTTGATGAGGCCGCCTTCAAGTGTAAGCACGAGGTCGGTGCTGCCTTCGCCCGTCTTAACCTTGGCCGGGTCGATGTAACCGCGTTGGCCGATGATGGAAACGGCCTCGCCTGTGGTCACCTTCAGACCGTCGTTTTCGATATAGCCGAAACCTGACTTTTGGATGGTGAGTCCTTTCAAGGTACCGATCAGACCGTTTGCTTCATGTTCGGTCGAATCTACATTGGCGGGAATCTGGAAGAAGAAGTGGTCATACAGACTCGTCTCTTCGTTATACTGCGTGTAGTCGCCATATGTCATGATAAACGGCACACCTGCTTTCACATCTTCCTGAACGGTAAGTTCGAGAGTCGTTGTGTTGCTTGCCTCGTCAACCTTCAAGTCTTTGACGGCATAGGTGTTGATACCTTCGTTCAATGACATCAGAGAGGTTGCACCGGCCGGAATGTCGAACGGCAGGGTCTCGATGCGGATGCTGTTCTGCTTGATGAGGATGCCGGCAACGCTTTCTTCATCAACAGGAAGGAATGTCCAGCAAGAAGCTCCGTCGAGGCCGGTCGGCCATGGCACGATGATGCTGCCGTCGTTCTGTGCATGGAGCTGGTAGCCTTCGGGGTTGGCATCATTGATGGATACCATCTGGAGCTGTCCCTTTCCGATGTAGTCGATGCGATAGGGCGAGGGCTGTGTCTGCAGCAGAAGCTTGTAAGTGTTGCCTTTGCCGAGGATTGGCCCGAAGAAGTGCGATGTACACATGTTCTGAATGCCGTAGTATTCGGTGCCTTCGATGGGAACGAGGCGCCACATGGCATAGGCATCTTCTGTATAGGTGGATTCTCCGGTTTCGCTGTCGTATTGGCCGAAGCTGATGTCCGTTCCGACGTTGGTGCTGTTCAGGAACATGGCCTTGTTGGCACAATAGGCGAGGTTGGACTTGCTGACGATGTAGTACCACTTATTAGGCTCTACCTTGTTCATGTTTTCCATGAGTGTCTGGTAGGCTGTATTGATGTCTTCGATGGCCTTTGTCACAGAAGCCTTGGTCGGCTGGATCGGGTCGATGGAATTGCGTGCGGTTGCAACCGAAGCCTCGAATGCATCCAATGCTTCCTGGCTCTTTACACAACCGATGGCTGCCTCGTCCACGATGGTGTTGAAGGCATAAGCGTTCATCTTGCTGGTGAGCAGCACGAGCTGCGTGGTGTCTACATAGGATTCCAACAGTTTGTTCATGGCACCGCGCAATTCGTTGATGTCGGCCTGCCATACCTGATGCCAACCCATTGTCTCACCCTTGTCGATAAGGGCTTTCAGGGCATCGGCTGCAGCTTTCACTTCGGGGTTGTAGTTGTATTGTACACGTTGTGGGTCAACACCCGAGTACATCTGGAACTCGCTGAGCGTGAAGAAAGGCATGCCCGTCGTTCCGTTGGTGCGTCCGCTTGTGGTACCGATAACGGAGAAGCGGATGTAGCGGTATGTATTGTCCATTTCGATGACAGGCGATGTGTAATGTGCTTCCGCCGAGTTCGGGATGGTGGGTTCGTCCACTTCGCTGACCAAGGTCCATTGTGAGTCTTCGCTGTTGGGGTCGCTGCCCAGGTCGGGATCGTTGGTGGCGTAGATGTTGAACTTGTTGGGCGTGTCGCAATAGCTGCCGTTACGGCCTGTGAATTCATAGAAGAACGAATTTGTGGCGTTGCCTTTCAGATCGATTTGCAGGTTGTGATAGATACCGTCGCCCGGGCCTGCTGCGCTGTAGATGCTGTGGAAGTAGGTCGAAGTTGTTCCGTCAATCAGACCTGCGAACGATCCTTCACTTGGTTCCTTGGCGTTGCTGCTGAGCTGGCAGTTCTTGTCGTCATCGGTGGCGTTGGTAACCAAGGTGACTTTCGAGCCGAGAGCTTCCGAGTAGGTTTTCTTGGTCGAGTCGAGCAATGCGGCAAATTCTGCATCCAGGGCATCGCGGTCTACGTAGAGTGCGCGTACGGCTCTTGTGGCAGCCAGCAACTCGGTGGTGTCGGCCAGGGTGGCTGTCTTGTTCGCTACTTTCTCTTCATCGGCCTTTACAAGTGCATCCAATGCATCGCAGGCTTCTTTCATGCCGGCAAGCGTGTTGTACTGCGAATTTGCGGTCGGTGTGGAATTATAAAGTTGGAATTCGCTGAGAGTGTAGTACGGCAGGCCTGTATTGGAGTTTGTCCTTTTTGAAACAGTGTTCAAAACCACCATACGGAAGTAACGGTAGGGCTCTTCAAAGGTAATGGACGGCGATGTATAGATGCTGTTTATGTCGGTGGGGAAACCGCTGTCAAAGTGAGCCACTTTCGTCCAGCTCTCATTGCTGCTGTTGGCATCCTTACCCAAAGTCTCGTCGTTGGTGGCATAGATGTCTACATCGTTGGGAAAATCCATGTAAGAACTGTTTCTTGGCTGCATCTTGAAGAAAATGCCCGATTGCGGTGTCAGCATGTCCACTTGCAGGTTGTGATAATCCACAGGCTCGGACATGCTGTAGGTGGAGTGGAAATAGGTGTCGAACTTCTTGTCAATCAGGTTGGCAAAAGTTCCTTCATTGGGCTCTTTGGCATTGCTGCTGATCTGGCAGCTCTCGTCAGCGTCGTTGGCGTTCGTGATGAGCGGTGTATACTCGTTGGCCAGGTCGCGTGCGGCTTTGGCATCGACAATCAGGGCTTTCAGCTTAGCGGCTGCGATTTCTTTCGGACCCAACTCGTTGGCACGGTCGATGACTTCCTGGTCGGTCACCGGATTCAGTATCCATGCAGAACATGTTCCTACACCGGCCTGCCATGCAACAATGCGTCCGCCGGTTCCGGCTCCGCTATTGTGGCTTTGGGTGTGATAGGATCTGGAGTTCTCGGTGTTCGCGATATTCCATTGCCCCGAATGCAATAAGGTGAATGTCTGCGGAACGGTCTGTGTTGCCGTCATAGGAACGAGCGCGCTTACACCATCTTTTGTGCCGATGAATTCACCGCTTGCCACGTTCTGGATGCTATAGTTGCCGTCTTCGAGTTTCGTGACTTTGAAAAGCTGCAGCGGATTGCCGTCGAACGGACCCCACGACAGTTCCTTGTCGGCGTTGATGCACATGGCCATCTCTACGTCTTGCAGTTTCTTAAACTCTCCGTAAGCGTTGATGAAATAGTAATAACCGTCGCTCATGGGGTTAGCGTGCTCGTGGATGGCAGCATAAGCATTCAGCAGTTCTGTGCGCAACGAGATGTATTCGTCGTCGGAAGTACCGTTTTCGATGGCATCGAGGGCCCTCTTGGCAATATCGTCATAGGGAGCTTTATACTGGGCAAGCACTTCTGTCGTGTAATAACCCGGATTTGTTCCCTCGGGGAAAGTCTCGTTGAGGTTGTTGATGCTGTCCAGACTGTTTTTCAGAATCTGGCCGTAGTTGGGACCGGTCTCTACTTGCTTGTACAGTGCGGCAATCTGTTCTGCCGTCAGGGGTGCATCGTAGATACGGGCAAGGGCTACCTCACCGTTCCATGCCGTGTTGCCGGTTTCACCGCTTGGATCGGCACCGATGCCGAACCAGTTGCTGCCCGCTGTCGGGAAAGTGAAATCGCCCGGTGCATCAACGGTGGCTTTCAGCTCTCCGTTGACATAGACATAGGCCTTGCCTTCTTCTTTGTTCCATACACCGACCAGATGATAGAAGATTCCCGGTTCGGGACGTACACCTGATTTTACCCAGTGATACGAACCTCCGGTGCAAGGAAGGAAAGCAAATTCGTTGGAACCGTTGGCGCCGTTGGCTTTCGTGGAAACCATCAGACCGGTACCACCGCTCTGATGTGAGGTAAACGGCTTGCATTCCGAATCGGGCAGACTGCCGAGCGTATAGTCGGCCATTACCAATGTTTCAAGGGTGTGACCATTGGCAAGTGCGTCCTTGAACGTCTGGTTGTTTTCATAATCCACCTTGTAGTAGGTCTGTCCGGTGCCGCCCCAAGGGTTGAACAGCTTGGGGATGATGCGTTTGTAACTTTCGCTGTAGTAAGTCTCTATCAGATCCTTACCAAACACCTGAATCGGATTGTCCATCGGCGAAGCATCGTAGGCCGAACCATCCTCATTGAAGACAACATCCAAAATATCCGCTTTGGGAACGTTGTCGTCCGCCTGGCTTACTCGCGGTATCAATGTGGCGAGCAGAGCCAAACTTAATGTAAAAATAAATTTTCTCATATGTGTTGGTTTTAATAATGAAATAATCGAGTCCTTTTCTATTGCCGCCTATGCGGACTGAATGACAAATGTTGATTGCAAATATAAGACTAAAAACGCTTACGGCAAAATAATTCATAAAAAAAGAGGGGGGGGAGTCACTTTTCCATAAATAAGATTGTCATGGCAAACTAAAAGACCTTCTTTCCGACTTTTTGCATCGGGAAGAAGGCCTTGACATACCTTATTATATATACAGGCTAAAATTCTAAGCTGACATGGTTTTTCTGATTTTTGCCGCGGACTTCGATTTTCAGCTTTTTACCTTGCTTTGACACAATCGTTACAGTGCCGCTCTTAACGGATGGTCCGCCGCCGATGATTACCGGATAAGTGCTCCCGTCGGTGCCGTTCGGATAGAACACAGCTTTGTGGTTGTGGGCTGCGATGGCCACGTTGAATGGCGCCTTGTCGAGCATGGGCGACCAGAGCTTCAGGCATGGATTGTAGTCGTCTCCGTTGCCGTAGATGGGTATGTGGCTGATCAGCACCCTATGCTGTGCTTTTTTAAAGGCTTTGCTTTTTATTTCCTGCCTAAGAAAATCGATTTGCTCCGCTCTCAATCGGGTGAAGTCGTTCAGTCCGGCATAGACGGAGACTGAGTCGGGCTTGTCTTCGCCGCAGTCGAGCATAACGAAGCGTGTTGCTCCCCAGGTAAAGGCTCCGTAGGTCTTTTCGTTGTAATAGCCTATGAGGTGGTGCATTCCGGCTGAGTAGAAATTGCGTATTTCGTGGTTGCCGCGCAGGAATATGACGGGTTTTTCTGCCCCATTCACATAATCCGCCAGATTGTGAATCATGTCGATGGCATGCCGGCGGTCGCGCGGCTCGGGCAGACAGTCGCCGTTGAATATGACGAAATCATAGTCTGTTCCATCAAGGAGACTTCTCAGGTAGTCGAAGCACTCTTTGTTCTCGTGCAGGTCGTTGAATATGACGCATCTGAAGTCGCTCATGGCTTCATCCGGAGTCTTGAAACTGTAGAAGCGGGTGGTCAGTGTGTCGCCGAAATGGTTCTCATAGGCTTTCTTCGAGACCAGTTCAACGGCACAAACGCGGTAGTAGTAGCGTGTAGCCGGCTTTAGTCCTTCGAGACGTATTCTGTTGGCGATGTCGTAGCATATTTCCTGCCCGTCGAGCAAGGCGCGTGCGCGTTTCGTATGCAGGGAATCCGTGCCATATTCCACCCAGCAGTGGCAGACGCTGTTGGTCTGGAACATAACGTCCATAGTTGTAGGCGTGGGCACTTGCAGATAGGGTTGCGTGGTCATGAGTTTTTGCGAGGGAGTCGGCAGAATGAGCGAAACAAAAACCGGACGGTGGTCGGACGCTGTCTTCTCGTCTATGACTTCGGCGTGTTCAACAACAGCTGCTTCGCCGGCATAAGGCCGGTAAGCGGCAAATTCGCCGTTGGCATCTCCAATGCGGCGCATTTGCTTGTCGCCTTTATAGATGGCAATGTAGTCAATGCACGTTTTGGGCTTGTCGGCGGGGAATGTATAGGCGTTGGTGTTGGTGCAAATCTGGAATTTCTTTGTCAGAGTGCGAATCAGTAAGCTGTTAGGGTCATCGTTCCAGTCGCCTGCCACCAGAAACGGCTTCGTATGGCTCGCGGCCTCGCGCTCTATGATGGCAGCCGAGGTCAGACGTTCATCTTCTTCGAGCGACAAGTGGGTGCAGGCGAATACATAATCGTCAAACTCGGCTACCAACAGCATGCGTGCTTCATCTTTTCCCGGAAGGGGTATCCGCTTTACTTTGATGGGGCGTTCCTTGCTGAGAATGCCGATGCCGTATTTGCCGCCTTGCAAGTCGATGCAGGGACCGTAGGTGGTGTAATAGGGGGCTTGCTTGACCATTTCTTCCAAGGCATAGGTGCCTTTTGCGCGTGTTGTCACACTGTCGACTTCCTGTATGGCAACAACGTCTGCGTCCAGCCGTTCCAATAATGAGCCGATGCGTTGAAAGTCCAGTTTGCCGTCCAGGCCTTTTCCGTGGTGGATGTTGTAGCTTGCGATGCGGAGCTTTAACGGATAGGCATCTTTGGCTTGTATCGCTGTCAACGACAGGCCGATGAAGCATAATAAAAGGAGGATTCGCCAGCGACAGGCTTGAAAAAACAGATGTGGTGTGGTCATGATATGTGTTTGTTGCATTGATATTCTTTTCACAGCGACAAAGTTAGCGAGTAAAAGGCGAAAACCGCAATAAAAGTCCTTAATATTTGCCCTGTCCGTTAACGACGGATAAGGGGCTATGCGCTGTTTGTTGCACATAGCCCCTTGTAGGTTTCTGTTTGGGCCTAATCGAAAGCGTGGTTACTCAACTTCCACGAAATTGCATTGATCCAAGCCTTGGCCTTTCCAGTCACTATCTGCCTTGAACGCACTGGCCATGTCTTTCTTGACTTTGAAAGTTACGTTGCTCGGAGTTCTTCCAAAAAGAATGTTGTCTTCTATTTCAGGCACTGAAGTGCATGTCGACAAGTCGATGGTGAGCTTTACATTATCCTCGGATTCACGGGCGAAAGCGTAGGTGTAGATTTTAGTAATGTTTCCTTTAACGATTACTTCTTTCAAATTGTCGCAGCAGTAGAACATGTGGGAGTTTATGTAGTTCACTGCTTCCGGTACAGTAACGCTTTCTATTTTCGTGCATAAATGAAACAGATCGGTACCGATTGTTTTGACAGAATTTGGAAGTTCAATGCGTCCCGTGAGTCCTGTACTGTTGAATGGGTCATCACTAATTATCTCTAAAGCTGTCAGGTCGGCCCAATTTGTCACAACCAGCTCAGAGTTAAAGGCGAGAGCTTGCATTCCGATTTTCTTTAAAGTCTTGGGTAGCGCAATCTCTTTGATGTAGCTGGCTCTCACTAATGCTTCTGAAGGAAGTTCTTCAGTTTCGGCTTCCGACAAATCCAAATTGATGAGAGATGACGGTTTGTATTCTTTCAGTGTGGCAAAATCGTTGCTGTTGATGGAACCACGAATCTTGAGCTCGGAGCCGGTGTTTAATGCTTCGTCGATAAGTTCTTTTGTCAGTTGGCCGGCTTCCAGCAAGGACACGGTGTGTGTGGTGGCATCGGCTGAGGTTGTCATGTCGGCTTCTCCGCCTGTGATGGTTTCGCCTTCTGTCCAATCTGAAAGCGTGATGCTGCCGGCGATAACAGTTTCTTTGCCGACCGTCAGCTCCAAACGGTGCTTCTTGCCTTGCTCCAAAGTGACATCCGAAGGCGATGTCCATACATATTGTTTGTCATTGATTTTGAACGATACCCGGAAATAGTTGGCGGTAACGGTCTGAGGAATGAGAATGCACGAATATGTGGCGTTGGCGTTGCGGTTCTGTTCGGTTGCTGCGGCGAATGTACCCGTTTCGGCCGATACGGGGTCTGCTCTTCCGGCACCGGCGGCCTTAACAACGGGCTCTTCTGCTGTAAAATTGCAAAAACCGTCGAGAATGGAACCGCTTACTTTCATGTCGGTGATGATGTTGTCGGCGAGCAGCCCGTTGCTGTTGAATTCCGTGCCGAATTTGACGTGTATGTCCAGCAGGCTGAAAGCATGTTTGAATGTGATGGGTACCGAGGAGTTGTTGTCCAAATCTTTCTTGGGAACAAATCCCGTTTTCTTATAGACGAGAA
>ERZ808286.1078-NODE-1078-length-14597-cov-4.868656_pt1 | contig 14597 bp, 9 predicted proteins | sample MGYA00521276_ERZ808286 | MGnify/ENA primary metagenome ERZ808286 (study PRJEB31516, sample SAMN03275607) | gut metagenome | biome: mammalia-associated habitat; material: feces | host: Papio cynocephalus | place: Kenya | collected 2012-08-01 ... | reverse complement strand
CGACCAAATCAGCCAGCCACTGGAGCAATCGGTACGCTCAGACTCCACTCACACGCCCAAATCAGCCACCGACTGGCAGAAAACAACCGCCCGCGGGTGGATTAAACGACCAAAACAGCCAATCACTGGCAGAATCTGGACACCAGCAGATGCCCTACGCAACCAAATCATCCAGCCACTGGAACAATCCGGATGCCAAAGCCTCACCCGCACGACCAAATCAGCCACCGACTGGCAGAAAACAACCGCCTACAGATAGGCCACGCGACCAAATCATCCACAGGCTGGAGTAATCCATACGCTAACCGCCACCTTACACGACCAAATCAGCCAGCCAATGGAACAATCAGTACGCTTAGGCCTCTCTATCCGACCAAATCAGCCAGCCACTGGCGAAATCCGGACGCCAGCAGACACCCTACGCAAACAAATCATCCAGCCACTGGAACAATCGGACGCCCACGCCCCGCTCACGCGACCGAAACATCCACCGACTGGAGCAATCCGTGCACTGATCATCACCGACCATCACCGACCACGCGCCGACCACATATTCGCCCTTGCAAGGCGGTTGTCGCAATATCCGCGACATAATGGTGACATGACTATCGCAACTCCTGAACGTTATGCCGAAATGCTGGATGCCGCACGCCGTGGGGGGTACGCTTATCCAGCGATCAATGTGACCAGCACGCAAACCCTCAATGCCGCATTGCAGGGATTCGCGGACGCGGAATCCGACGGCATCATTCAGGTATCGGTGGGCGGATCGGCCTATTTCTCCGGCCAGCGCGTGAACGATCGCGTGGTCGGCTCGCTCGCGTTCGCCGCATTCGCACATGAGGTGGCCGCGAAATATCCGAACATCACCGTCGCATTGCACACCGACCACTGTGCCAAGCAGTATCTGGACGAATGGGTGCGTCCGCTGCTCGCGCACGAGGCGGAGCAGGTCAAGCGCGGCGAGGAGCCGACCTTCCAATCGCACATGTGGGACGGCTCCACCGTGCCGTTGGAAGAGAACCTCGACATCGCCGAGGAGCTGCTGGAGAAGTCGGTGAAGGCACATACGGTGTTGGAGATCGAAATCGGCGCGGTCGGCGGCGAGGAAGACGGCCATTCCGCGGAAATCAACGAAAAACTGTATTCCACCCCGGCTGACGGCGTGCGCGTCGCGGAGCGATTGGGATTGGGCGAGCGTGGCCGCTACATGGCCGCGTTCACGTTCGGCAACGTGCATGGCGCATACAAGCCGGGCATCGTGCAGTTGCGTCCGCGTCTGCTGCACGACATCCAGGAGGAAGTCTGGAACGCCGCGCATGACGGACGCCTGCACAGCGTCGATTCGGAGCATGTCGCCACATGCGCGTTGCCGGATCTGCCGGAGGGCAAGCCGTTCCCGCTGGTGTTTCACGGCGGTTCCGGTTCGACCGCGGCCGACATCGCGGAGGCGGTCAGCTACGGCGTCGTCAAGATGAACATCGACACGGACACGCAGTACGCGTTCTCCCGTGCGATTGCCGGGCACATGTTCCGTAATTACGACGGCGTGCTGAAAATCGATGGCGAGGTCGGCAACAAGAAGGTGTACGACCCGCGTTCCTGGGGTCGCGAAGCGGAGGATTCGATGGCGGCACGCGTCGTCGAGGCTTGCAAGCAGCTGGGTTCCGCCGGCCGCGCGTTGAAGTAATTCCCGCGTAATTCCCGAGGTTCCGAATGCGCCGCGATGTTCCGCGGCGCATTTTCATACCTTCAGATGCTCAATTCAGGAAAGTCAATCCGCAAGCTTCGTTGCAGCGTCGAATCCAAGCGCACCGAAGCTTCATGACCGACGCGCGAACCACACATTGATAAGCGAGCCGGCTACCACCAGCGCGACGCCAATCCAGAACGGCATGCCCAACGCCACGCCGAGCAGCAGCGTACTGGACGCCGTGGAGAAAATCGGGGTCGCGTACGAGCCGATCGCAAGCGTTTCCATATTGCCGTGCAGCATGCCGTATCCCCAGCATCCATAACCGCCGGCGATCGTAGCAGCGCATGCGACCAACGCAACGTAGCCGCCGATGCCGGGCGCCGAAGCCGGCAGGCCATCGCCCGAAGCGAAGTGGATGATCCATAGCACCACGGCGACACAGCAGAAGAAAACCGTCGTGCCGTCGTAGCCTTCGGACAGCGACGGAGTTACGGTCGCATAAACCGTCCAAATAAAAGCGCCGGCGAGCGCGAGCGCATACGGCAGCGGATTGCTTGCGATATTGCGAATTGCCTCGTGCACGTCGAGGTTTTCGCCGCCGACGGCCATCGCGACGCCGACGGTCGCGACGAGCGCGCCCGGCAACGCCTTCCATACCGCGCCGCGCTTGCGTGACATGGCGGCGGTCATCAATACCAGCATCGTCGGCCACAGATAATTGACAAGGCTGACTTCCACGGATTGCGCGTTCGTCGCGGCCAAGCCGATCGACAGCGAAATCGATGATTCATATGCGATGAACAAGGCACCGCCCGTGATGAGATACCTGCGCGGTGCCTGACGGATGGCCTTCGGCCTGCGCACGATGAGCAGCAACATGCCGCCGACGGTATAGATGAGCGCCGAGCCAAGCGTGGCGCCGAACGATTCGGAGACGAGGCGCACAAGACCGGCCATGAAGCCCCACAGGACGATCGCAATCAGACCGATGATCGTCGCGGCATGCGAAGTCGCGTGGCCAAGCAGCGGGTTGTGCGAGCCATGTGGAGATGCGTCGTTGTCCGAACCAGTAGAGGCAGTGCCGGCTGTCTTAGGAGATGCCCGTGAAAGAGACCCCTGTGAAGAAGATGCCCGTGAAGGAAATGCCGGCGAAACGGCGGAACCGGCACGGCTCGTCTCGTTTTGCCCCTTTTCGAAGGATTTCTGCTCTGCACTCACAGTCTCAGCTTACCCGTCATTCACCGAACAGGATGGATCGGGCCGACACCAGCGAAAAGCACTGCGGCACCGACTACCCTGACTTCGTAACAAGTGGCATCAATACATCCATGTCGACACGGTGACAACAATTCGGCAAAAATCGTGTGATCGAGCAAGTGCCCGCAAAATTGGAAATCGTTGGAATGATCGGGTTTTACAGCCTCACCGTTGAAGCGAATGGAGCGGATGACGGGAGTCGAACCCGCCTTTAAAGCTTGGGAAGCTTTCGTTCTACCGATGAACTACATCCGCAAAACGTGCCTTTTGGGCACGAAACTTTAGTTTAGCATGCGATTCCCGCTATGTGTGGCAGATATCCCGGATTGAGGAAATCGTTTTTCGCTATATGTGGCAGAATTCAGTGCAGCAGAACCATTAGGGGGTACAAATTCGAGGCTTTAGGAGTGCCTATGCAGGAAGCTCTGCCACATATAGCGAAAACCAGTTTATGCAAATCGTCTTTTCCGCCACATATAGCACTTTTGAATTCGCCATCGTATGAAAACGAACACGTACGCCCACTCATTCGACCGGTCGGCGATGTGGTGGGAAGGCGTCCGGCAAAGCTTCACCCGCATCTGGGCCGCTACGGATGGAGAAAGGCAGACGAGGTTCGGTCCGTACGGCCTCACCCGCGCATGAGCCGCCGCGGATAGTCCCGTGAATATCTACCGTCCGAATCATATGCGGATTCGTACTGAGAACCGTATTGAGTCTCATACCGAGCCCCATACTGCGGACCACCGGGCGTCATGGGATATCCGCCCTGCCGAATATCCCGAATATTTGACGCGGAGCGGCCAGTTGTCGCATAACCGCTTAGATAGCCCGAACGCACACCCTGTTGCTGCATTTCCTGGCTCATCCGCATCAGGCGGGCGATGCGGTCCTCGGTCGGCGGATGCGTGGAGAAAAGGCGCGAAAATCCCTCAGCGGAGAACGGATTGGCGATCATCAGCGCCGCGACCGACTGCGTGCCGGCCGTTTTGGTCATCGGCATGGAGTCGGTACCATACGTGATCTTCCGCAGCGCGGAGGCGAGCGCCTCCGGATCCTCCGTCAGCTTCGAACCATCCTCGTCGGCGTCGTATTCGCGCGTGCGGGAAATCGCCATCTGAATCAGCGAGGCGGCGATCGGCGCGAGAATCGTGCTCAGCAGTACGCCCAGCAGTCCCAAGCCGCCTGAGGAATTGTCACGGTCGTCGCGCGAATTGCCGCCGCCGAAATACATCAGTGAATAACCAAGATAGGAAATCACCGTGGCCATGGCCGAGGCAATCGCGGACGTCAGAATGTCGTGGTTGTACACGTGCATGAGCTCGTGGCCGAGCACACCGCGGATTTCACGTTCGTTGAGCATCTGCAGGATGCCTTGCGTGCAGCAGACCGCCGCGTGGCGTTCGTTGCGCCCTGTCGCGAAGGCGTTGGGACTCATCGTCGGCGCGATGTAGATTCGCGGCATCGGCTTGCCGGCTTTTGCGGAGAGCTCACGGACGATGCCGTACAGCATCGGCGCCTCCTGCTCGCTGACCGCGCGCGCGTTCATGGACGCGATCGCCAGTTTATCGGAGAACCAGTAGGAGGCGAATGTGGAACCGAGACCGATGAGGATGTAGATGCCGAGCGTTTGCCGGCTACCGCCCGTCGCCCACCAGATCAGCATGATCACGCCCCACATCAGGGCGAAAAGCAACGTCGTTTTCAAGCCGTTGCAATGTCCATGCACCCGCAATTTGCCGTTCATGGCCACTAGCGTAAGAACGCTGCCTGAAATTTTGCTGGATATGCGCTGGAACAACGGACGCCCCATGCCATCCGTCACGCGCCGTCAGCTATGCATCGCGCTGGAATGCACGGAATCCAAAGTGCCGATCAGACTTGTCAGCAGATCATTGCGGTCGCAAGCGTTCGTCAGCACCGTCAGCACATACGGGCCGGACGGCGACGCGACCAATCCGCCGTCGTTCAGCGCGTACAAATCGCCATCGCCGCTGATCCATCCGGCCTTCGTGTAGACGGTCTGTGTGCCGCCCAACGCGTTGTGGATGTTGGAATTCAGCGAATCCGTCATGTCTCCGGACAGCCACTGCAACGATTCGTCGGTCACGTCGGTCGCGCCGGAATTCATGTGCTGGAACAGGAATCCATAGCCCTGCGTCCACAGACGGGCCATATCACGTGCCGAAGTGGTCACGTAACCATGCCCGGTCGTCATGCGGGCGGATGCGCCGGCCTGCTCGGACCATGTGTTGAACGCGTTGACGTCGAAGGTGTCGACCAGCCACTTATACGCGGTGTTGTCGGAGACGGTGAGCGTCGAGTCGATGTTCTGCTTGATTTCGGCGGATTGCTCGTCGGCGGCCTGCTGCACTTTGCCGAGGTCGATGGTTCCCGTCGCGGCCAGCGACATGATGAACGGCGCCTTGATCGCGGATGCCGAGTAGATCGGCGTATCCGCGTTGTATGCGAGGGTGCGGCCGGTGGTGAGGTCCGTCAGCACGAAGGACGCGGTGTATCCGGAATTCGTGAAGTTCGCGATCTGCGCGTCCAACGCGGCACGCGAATTGTCGTCGAGTGTGAATCCGGTCGTCGCAATCGCGGCGCTGCCGTCAACGGCGTTGATGCCGCCCATCGCGTTGCTGATCGGCGTTGCCTTGGTTTTGGTCTTCTCGCTGATTTCGACCTTGCTTCGTCGTTCCTGCGAGCGACTGGTCGTGTTGCCCGATTCGGCGAGCCTGACGGTTCCGACGTGATTGCGATTGTTGACGACGCCGATGACTCCGGTGACGCCTTTACCGATGCCGGCGCCCATCATAATGGCGAGCATGGCGAGGATGAGCGCGGCGACGCGGCGACGACGAACATACACGCGTTCCATGCGCAGCACGTGCCTACCGTACCTGCGATGCTTCCCAGCCGTCATTGCTCCCCGCTTTCGTACAACTTTCGCCATCAGAATAGTACACCCCGGCAGCGCGTGCTACCTGATACGCGGCTTGGATTTTACTGGATGCCCACGGTTTCCACATATTCGCCCATCCCGCGCACATGTTTCCCGCGCTCGGAGCAGAGCGCGCCGTCCATGGTCGCCGGATGGTCTTCGATTCGAAGCCATACGACATCGTCCGCATGGCATCCGCATCCATATGGTCACCGGATTGACGCCGATTCCGTCACGTCGACGTCCGGTCACGTCGGCGTCCGATTGGCATGCGCCACCTCGGGACCCGCGCGCCACCTCGGAACCAGCCATTGCATGCAAGCGGCAAAGCACCTGCCCTGTAGTCGCTATTCCATCGCGGTTTCGCAAACATCACGCATGCACAACAAAGCGCCTTGGCGTCCGACGCAACGGCAACGGACGCCAAGGCGCATACGGCAAGCGAATCAGGCGTGCGCCAGAGCGCGCATCTGCTCCGGATCGATGACCTTCTTGTGCTCGCGGCCTTCCTTCGCGCCTTCCGCGCGTTCGAAGGCGTCGACCTTCTTCCAACCGGCGAAATCGATCGGCTTGACGCCGCGGGATGCCAGCAGACGGTCGATGGACTCCGGATCGCGGTCGGCGGCCACGCGTCCGCCTTCGGCCGCCTTGGACAGATCTTCCAGCATGTTGGTGACGATCATCAGCGCGTCGGACTTGGTGGATCCGATCAGGCCGACCGGACCGCGCTTGGCCCAACCGGTCGCGTACAGGCGTTCACGCACCTGGGCGTCGTCGCCGGAGGCCTCGGTGGTGATGCGGCCGTCTCCGTTCGCGTTGGCCAGATGCGCGTGGCGCTCGTCGTAGGCGATGCCCGGAGCGGTGGCCGGCTTGTAGCCGATCGCATGGTAGACGGCCTGCACCGGGTATTCCACGAATTCGCCGGTGCGGCTCATCTTGCCGTCCGCGGAGGTTTCGGTCTTCTCGACGCGGATGCCGGTGACCTTGCCGTCCTCGCCCAGCACCTCGACCGGCGCGGAGTTGAAGTGGATGTAGTACTTGCGGTCGGCGGGGTTACCTTCGTAGTCGGTGTCGCCGTCGTCTTCCATGTCTTCGGCCATCTCGCGGATGGTGAACAGTTCCTCGACCATCTGGCGGGTCAGCTTGTCCTTGCCGGCCTCCTCGATGGTGTCGTCGTCGAGGTCGAAGTCGTCCTCGTTGATGATCAGCTGCACGCCCGGCAGCTTCTCCATCTCGCGCAGCTCCTGCACGGAGAACTTGGCCTGCGCCACACCACGGCGGATGAACAGGTGCAGGGTCTTCGCCTTGTTGCCCTTGATGCCTTCATACACGTTGTCTGGAATGTCGGTGCGCGCCTTCAGATCATCGGCGTTGCGCATGAGCTCGCGCGCGACGTCCATGGCGACGTTGCCGCCGCCGATCACGGCGACTTCCTCGGCGTCGAGCGGCCATTCGCGGGCGCCGGTCGGGTAACCGTCGTACCATTCCACGAACTTCGCGGCGCCGTACACGCCGTCGAGGTCGGCGCCCGGCAGACCGAGCGGCTTGTCCTTCACGGCTCCGGTGGCGAACAGCACGGCGTCGTAGCGTTCGAGCAGTTCGTCAAGCGTCACGTCCTTGCCGAATTCCACGTCGCAGTAGAGGTGGATGTTCGGGTTGTCGAGCGTCTTCTCAAGCGCGGACGCGATGAATTTGATGGACGGGTGGTCGGGGGCCACGCCGTAGCGCACCAGGCCGAACGGCACCGGCAGCTTTTCGAACAGGTCGATACGGGCGTTGGTGCCAAGGCCGAGCTCCTCGCCGAGCTTGTTCAGCTGGCGCAGGAAGATGTCGGAAGAGTAGACGCCTGCGGGGCCGGCGCCGATCACAGCAATACGAAGTTCGTTAGTTTCAGTCACGCGCTCTAGCCTAGTGCATTCCGTGCATTTCCAACAGGGGGTAGACGCGCGGATACACGGACATGCTCGGCCGCAACCGACGCGGACACGGCAGCGTTCGGGTAGACGCGCGGATGCGAGGACATGCTAGCCGACGCGAATCCGCACGTCGTTCCTCACATATATGGCGACATCATCCGTGACGACCCACGTTTTCCATGGCACATGCTTGGTGGCGACGACGACCGTGTGGTAATCGCTCATATGCAGCCCAAGCCGTTTGAAGAAGTACGCGGGAAAATCGGTGTCGCCGACGATGATCTGCGGACGGCCCTTGGCTTCGCATCGGGCGATTTCCTGATCCATCTGCCGTTTCGCGGGCACTTCGTTCGGCACATACGCAAGACCTTGGTAGGTGCAGTCAAGCAGGTTGCGCGAAAAATACGGATTGGCCGCGAGCACGGGCCAGCTGTAGCGGTGCGTGTCTTCCATACGGTCGGTATGCGTGCCGTCCGGCCAGTACATATCGGGAAAATACCGCCACATCGACACCCACCGGTCACGTTCGAGACCGTTGCGACGGATGAACGAGGCGAGTGCGCGGGCACCGGAATAGTCGTACCGGATGTCGCAGATGACGGAGTTGGCGGTCCATATCAGGCTTGGCAGCAACGCGATGATGACGACGATTCGCGCCAGCCATGTTCCGCGCATCGTCGGCATCGGTTTTCCGCGCATTCCGCACGCGGACAGCGGCCGCCCGCACGATGTTTCCACCGGCCTTTCGCACACACCCGATATGTCACGTTCCGTACGTTTCGCGCCCGATTCCGAAGATTCGGGCATCCGCGCATCCGTTCGGATCCTGCGCATATGCGATTTGACGGAATCGGATATGAACGGCAGATCAGAAAGGGACAGCGGCTTTTCGCGCACGCCGATCCACAATTGCGCGATGAACAGCGCGAAAACGATACCAAGGTGATGCATGCTGAAGTACCGCGTCGCGAACAGCGCCAGCATCGTGTACGTCGCCAGCAGGATGTCGAGGTTGCCGCGACGCCGCGCCAGTCGAATGAGCGCCGCCCATATCAGCGCGGACAACGCCACGCACAGCAGCAGTTGCGGAATGCCGAGGCGCACCGCATGCAGTGAGGAATCGCCCACGAAGGCGGTGAACATGCTTTCCGATGGCACGACCACCCAGAACAGCACGAACTGTGATAGTGCCGAGGCCACGCCGCCGCCGGGATTCGCGCCGAACGTATCGGACCGCGGCAGGATGCACACCGTCACCGCGATGCCGACGATCATCAATAACAGCCACGCGGCGAATCGTCCGGAATCCGCGACAAGCGCGCGAAGACATGGCGCTGCTTTCGAAGCGGTGTCCGCCACGCCTGGCGAGCCATCAGGCGAGCCATCGGGCAAACCGTCAGCCGGTGAGGTCTTCCCCGCTCTCCCGCGCCGTCCCGCGATAGCCACTCGCGCGACCCACACCAGAGCGAACGCGCACGCCAATACGATGCCGTAACTGCTCGTCGCGCACAGCAACGCCAAAGCGAGCGTCAGACGCCATGGATGCTCGTCGCGCGAGCGCCAGCAATCGGCCGCGATGAACAACGCGGCGCACAGCAATGCGTATGGGCGCGAGGTGACGCCGTATTGGTAGCACAGGAAATAGGTGAACGGCAGCAGCGCGGTCATCAGCCGCGGCAAAGGCGAGCGGAAGACCAGTATCCCCGCCATCAGCGCGGAGCACAGCAGTTCCACGCCTTTGAGCCCCCATTCATAGGGCACGCCCGTTTTCGCGGGAATCGACAGCATCAGCCACCACAGCGGCGGATGTCCCTCGTAATGCGGTCGGATGAGCAGCATATCGCGGTAGGAGCCGTCACGTGCGATCAGCCAGGATTGCGCTTCGTCGAACCACGGCTCATGGAACACCATCGTGATGCAGACCACAACAAGATAGGCGACGAATACCAGCGCTCTCCAATGCGTTCGGCATAGCCGGTATCCGCTACGCAATGAGCCGATGCGACCAATGCGTTCGCAAGCCGACGAGGCATCCACCTGCAATAGCCCGATTGGCGTCTCCCGTCCAACCATACGACCGCGAGGCCTCCCTCTCCATCTCTTGTCTCTTCGTCCGCACGCATTCGCATGGCCTTTCATGCGCCCATGCGCGACACCTGCGGCGTTCGTCCCGCGATAAGACCAAGCCACGCGCCCGCGGGACCCGTAGCATCCCCGATGCTTCCACAGACAACCGTGCCATGCGCCCACATAGCGCGGGACACGTAAGCCATCGCCGCGCAGCACGCCCACCACACGTCTGATGCGTGCAAACAGCATCCAACATCGTAGCGCACGCCCGCCACGTCCGCTCCATCGACGAAACCACATTCAGGTAACAGGATTTTCCTATACTGGTATGCCGGAATAATGCGCGGTCAATTGATCGACTCGCTTCGCCGGGAGATTTGCGATTCGCACAGCGCGGCACCATACCGCGCGGGCACAGTACGCAGTGTCCGTGCGACGCGTGCAAGCGCACGCATTACGACGCATACAACCGTATATATAAGGGAAAGAACGATATGAGCAACAACGGATCAAGCGCGCATGACACCGCGCAATCCACCGCAAATCCCACGGGGCCGACGCGGCGGGACGCGACACCGTCGCAGCGTGGCGCCGTGCGTGACAAAGGCGACGCCGGCTATGCAAAGGAACTGAAACCACGGCACATCCAGATGATCGCCATCGGCGGTTCCATCGGCACCGGCCTGTTCCTCGGCGCGGGCGGGCGCCTTTCGCAGGGCGGCCCCGGACTCGCGTTCGCGTACATCGTCTGCGGCATCTTCGCATTCCTCATGGTGCGCGCATTGGGTGAGCTGGCGATCCGCCGCCCGTCGTCCGGTGCGTTCGTCTCCTACGCGCGCGAATTCCTCGGCGAGAAGGGCGCGTACATCACCGGATGGATGTTCTTCCTGGATTGGTCCGTGGCCGTCATGGCGGACATCACCGCCGTGGCCGTGTACTTCCACTATTGGCAGGCGTTCCAGAACGTGCCGCAGTGGCTGCTGGCGCTGATCGCGTTGGCCGTGGTGTTCGTGCTGAATCTGTTGAGCGTGAAGATGTTCGGCGAGGCCGAATTCTGGTTCGCCGCGATCAAGGTGGTCACCATCGTCGCGTTCATGCTAATCGCGATCTGGGCCATCGTGACCGGCGCTCCGGTGGGTGACACCCATGCCGGCGTCGCGAACATCACCAATAACGGCGGATTGTTCCCGAAGGGACTTCCCGCGGTGTTCGCATTGACGTTGGGCGTGGTGTTCGCGTTCGGCGGCACCGAGATGGTGGGCGTCGCGGCCGGCGAGGCCAAGGACGCGGCGAAGGTGCTGCCGAAGGCCATCAATTCGATGATCATCCGCATTTTCGTGTTCTATGCGGGTTCCGTGACGTTGATGGCGCTGGTGCTGCCGTATACGGCGTATTCCTCCAATGAGTCGCCGTTCGTCACGTTCTTCTCCGGCATCGGCATCCCCCATGCGGGCGATGTGATCCAGGTGGTGGTGCTGACCGCCGCGCTGTCGTCGCTGAACGCCGGACTGTATGCCACCGGCCGCACGCTGCGTTCCCTGGCCGTCGCCGGCTCCGGACCGAAATTCGCCGCGCGCATGAACAGGCACCATGTGCCCTACGGCGGCATCATCATCACCGCGGCGCTGGGCCTGATCGGCGTGGCGCTCAACGTGGTGCTGCCGGGCGACGCGTTCGAAATCGTCATGAACCTCTCGGGCATCGGCATCGCGGGAACGTGGGCCGGCATCGTCGTCACGCATCTCGCCTTCCTGAAGAAGGTGAAGGCGGGCGAGGAGACGCGCCCCGAATACCGGATGCCAGGCGCGCCGTACACCAACTACCTGTCACTGCTGTTCTTCGCGGTGGTCGTATTGTCGAATCTCACCAGCGCGTCCGGACGCTGGACGCTCGCCATGTTCGCCGTGGTCGTCGTCGCCTTGGTCGCCGGCTGGTTCTACGTGCGCAACCGCATCGACGGCGATCTGCTCGACGAGATGCTCGACGACAACGCGAACGACGTTCCCGACGTGTTGGAGACCAGCGGCAAGCCGGGCAAGTAAACAGCATTGGCGGTTCGGTCCTAGCCGCGCCCGCCGATACCGGGCCGCCGATACCGGGTCGGTAATAACGCTTCGTCGGCAATACGGCGCGCTATCTGACGTGCATCGGCACGGCATGCCTGGGTACCGACGCGAACATACAATCGCAATAGCCAACAACGGCAAATAACCGTAATGGCTCTCGCTGAACGAGGGCCCCGTCACAAAGGTGGACCATATGCGCATTCACATCACATATACGGGCGGCACGATCGGCATGGTCGAATCGCCGCATGGCCTCGTTCCCGGCGCGGACATGCGCGGATGGCTGCGCCGCCTGCTCGATGACGCGCATATGGATCCGGGCCTGATCTCGTTCACCGAGCTCAGCCCGCTGATCGATTCGTCGAACGCGACGCCCGACAATTGGCAGACGATGATCGACGACCTGCGCGCGCACCGCGACGAAGCCGACGCGTTCGTGGTACTGCACGGCACCGATACGATGAGCTATTCGAGCGCGGCGCTGTCGTACGCGCTCACCGATTTCGGCAAGCCGGTGGTGTTCACCGGCGCGCAGCATCCCTTGGGCAAAATCGAATCGGACGCCGCCGCGAACGTCGCGGGCGCGTTGAACGCCGCGATGCAGTCCGTGGGCCGGTTCCATGGCGTCGGCCTGTTTTTCGGACAGCATCTGTTCGCCGGCAATCGTGTGAGCAAATCGTCCAGCTGGGCGTTCGAGGGCTTCTCTTCGCCTTCGTCCGAGCCATTGGCGCGCACAGGCACGCCGTGGCACTGGTATGCGGGCATTGCGGCGGCCGATGGGTGCGGCTGGCGCGATCCGAAACCGTACGCGCGGCATGACGTGGCCGTGATCGACATGGCGCCCGGCATCACCGCCGCACGGCTTGAGGCGATGCTGACGCCACGCCCGGAGGCCGCGATCCTGCGTGCATACGGCGTCGGCGACGTGCCGAGCGACGAACCGGGGCTGACCGATGTGATCGCCGATGCGCTGCGCGACGGCGTGCCGGTGGTGATCGCCTCGCAATGCCAGCAGGCCGAAGTGCTGCTGGGACATTACGAGGTGAGCGACGCCATCGCGCGCGCAGGGGCCATCGGTTCCGGCGACATGACGTTGGAGGCCACGTACGCGAAGGTCATGTTCCTGCTGTCGCAAGGTGTGGACGCGGCCGATTTCGGCAGGTGGATGTCCACTTCCATCGCCGGCGAGATCTCGCCACGCTCGCTGTAGCCATATCGGCACCGGAACCGGTACGCATTTCTCACCCACAGCTCGGAATTTCCGTTAATCCGTCTCTTACGCATTGCAGATTCAAGGATTCGATTAGGGTAATCCAGCGTGTCAGATAACGGCATCATCCGTCTGCCGCCATCAAATTTCGCACGATTGGAAAAACCGATATGGTTAATCAAATCGTGCGAATGCTCTGAACCAAAACAGCCGGTTTTTCCTCTGGATAAGCACTGTTTTGCGCTTGTCCCATACCCCCGAAGCATGGGTCGCTTCGCACGATTTGAAATTCGTCCATAAAAATCAAATCGTGCGAAGCAATCTACCTCCAAAAAAGATGCCAAGCCGACTTGGCATCGGAATGTTTGGCATCGATGTTCCCATGCCCTCTTAGACCAAAGAGGCTCAAAGCACCGGAAAACAGGAAAATCCATGCCCAGCATGTACAGCACGGACGCCACGGGGCCCTACCGGCGGTCGAGCAGCGCGGTGAGCGCCCACAGGATGCTGACCACGTCGATCGCCTCCTGCATGAACGCGCCGGCCACCACCGGAATCAGGTTGAAGGCCGCGGCGACCATGCCGATGATCGCCAGTCCGAGACCTGCCAGCACCGCCTGCAGCATGACCTTCTTCGTGCGGCGGGCGATGGCGATGGCGTTCGGCACCGAGGCGATGTCGTCGTTCATGATCACCACCTGGGCGGATTCCGAGGCCGCGGTGGACGTGCCGTCCGTCATGGCCATGCCGATGTCGGCGACGGCAAGCACCGGGGCGTCGTTCACGCCGTCGCCGACCATCATCGTCACCTGACGGGCCGTCGATTCGCCGGTCACGCGCTGCACGAGCCTGTCCCATACCGGCGGCTCGCGATGCGTGGCCTCCGTGGCGTTCCTGACCGCGGCGACCTTGTCTTCTGGGAAAAGCTCGGACTGCACGTCGTCGATGCCGACCTCATCGGCGATGATGCGCGCGGAAGCCGCCTTGTCACCGGTCAGCATGGACAGTTCCTCGACGCCAAGGTCATGCAGCCGGCACAACGCGCTCTTCGCGTTCGCACGCGGCACGTCACGCAGCACGATGCGCGCGGCCAACTGGCCATCGAGCGACACATACGCGGCCATCTCATCGGGTTCCAGCGGAGCGAACAACGAGTTCACGTCACGATGTCCTTGGGCGTTAGCGGCCTTCGAGCCGGTCGTACCTGCCGAGCCAGCCACACCAGCCGTAGCCGTCGCTCCTGTCGCTTGCGCACCCGGTTCCGCGGCATCCGCGGCATGTACGACGCCCGCGGCATTGGATGCATGGGCGGCATCGGCATGCGTATGCAGCACCGGCATGAATCCGGATTCGCCGGCCGTCGCGTATGCGAAACGTCCCACGCGCACCTTGTGGCCGTTCACCTCGCCGGACACGCCTTTGCCGGAGTCCTCCACGA
>ERZ808286.1074-NODE-1074-length-14624-cov-4.117990_pt1 | contig 14624 bp, 9 predicted proteins | sample MGYA00521276_ERZ808286 | MGnify/ENA primary metagenome ERZ808286 (study PRJEB31516, sample SAMN03275607) | gut metagenome | biome: mammalia-associated habitat; material: feces | host: Papio cynocephalus | place: Kenya | collected 2012-08-01 ... | reverse complement strand
CTGTACATGTCACTACCTGTTTCCTGTACATGTCACTACCTGTTTCCTGTACATGACACAACGTGTTTCCTGTACATGACACAACGTGTTTCCTGTACATGTCACTACTTGTTTCCTGTACATGTCACTACTTGTTTCATGTACATGAAACACATCGCAATGTGCTATTTGTGCAGCCAACGTTGGCCAAGCCGTCTGCGCACGGGTGTATCATACCACCTGAGACATCCGTAGGCCAGCAATATGCAGCCCGCGAGCAGCGTGGCTGCAACCGGCAGAGTCTGCATAAAGCCGAGACCGTTGTTGGTGAAATAAGCTATGTAAAGATAGATAAAGGGATAGTGAATCATGTAGAGGGGAAACGATATGTCTCCGCAGAAAGTGCAGATGCGTGTGCTTGCCTTGTCGGTGGTGGTGCCCGAAGCTGCCAGGCATATCACGACAGGAAATACCAGGGCAATGCATAAAAAGTCGTAGAGCCCGTTCATCCAAGCCTCGTGTCCGCCGCCGAGACGCGGCATGGTAAAGACGGCGGCCAGTATGGCCGTGCATATCCAGAAGGCACCTCTCACCGGCACCTTATGCAGGTTGCGCGAAAGCAGGAGCCCCATTGAGAAGGCAAACATCACTTTCAGCATGCCGAAAGGAAAGTTGGCACCGGCAAAGGAAAAGCCATAACACACGTCACCATAGCGGATGGCAAAGCCACACAGTCCGATGCCTGCCATTGCGGTCCACAGGATGAGGGCCTTCGTGCGCAGTCGGCGGATGAAGAGGGCATAGGCAATATAGGCTGCATATTCGAAAAACAACGACCATGCCGGGCCGTTGAGGGGATACATCTCTCCGTAGCCGCGGATGTCGCAGGCCGTGACGGCAGGCACCATACAGCAGCCGAGCAGGGTGAGCAGGGCAAGTTTCCATACAGGTGTTTCGGCTATCATGGGAACGGCTTCGCAGCTGCCCGCATAGAAGCAGGCGGCACCTATGAGTGTGCCCATTACAGCCATGGGCTGCAATCTGATGATGCGGCGCCTGAAAAAGTCGCCGACCGTCATCTTCCGGCTATACAGACGGTCGTCGTAGGCATAGCCGATGACAAACCCCGACAGCATAAAGAAGAAGTCAACGGCCAGGTAGCCGTGACCCATGACGTAGGAGGCCCTCACTTCGCCCGTGGCATCAACGGTCACGGTGATGGCGAATCCTTCAAGGATATGGAATATGACTACAAGCAGAGCTGCCATGCCGCGCAGCCCGTCGAGCAGGTGATAGTGGGGCTTGGTGTCGGCAAAAGCCGTGGCTGAAAGGTAATTCATAGGGGTGAAGTTAGGTGTGAATGGGTGTGTTTATCGTGCCAGCGAGAACTTCATGCTCACGCCGAAATCTTGCGTGGTGGTGGGGTAGGCCGATGAGGTGAGCAGTGGCGTGGTGGTCTGCCTGTCGAAATAGGCACTCAGTGTGAGCAGTTTGGACAGTGTATAGTCGGCCATCAGAGAGAGCTTGAAGGCCTTGTTGCCGCTCGTGGCCTGCGAAAGCTGTGTCACGATGTTGCGGTTCACGGCACTCTGATTGCGCAGGGAGATGTCCATACGTATGTTGAGCGGATTGCTCATGCCGGTCTCCGCAGGTGTCTCGGCCTCTTGTTCCTTGTTGCCGTTGCGGGCGTTCTTGGCACGGTTGTTGGTGATTTTGCGCCGTTTGGGCGTACCGAAAATCTTCAGGTCATTGATTTTGTAACCCAGGCCAATAACCATATCGTTCGACAAAGCCTCGGTGAGCTGCTGCGAAGTCATGCTGAGCGTAAGCACGCGTGTGCGGTTATACTTGAATGAGGCCGTGAGGTTGTTGTTGAACGTCATGCTGATGCCGCAGAACGGCGAGAAAGCTTCGTTGATACTCACCGTCGATATGTCGAACATGCTCGACGGCACAGGCTGGCCCGTAGCCGTATTGTTGATGAATCCCATGTCGCCCATGTAGCTCATGTAGCTACTGAACGTGTTGTAAGAGCCCACGGCATAGACACTCTTGTAGGCATGCTCAAGGGTGACGCTCTTGAAATTGCGTCTGAACCATCCTATACGCATCAGCCCTCCGTAGCTCACATTCCAGTTGGGCAGCATTCGTGTGATGCTCGGAAATATGTCCAGGGAAGAGTTTTCGTTGCCTCCACAATAGGCAGCAAGAAATGCAGGGATCATCACGTCGGATGAGTAGGGATCGACGGTGCCGTTAGCCGGATCGAACGTCTTACCTGCCAAGGATGTTCCGGCCGGATATGGCACATCTTTATATCGGGCCTCAAGGCGGTCGCGGAATGTGCCCAGATAGCTGATGAAGCGTTTGAAGGCTTTGCTCTGATAGCCGTTGTCGGCATTGCCGGTGCCTTCCAGGGCAGAGCGGATGCTGATGGTAGTCATTGTAAAGGCTCCCGACTGGGTTACGGGGCTCCCCTCATACATATACAGGATGCTGCGTGCCTTGTTTTGCGTGCGGTTGGCCGTGAGGTCAATCTTCAAGCCCTCTATAGGTTCGAGGGTCGCAGACATCTGAAGGTTGCGGCTGAGGTTGGTGGTTGCAGGCGAAGATGTGCTGTCTGACAGCCATCCGCGACTGCGGGCTTTCTCGATATATCCGTCACCCGTGAGTCCGAAAGCAAAGTCAAGACCCGGAGACAGACCGGAACGGCTGTTCTGACCAAAGAAATCGCCGACGTTGGGCATAAAGCCCGGAAGCGACATGTTGTAGTTGTCGGTATAGCTGATATTAAAACTCCTGAGCATCATGGCCGTACGTGCAGCATAGCGGGCTATCTTATACCAAGCCCCTTCTTCGCCGGGTTTAACGGCACGCACCGTGATTTTTATCTTTGCGGTGTCCTTGCTGAGAATCTCGATATTGTTTAGGTTTTTCACCTTGTAGCGTAGGGGATAACGCTTGCCGTCGCGACGAATGGCCGTGACACGCACCTTACGTGACTTCTGGCCGTGGCTGACGCTGAATGTCGAATCCTTGAACAGTTGAATCTCTTTCTCAAAGAACTTTTTCTCCTTCTTCTTGTCTTTGTCCTTGTCGTCCTTCTTGGTGGAGCCTCCGCGATGTAGGGCAAAATACCTGTTGGTCTCCTTAAGGAAAGGCACTTTGTTGTAGAGGCTTTCCAGGTTAAAGCGACCGTTGAGCTTGATGTTTCGCGAGTTGTCAATCGTGTTGCCCATAGGCGAGGTGTGGTTGGCCAGCACAGCACCGCGGTTCCAATTGTAGGCTGCATCATAGGAAGCGTCAAGGTTGACCCATTCGAATATGGGGATTTTGTTGATGGGCAGCTTCCACGAAGCGTTGAAAGACTGCTGGTAGCGCAGCGGAGTTCCGAAATGCTGTATGCTGTGCCATACGGAATCCTTCCACGCTGTGTATTGGTCGGGATAGAGCTGTTTGTTGATGGGTGTGTAGGGCTCCTGTATCTCTGCGTTGGTTCCCGTTTGCAGGCTCGCGTGGATGTTGTTGGTGATGTCCCAAGTGAGCGACAGCGAACGGTTCCACAAGAAGTCGCTCGACCATGTAAGCGGCAGAGAAGTGTTTGAGAGGTTCTGCATGTCGCGTTCCTGCAGCTCATAGTAGGTGCGGGTAATGTCAGACATGAGGCTCAATGATTGCGGCAGGAAGTTGATTTTCTCGTCTTTCAGAATCTTCCACCAAGGCGATTTGCTCTTGATGCCCTTAAAGGGCTCCAGCGGCTTGTAGACGGGCGAATAGTCGTAGCCTGCGTTGAAACGCCATGTATCGTTCTTCTCCCAGGCCGTAGTTTCGCCGGCCGTGTACTTGTGGCTATGGGCATAGCTGAGCGAGAAGTTGGCAGGGTCCCATGGCATAGGGTGGTTTTTGGTGGCAATATCTACACGCAGGTTGCTGAGAGAAAAGTTACGGTCGATGCTGGTAGTCGTCGTGATGTCTTCCAGGGAATCGCGCTCATGCTTTGTAGATAAGGCATCGAGCGCATCATTCAGCCGCATGTCGGTGTCCAAAGGATTGTATTTGGGCGCTGTCTTGCGGCGGTTGTACGAGTAGTAGAGTGGTGCTGTTATCTTGGCTTTCTCCGGGAAGAGCTTGCCCAATTGTACGTTGGTGGTGATGCTGTATTCGTAAAGATTGCTGTTACGCCTTTCATTGATGCCCTGCTCCAAGCCACCGAAGCCGCTTGTCTCTATATGCCCCGTCATGGCCAGTGTGGCCAGGTCGGACAGCTGCATGTCAAGCTTTGCACGTGCAGCCCAGCCACCTTCATCGGTATAGTCTTGCAGACGGAGCTCGTTGACCCATACTTCCACACTTTTCACCGAGCGGGCATTGTTGCGCACACCAATCATCATGGTGCGTATCTCTCCTATGGATGGATTGCCCATCACCGTGATTTTGTTGTTCGGACGGTCGGCATCATATTCCGAATAGGCAGTGGTGTATGAGGCCAGTCCCAAAGACTTCTGCTTGTTGCGATTCTTTTTGGTGGCAGTGAAAACCGACAGGTCGATGTCGAGCATGTTGTCTTCGGGCCATACGGCCTTGCAGTCTGCCAGTGTATAGGTGTCGTACCATTTGGCCGGAGTTACCTTAAGTGGAATTTCATATTCGTAGTAGTTGTTCTTGTAGTCCGAGCCAAAACGGATGAAGACACTGGTTTCGTCGCTCTTGAGTGAGGCGTCATTGGTCAGCGCATTGGCATGGGCAAACATCTGAATGTGCTTATATTGGCGCAAGTCGAGGCTCGTCTTCTTGTAGACGGCACGGGCATCTCCGGGTGCAAGGTCCTTGACCGTGATGTTGAGTGCCTGCTCATTGTTCTCGCGTAACTGGCTGCCTGCTCTGTCGACATCGCGTGAGACACCCGGCGGTAATACATAGTTGACAGGCGTCTTGTTGTTGTTTTCTTCAAGACTGACGGCCGATACTTCCAGCCTGCCCGTGGCATTTTGTGATGCGTTGCCGCTCAGCGATTGCTTGTAGCTGCGCCATACGCCCCTGACCAGTTCCAAAGTGCCGAAGCGCAAGACAATGGGCTGTGAGAAATTGGTGAGGAACATGCGCATGAAACGTATGCTCGAGAAATCGTTGATGTTGCCTTCTCTCTTTTGATATTCGCGCAGGGGAATCCGGTACAGATACCAGTTTACCGTGGGCTTTTGGCCGTTGCGCAGGGTCACTACCGCCTGACGACGGTCTACAATGTAGCCGGTGCCCACATTCATGCTGTCGGGACTCAGGTGAATGCGATACTGATAATAGTTGTTATACTCGTTGAGGGTATAGTCCTTGTTGATGTCTTCGGCATCGGGTGTAGTCTTGTAGGCAGTGCTGTAGCGTTCGGGCGAATTTTCAGAATCTACCGAGTTTCCTTCAGGATTATTGATTCTCATGTAGCGCTGCAGGATGGGTGTGCGTTGCGCATCATAGTCAGAGCCGCGGTAATAGTGGTAGTCGTCACCCGCAGGGTCGGCGGCAATGGAATCGTAGACGGCGGGATCAACCTTGCTGCGGATTTGTTCCAAGTAGTTGACATATGTAGGGAACTGCAGCTCTTCTGCACTGGAGAGTCCGTTCAAACCTATGTCTTGTCTGGCACGGGCTCCAGAACTTGTATTGAACGCATAGGTAACTGTTGACTGCGTAGGTATATAGCCCCATACGCCTTTCTTGTATTGGGTGGTGTCACCGTTGAGCGGCATTCCACTCTCATAAAACTTGTTTCCGTCCTTGAGAATATCCTCACTGATGTCGCCAAGGTTAATGTAGAAGTCGCCGCTGAAGTCACCTGCTTGCTCCCGTGTGTAGATAAATGGATCCATCATCCAGAACTCAATGTATTCGATGTTGGCGGTTTCGAAATCAATGCATCCGTTATCTATGGCACGCATCATTCCGCCCCAATGGTCGCGTGGGTGATTGAGCTTGCCGCGTGCATTCAGGTCGGGGTTAAGATTGTATGGGCCTCGCTCCTCGGGATAATAGGCAAGGTTAAGCACATCGAGAGTGGTCGATTCACCGACTGTCAGTTCTCTGTTGGGAAAAAGCTCGGCACGCGACACTTCACGTACGTAGTGGTTGGACAGCTGTTCCAAATCGCTTTTGATGTGACTCGGTGTCAGTGAAGAGCTGCGACGGGTGAAAAGAGGGTCAATCTTGTACCAGCTCAAGAGCGATCTGTTGAATCCGTATTCTATGTTGTTGCTCAGCGTGGCCTCCTTGAACATGAGAGGTGTACTACTGATAGACCACTCCGAAGGTGTACTTATGTCTATTGGTTGCTTTGTATCCTCGAAGTCGTCAAGATAAGATGCATTGCTTTGGCTTTGATTGTTCTTGCCGGTGATGAGCTTGGCAAACTCAGCCGAGAAGTTGATCTGCGACGGTTCGGTGGCATGTATGAATGGTAGCTTGTCGAGCATGTCGGTAAGCCATTGGCTCTTTTGCTTCCATGACACGTTCAGCCCCAACATCGTATTGTTCAGTGGCTCATTGCCCATCGCCACCTTAGTGGTGAGTGATTGCTCTTTCAAGTGAAGCAGGGTACCACCTATTTGGAAGTTCTTTGTAAAGTCGTATTCCCAGTTCAGTCCGAGCATGGTTTTGCGCTCAAAGGATTCGGCTGTACTTTCCAAACTGACGTTTATCGGTGTTCCTGCATCAAGGATGCTTTGGTTCAAAATGGTGACTTCACCTGTAGCATAGTTGACACTGTAGTCACTGTTCTCCATCAATGTGACGCCTCCAGCAGTCACAACAACTGAACCGCGAGGCACATTCATTGCTCCCAGCGAAATGACATTGCCCGATGTGGCCTTGTATTGTCCCGTCAGTATATACTTGTTCTTCCCTACGATTTGTTGGGCAATGGTGCGTGTAGAGTCGTAAAGTTCTTGAAATTCGTATTTTTCGGCAATGACCTTGTCGCCCAATGCTTTTTCAAGATAGCTGCCGAAAGGCTCAACGGAAGGCAGGTAGACTCGTCCTTGAGTGCGGTCGATGGTATAACCTTCTACAAAGTCAAAGTATCCGTTGGGATTGGCGTTCATCTTGTTGTCAAGACGATCCATGCCTAAAAGACGCAGCAACGGCTGGTTCTTAAAGCGTTCTTCTGGCAGATAGCTGAGATATACGCCTGTTGTGTCACTCAGATATTTTACATCCAATCTGAAATTGGCTTGTTCAATCGATGTGGCTCCCAAAGAATAGACGTTCTTCATCATGAGCTTCCAGTTTCTCATGGCAGGAGTGTTGGTCGCATTCTTTAAGGCTTTTACATACAGGCAGCTCTTGTTATCGGTTTGGTCGGTTGAAAACTCTCCGACTTGATAAGTCTTTCCCATATAGGTATATTCGTAGGCAACGGCAAGCACTTGGTCGGTTTGAAGGGCCGTTCTCAGTGAAATATAGCCTAAGCTCTTGTTGACGGTATATTCGGATGTGTTTAGTTTTCGGGCACTTTCCAGCTTTTCATAGTCCATGCCGCCTTTGAAACCGTTGATGGCTTCAAGAGCTGTTGCTGCAGTGTTGATATTACGTGCGTCTGGATATTGCGTGTTGATGGTAGTGTAAAGGTCATTTGAAGAGTTGGCAGGCTCTTTTCCTCCGGTGGCATGCCACAGAGAGTTCAGTACATCATGCTCTCCCAAGTCTTCAAAGGCCACGATATTGCGTGTGTTGGTGGTAGTTCCGTTCTTGTTGGTTACCCAGACTTCAATGCGGTTGATGGTAATGCCGCTGTGGATATTTGGCAAGCCTTGCATCCATCTGTCGTAATTGTCGCGGAAGTAATAGGCAAGGAAAAAGTGGCGGTTAGCTTCATAATTGTCGGTTTGTATTTCAAACGTCGTCAGTTGTGTACCGCCGCGTGATGATACTGATTTGGAAACTGATTTCTTTTGTGATGCTACGGCCTGCAGTTTCAGCTTCCCGAATTGTAAGTCCGTGCGTACACCGAATAGAGAACTGGCACCTTGAATAAGGCTGTTATTGGTGGGCATGGAAATGTTTCCGCCTTCAATGAGCTTTACAATTTCATCTTCTTTTCCTTCATACTGCAGCTTTAAGTTCTTGGAGTCAAAGTCAAAAGTCGATTCTGTATTATAGTTCAAGTTCAAATCCATCTTGTCTCCGATTTTTCCTTGCAGGCTCAGGTTGAGCTTTTCATCAAAGTCGAAGCCAAAAGTCTTGCGTTGCCTAATGGGCAGACTCGGATTGTCGATGCTTCTCATGTTAGCTCCGATTTTCAACTCGGCACTTCCTTGCGTCTTGATTTGCACACCACCCGGACCGAAAATCTTTTCTGCCGGCCCTAAGTCAAACTGCATATCGGTAAAATCAAAAGCCTTCTTGTTACGGTTCTGATACTCTTCGGCATTTTTCTTACGGTAGTAAGCTCTCATTGATTTGCGCAGGCTCCATTGGTTATACTCGTCCTTGCTCATCAGGAATGGAGTATTTAGGTAATTATCTCCAATTTTCGTACCTATAGCGTAGCCATCCTTTTTTTCATTGTATTCAGCTTCAGTCTTTAAATTATCCGGGTCTCTCAAGTCACCCATGCGTTGGTCTAAGTCTTTTTGGTCTATAGGCGCGGTCCTTTTTATGCCGTAGCGTGTTGTGTCATCTTGTTGTACAGTTGGCCCTGCTTTCTGTGTTGGCAAGTTGGCAGATACGATGCTTCCTACGGTCATGCCAATCCATATCAGGATAGGGACAATCGTTGTAGGGCTGAAATGTGCAAAGAGTCTTTTATGCAACATCGTTTGCTGTCATTGGATATGTTGTTCCAGTTACAAGATTTTGAGGGCTTGTTTTACGATGGTTTCTACAGGTGTTGACGGATCTTTTTCCAATATTTTCAGTACGGCCTTCTTTGATGGAGCTGGCGCAAATCCAAGCATAGTTAATGCTTCTATGGCTTCGTCTCTGTTTGTGGCCTCGGCAGTGTTGATGATTGAACCTATATGTTGGCTACCTTCAGTATAGGATGATGTTGGCAGCTTGTCTTTTAGCTCAACGATGACACGTTGCGCTGTCTTTAGTCCAACACCTTTAACACTCTTAAGTGTGCGCTCATCTCCATTAGTAATGATGGCTGCGAGTTCGGCAGGGCTGAATGACGATTGCATCATGCGTGCTGTATTTCCGCCAATGCCACTGACAGTGATGAGTAGCAGAAACAGCTCTCTTTCTTCTTTTGAACAGAAACCGTAAAGAGTCCATTGGTCTTCGCGGATTTGTTCGTAGATGTAAAGCTTTATCTCTTTTTTCCCCTGAATGGCTGAAAATGTATGGAGTGAGATGTTGAGGGCATAGCCTATTCCGTTGGTTTCTATCACGGCCAATGCAGGTGTCAGTTCAGAGAGAAAACCTTTTATGTAGTCTATCATTTTTTGCTGTGTATATAATCTATAAAACGTTCGCCAGGCCTGATTATTGTATTTCAAACCTTGTTTTTATAGAGACTTCAAAGGTCGGCTTGACGATAGTTGCTTAAGATTTCTTCCAAATGAGATAACAAGGCTTCCCGCCCTAATCTTTTTGTAGAGCTTACAGTGTAGTGGGGTGGAAGTTCTTCCCATGTGTCTTTCAGGGTATCAAGAAATTTATTTACACTTTTAGGGAAGCTTCCTTTGCGCGATTTGTCACTCTTAGTGAATACCAAGGTAAATGGAACGCTGTTTTCGCCCAGCCATTGAATAAAATCCAAATCTATCTGTTGCGGAGACAAATTGCCATCAATAAGCACAAATAAGTTGCACATGTTGTCTCGTCCGGAAATATAACCTTGTATCATGTGCTTGAATCGTTGCTGAGTGGCCTTGCTGCGTTTGGCATATCCATAACCGGGAAGGTCTACCAAATACCATTCGTCGTTGATAAGGAAATGATTGATTAAACAGGTCTTGCCGGGTGTCATGGATGTTTGTGCCAAGCGTGAATTCCCTGTAAGCATATTGATTAAACTGCTTTTCCCTACATTGCTACGTCCGATGAACGCAAATTCAGGTAAATCACCGGTTGGGCATTGAGACAAATTCGCGCTGCTTTTCATGAATGCGGCTTTGTTGATGACTATCATCGCTTCCTTTTTTATTATGAGATTTGAATATGCAAAGTTACTTCTATTATAATGAATAAGGGGGATACTTTTTATGAAATCAAAAACGCTTGACTATAACAATGTGTATAATCAAGCGTTTCGAGTAAAACTAGCGGTGCGTACGGGACTCGAACCCGTGACCTCCTGCGTGACAGGCAGGCATTCTAACCGGCTGAACTAACGCACCAAGTTGTTTCTAATGGCGTTTTCTCTCAAACGCGGTGCAAAGGTATGAACATTTTTCTTTCCATCCAAATTTTCGGGTAATTATTTTGCAAATATTTTTTGGAATATGATGGTGTCAGTATAAGTGCTGCCAATGTACAGCCAATCCTTTAGCAAGCATGTTTGTTGGTAACCTGCTCGTAAAAAAAGTTTTATGGAAGCATCGTTTGAAGTGCTGACATATGAGTAAAGTTGATGCAGGTGCAGAAATTCCTGCACGTATTTTTCCATTAGTTCGAGCACTTCTCTGCCATATCCTTTCTTTTGGTAATCGTGTGCTAATACAATACCAATTTCTGCGCGTAAGTGCCGTGGATTGAAGTCTACTATGTCTGCCATGCCTATAACAGTTCCTTCTTCAGTAGATTCGATCATCAGTCTTAGCTGGCCATCTGTGTAAATGTCGTGCGTTCCTTTGGCAATAAATTGTTTCAGCAAATAGCGTGAGTAAGGCACGTTGACCGAACTTATATCCCACAGTGTGGTATCGTTTTCCAATGTGTATAATACTTCAAGGTCTTCCGGTTCCATGGCTCTGAGGCTTACTCGTTCTCCTTGCAGCAGGTTGGTCTTTATCATATTAAATAGGTGTTTTGACTTGTAATCAGTTGCCCGTATTCGGGATAGTAGGTGCCAATCAGTGTGTAGCCGTTTCCGGCTTCATTGAAAAGGCGGAGTATGTGTGCTGTAGAATAGCTTTCCATATCGTAAACGGCAAAGCGATACTCTTCGGCTTTTATTCCGTCACTTGTATGCCCTTGTGGCAGGCTTTTTTCTGTTCCTTCGATGAAATCGGCTTCAAGATTGAATTTCCTGCATAGGTCACGTGCCTGTTCCAGCATGGATGTGCTTCCTATGAACAGGTATTTCTTTATATACGTCTTGGCGAATTTGCGATGTTGCCACTTAGATGCTTTTTGTTGTATCAGCGACCATAGTCCTAATAGAAATATGGCACTTTTTATTGTTAGTGAACAAAGAACTCCGAGATGCCTGTAATGTTTGTTGAAAAAGATGAGCATGGCTTCATAGAACACGTAGACGTAGCGGAACGATGTCTTTTCTGTGCTTTCTCCTTTATAGTGAAGTATATTGGTCGGCAAATAGTAGTTTTGATAACCTGCTTTCGTGATGCGATATGACAAGTCGATGTCTTCTCCATACATAAAAAAAGTTTCGTCAAAGCCTCCTGTGGTTTGCAATACACATCGTGGTACAATCATGAATGCCCCTGATACAACATCTATTTTACAGATTGATTTGTCGCATAGGTAAGACATATAGTAGCACCCGAAAATCCTTGAATGTGGGAATAGCCGTGAAAGTCCGGTCAATTTGCAAAATGATGTGAATGGTGTGGGAAGGCCACGTCTTGATTCCGGAGCAAATTCACCTGTTGGTTTCAGCATTCTTGTGCCTACCGCTCCTGTATCTTTGTGTGTTTCCATGAAGTTCAGGCATGTTTGCAGCGTGTCTTCGGCTATAAGCGTGTCCGGATTCAGAAACAGAACATATTCCCCTTGGCTTTTTTTCAGGGCTTTGTTGTTGGCCCGACCGAATCCCTCGTTGCTTTCGTTGGCTATGAAGTGCAACTGAGGGTATTCTTCTTTTGGAAAACAATGAGCTATGTGTTCTGCTGTGTTGTCAGCCGATGCATTGTCAACTACGAATATCTCCGTTTCGTTTCTGTCGGCTGAGCGAAATACGGAGTGTAGGCACTGTTCAAGGTAATACTTGACATTGTAGCTGACAATGATGACAGACAATTTCATTTGCTTGAGTTGAAGTGTGATACGATATAGCTTTTATAATCGTTTCGTGAAGGCTGGCACATGCTTTGGGCGATGGCTACGCACAGGCTGCACCATATGCATGATTCCGACATTGACAGACAGGCTGCGGCCAGGCAGCATAAACTGATGGCCGTTTGCAGTATGTTGCGAAGCATGCACCATGTATACAGGTATTCTGTACGTGTTGGTGCTTTGCGCTGCAGCCTTTTTTTGATGATTGGCAAGCGGAACATGTTGAATCCGCCTATAATAACGCTAATGCTTGTTATGAATGACAAAAGCTCGCAATAGTAGGCAATTGCCGTGTTGGAGCTTTTAAAGCTGCCGAAGAAAAGCAGCAGGATATTGCTTGCTATTATTATGATGATCAAAACCGACCATCGGTGCCATATATTCTTTGTGTTGACTGAATGATGCATCTTTTGATTATATGCTGTTTGTCTTAAAGGCGGTGCGTCCGGCCAAGGAACGACCTAAGGCTACTTCGTCTGCATACTCCAGTTCATCGCCTGCGGCTACTCCGCGAGCTATCGTGGTCAGTTCTACCGGTTGTCCCTCTAAGCGCCGGGCTATGTAGAATGCTGTTGTGTCGCCTTCCATAGTCGGGCTCAAGGCCAAGATCACTTCTTCTATATTTCCGGAGCTTACACGCTCGATGAGAGATTCGATTTCCAAATCTTTCGGTCCTATGCCGTCTATTGGCGATATGAGACCGCCTAAAACATGGTATAGTCCGCTGAATTGCTGGGTGCTTTCAACGGCCATTACATCGCGTACGTTTTCAACCACACAGAGCTGCCGGCTGTTACGTTTTGGGTTGGAGCAGATTTCACAGGTTTCAGTGTCTGACAGACTGTGGCATAGCTTGCATTTTTTGATATCGTTGCGAAAACGCACTAAGGCCCGGGCGAAAGCTTCAACTTCATGAGGTTCGCGCTTTAGCAGATGCAGTGCCAATCTCAAAGCTGTCTTACGACCGATTCCGGGCAATTCGCCCAAAGCCGACACAGCGTGTTCCAACAATTCCGACGAGTAATGTTCTAACATTGTTGCTTGTTGTATTTCGGAACTACAAATATACGAATAATCATTTTTAAAAGGACGTTTCGGCTTTCAACTTTTTGAAACATGAGCTGTGTTTATCAAAAAGTCATATGTGCGGAATCTAAAAGTCTGCCATAATGTTGTGCTTTGCAATACCAACGTTCAATAAGTAATCGTCCTATGTGGCCGAAAATGTAATTTCTTAGGTTTAAGGGCGTATTCCTGTTTTTTTATGGCGTAATGGATGGATATTGTGCTGTTTTTTGTAATTTCGCGAACAAAAACAAGAAAAAAGATACTTATATAGTTCATAATTATGAGTGTTTCTAACGAAGAAATGACTTCCAAGGGAAGTAAGAACTTTATAGAGGAAATAGTAGAATCCGATTTGCGCAAAGGATTGAATGATGGCCGGCTGCAGACACGCTTTCCCCCGGAGCCAAACGGCTACTTGCACATTGGTCATGCCAAGGCGATTTGTATCGATTTCGGCATTGCGCAGCAATATGGCGGTGTTTGCAATCTGCGTTTCGACGATACCAATCCGCAAAAAGAGGATACCGAATATGTTGACGCTATCAAGGAAGATATCCAATGGCTGGGCTTCAAGTGGGGCAACATATATTATGCGTCAGACTACTTTCAGAAATTGTGGGATTTCGCAGTTCGTTTGATCAAAGAAGGCAAGGCCTATATCGACGAGCAGACGAGCGAGCAGATAGCCGCCCAGAAAGGCACTCCGACAGAGCCGGGAACGGCAAGTCCTTATCGCGACCGCCCTATAGAAGAGAGCCTGGAGCTTTTTAACAAGATGAACAGCGGCGAAGTGCCCGAAGGGAGCATGGTGCTGCGTGCGAAAATCGATATGGCCAATCCGAATATGCACTTCCGCGACCCGGTGATTTACCGCATCATTAATCGTGAGCATCATCGAACCGGGAAAAAGTGGAAAGCCTATCCCATGTATGATTTTGCGCATGGACAAAGTGATTTTTTCGAGGGTGTCACCCATTCAATCTGTACGCTTGAGTTTGTGCCCCATCGCCCGCTTTACAATTATTTTATCGATGAGCTGAAGGAAGGCAAAGACTTGGACGACCACCGTCCGCGTCAGTACGAGTTCAATCGTTTGAATCTGACTTATACCGTTATGAGCAAACGCAAATTGTTGGCTTTGGTTCAAGAACATTTGGTGTCGGGTTGGGACGACCCCCGCATGCCCACAATCTGCGGTTTGCGCCGTCGTGGCTATTCGCCCGAGGCGGTCCGCAAGTTTATTGATATGATAGGCTACACCAAGTTTGACGCGCTCAACGATTATGCCATGCTTGAAGCTGCTGCTCGCGAGGATTTGAACGCAAGAGCCTTGCGTGTATCCGCGGTTTTGAATCCGGTCAAACTGATTGTGACCAATTATCCTGATGGAAAAGAAGAGGAGA